>PDWI01006738.1_pt1 | contig 14318 bp, 19 predicted proteins | sample 1430891 | NCBI WGS metagenome assembly PDWI01 (sample SAMN01162508, study PRJNA174530) | Oral metagenome, whole genome shotgun sequencing project. | biome: Marine environment; feature: Marine mammal; material: Swab sample of the gingival sulcus; isolation source: swab sample of gingival sulcus...
ATCTCCTACTTTAATTTCATTTATATCACTTAATTTATATATTCCTAATGGTAAACTTTCTGTTACTGTTATTGTATAGTCTTTAACTATATATTTTAAAAAAACCATAAATATAAAAAAGCTAAAAAATACCAACATTATTTTCTTTTTATATGTCATTTATGCTCCTTTCAAACTAAGGGACACATGTGTCCCTTAGTTGTTTTAAATTGATTTCTTATTCTTATTACTGCTATAATTTAAATAAAAACTTGAGGTGATTTTATGAAAAATTTTATGAAGAATTTTAAGAAATTTATTTTCTCAATACTTATTCTTTTTATTACGCTTACAGTTCTTTACTTCTTTATGGTTTATTTATATCCAGTTTTAGAGCCTAAATATCAATGGTTATCTATGCTTTTATTTGTTATAAACTTAATGTTTTTTGGAGTATTTACTGTTTTTAAGAATATTTTTGAATGGTATGTTATCATTGTAACTAAAAATGATAACATTTTTAAAGAAGAAAGTATAAAAGTAATAGTTACTAATTATATTGCTTATTTACTTCTTACCTTGTTAGTCTGGAACTATAATTTATATTTAAAAGAAATTGAATTTTTAATTTTAGGACTATTGTTTATTCCCTATATATATACAGATAGAAAATTGCTATTTTTTGAGATATTTGCAGTTATTATACTTTTCTCTATTTTAGCTACTCTTACTAACCAATTTGAACCATTTATTTCAAATAAATTTCTTAATGAAAAAGTATTGAAAGAACCATTTAATAAATTTTATTTTTATTCTTTTAAAAATTTAGCTAACATGGCTAAAACTAATCCAAATATTTTTTCTTACTTTTTAATAAAAGCTTCACTATTTACAAAATGTTATCTTATCTTAATTCGTATTTTTAATAAACTATTAAAATATATCTATGGAAGTAAAATAGATTACAAACAAAATACTTTCAGCAATTACGAGTAACTCTAATCCAAATATTATTCGCTTTACTATATATAATACTTTTTCCTTTATTTTTTCACTAAAAGGGACTAACAAATATAAAATTATTTCTTTTTTATTATATTTAGAAGTTATATTTTTTGCCATTTCAGATGTAAGAATAATATAAATCATAAAAATGCTAAACAGAAAAAATACAACAAATATAATTGTTAGAACTTTTATTAAATTACCTTCTACTAGAATCTGTTTTAAAAAAATTTTTGATTGTAGCTCCATTTCTTATCTCCTTTCAAACTAAGGGACACATGTGTCCCCTAGTTGTTTTATAAACTTGATTTTATATTATTTAAATCTATTTTATATGTAAGATTTTACATATATTTTGAAAGTATAATTCATTATGTATCTAAAAATTTAATTCACAATAAAATGGAGTAAAATTAAGGTTAATATAAAACAAAATAACAACTCTAATGAAATAATAATATCTCTTAAATACTTTAATTTTGTCTTTCCATAAATGTTATCTTTATAATTACAAAATGGTAACACTATGTAATTTATTAATTCTCTACTATCAATTTCTTCCTTACTTAATTCAGAAAGTTTAATCTTTTCTTTGTCAGAATAGCAAAGGAATATTTCAAAATAAAAGAGGAAAAAATAAGGAAGTATAAAAAATATAATAATTACTATAATAGTGTTAAAATTTCTAAAAAAATCTCTTAAATTTTCTGTAAAAATTAAAAATTCCATTTTTTGCTCCTTTCAAACTAAGGGACACATGTGTCCCCTAGTTGTTTTAAATTGATTTCTTATTCTTATTACTGCTATAATCTAAATAAAAACTTGAGGTGGTTCTATGAAATTTAATAAAAAACAAAAACTCTTTATTTATGTAGTTTCATTCTTATTTTGTCTACTTTTTTCTTATCCAATCTATAACTCTATTAAAACTTTCAACTCTTTAGATTATGAAACTAAAGGAAAAATTATTGTAATATTTATTATTTCTATTTTATTCATTCTAATTATTACTTATCTTAATTTTTATTTAAAGATGATTGTAGAAACTTATCCTAATATCTCTATAATCAAGAAAAATATAGAAGATAATTTCAAAATTCTCTATTCTATATTTTCTAATAAAGGAGTTTTATATTTTCTGTATTCTCTTTCTATTTTTATTATTTGGAATTTTAGCCTTTATTTAGAAAACTTTGAAAATTCAATGATTATAATAATATTTCTTTTTATACCTAATTTACTAGAAAAAAAAGAAAAAAAGAAATTATTAAAAAAAATTTTAAAGGCTTTTTTAATAGGGTGTTTTATTTATATCATTTCTAACTTTACAAAAAATGAACCCATCATAAAACTCTCATTAAAAGAAAATTTAACTATACTTGACTATCCAGCAATTAAGATTATTTTAAGCTTTTTAAAAGCTATTTTATATATGGATTTTTATATACAACTTGAAAATATAATTAGATATATCTGTAAAAATTTAATTGATAACGACATAAATAGCCGTCAAAAGAAAAAAAAGTAAAAGAATAAATTGTCCTAATGTTATTAATTTCCTTAGATATATTAATTTTGTTTTAAAAAAATTATTATTTTTATTATTATAATCAAGATATATTAGAAATTTAACTAATTCATAGCTGTTTAAGTCTTCTTCATTTAAAGATGAAATTTTTAACTCTTCTTTATCACAGGAATATAGATGTAACAAAACAACTATATTTACAAGCCAAAATAAAATTAATATTAGCATTGAAACTACTATAAAATTTTTTGTGAAAATATGTCTAACAAATTCCATTTCTCTCTCCTTTCAAACTAAGGGACACATGTGTCCCCTAGTTGTTTTTATACTAATAATCTTCTTTTGCCCAGTCAGGTAGGCTATTCTTTACTCTTTCACTTCTTCCTATACTTTCATTAGTTGTTGTATTGTTATTTATTACATTACTACTATTAGTCGTTGATGTATTTTCAGAACTTGTACTAGAACTATAATTATTAGATGTTTCTATTTTATCTCCTTGAGTTGAACTACTATTTGTTGTATTTACATTTGTACTATTTCCAGTAGAAGTATCAACAGCAGGAGTATTAGTTGAATTATTATTTGTAGTTGTAGAACTTGTATCTGTATTTACTGCACTAGAATTATTATTTGCTATTCCTGTAGATGTATCTGTACTTACTGGAGCTACTGTTGTATTATTATTTTCTGATGAACTTGAAGATGTTGTAGAGCTACTATTATTTTTTCCTGTATCTGTACTTGTTGGTGTTGTTCCTGGTACTGTTGAAGAGTCATTGTTAGTAGTCTCTGTTTTTGTTGTTTTCTTTTCTTTAGAAGAATTTTCATCTTTTTTGTCTTCTTTTTCTAGTCCTCTTTTTGTAAATCCATATTTAGCTCCTGCATAAGCTCCTCCTACTGTAGCACCTATTGCTCCTCCTACTATTTTCCCACCTATTGCACCTACTCCTGCTCCAATTGGTCCTCCAAAAATTGCTCCTATTTTTGTTCCTACTGCTCCTCCAACATCAGAACCTTTTTTCCCACCTTTTCCTGCTCCTTTTGCAGCTGCCATCGTTCCTATGACACTTCCTACAGCTGAACCGACTACAACTCCTGCTGCCTGACTAGTATTCATTGTTGGAGAACCCATTAATAAACTTGATGTCATAGATGGTAAAAACTGCATAATTGCAACTATTACATATATACTTCCTAATAAAAGTCCTAATCCTGTTATCCCCAATCCCTCCACTCGAGAAATTTTAAATATATCTTTAAGTATCACAGAACAGAGCAGTAGCCAAAATTGCATAACTGCTAATTTTATTGAGGCACCCATAATTAGTTTAAACAAATTTTTATAAGGTTCTAAAGTTAAATCTAAAGCTCCAAATGGAAGAAATATAAAAGCAAAACCTGTTAAAAAATAATATTCTATCCAACAAGTTATTATTTGTATTGTAAGTATTAAAAAACCTATCAATATAAGAAAATAAAATATCCAGTATCCTATACTACTAATAGGATTTTTCAAAGAAATAAAATTTTCTTTAATATATCCTGCTACATCTTGTCCCTGCGAATAAAGTCTACTAGGATCCATTATATAATCATTCGTTGTATATTTTATTCTTATTGCCTTTTCTACTGCATAAAAGAAAAAATCTTTAATTCCTGCTAAAAACCATTCGTATTTGTTTATTACCCATAGTATAAATCCTATTTTTAATATATATACTCTTCCCCATTTAAGATAATTGAAATTATCATTATCAATATTATTATAAATAGTTAGGGCTATATTAATTGTTGCGAAAAAAAATAAGGCTGTATGAGCAAATAATCTTAAATTATATGGAAGAACCTCTAAATATATTATAAATCTTCTCAATATACTTGAAAGTATGTCTTGTGTCATCTTACCATCTCCTATTTGTCATATCTACTTTTGAATTTTTTAATTTATCTGTATAGGATTTGTGTGTTCCTATTTCTTTTTCATATTCCATTATCGCTTTTTCATTTTGTAATTTTCTCATTTCCTCAGCATTTTGTGTCTTTAATGAAGAAGCTAATAAAGTTCTCAATTCTCCTAGTATTCTTGTTTGTTCCCCTGCCATATTTACTCCTGCCTGTAATACTGCCTTATGACCTTCAGCTTTATTAGCTGCTCTCATTAATGCTGATACTCTTTGTGCATCATTTGCCATTTTTTGTGGATCTCCCAAACCTACTAATGCAAATGAAGATTGTGTTATTTCTCTTGTCCTAGTTAGTAAATTATCTGCTTTATTTATGTAATCAGTAGCAGACAATCCTTCTAAATTTTTAAAATCTGTATATGTGTCTTTAAATGCCTGTTCAAAATCCTTAAAAGAATTTAAACTATCTTTGAAGCCTTGTTGTATAGCTAGTAATTCTTGATAGTCTCTCATCAAAGCTTGCAACTGTCCAGTTGTTAACTCTTGTCCTAAACTTAACATATTAGTCATCTCTAATTCTATTTGTCTTAATTGATTTTGAGTTTGCTGAATTGCTTCAAATAAATCTTTTCCTACATCTATTTGCATAAGTGTTTGTTTTGCTTTTATAACTGAGAGGATCTTTACTATTTTTTTTAAACTTCCACCACCCCCAAATAAACCTGCAGAAACATTTAGTGATATAGTTCCAAAAGCTATAAATAATACAAATAACGACTTTATTCTTTTCATTTCATTCCTCCTTCAACTATGAGACACATGTGTCCCTTAGTTTTTATTTATTAATCTTATTCCTTAGTCCTCATGATATTTTTAACTTAAAAAAACTTAAGAAAACTGCCCAATTTACATATGATCCTGCTAAAGAAAAGGAATTTATAATTACGGATTAAAAATTAAATAGTATTTTGAACCCAAGTTGCAATATAGAATTTATTTTCTTTTGATAATTTCTTAACAATGTCTTCTTTATCTTTTAAATTATTTATTTTTAAAACTTCGATAACTTCTTCAAGTGATAAAGGGGATATTAAATATTTTTTTATTATTGAGCTAAAAAATTTATATCTAAATTCTTTATTTTTATGATAATAATGAGAACCTACAAAATGTCTTATCTCATCTATGCTCAATTTTACAAGTTCTTTTTCATTCCATAACCAAAATTGAGATTCAGAAAGTATTAATTTCCACTCCAAATTTGTATGTAAAAACTTATGAAGAACATTATCTTTGACTTCATAAGAATAAATTAGAATATTGCAAAATTCCTTATTTATAGCATGATTTTTGACTCCATTAAACTCATAAGAAAACCAAATTTTTATTTTTTCTTTCTTCATATTTAATTCCTCTCTTTTTAAACTATGAGACACATGTGTCCCTTAGTTCCTTAATCTCCTATTCCCTGTCCTTTTTCTTGACTTTTTTCCATTACCTTTTCCTTCATAGGTTTAAATTGTTTTTCTACTTCTTTTGTTACTTCAAGTTGAGAAATATTATAATATTCCACTGGCTTTACATATAGTTTTTCCTCTTCTTTATGTGTCATTATTGTAACTATTGATTGCTCATTTTCCTTTACAGGTATTCCATGCTTTTTTACATCGTCTTTTGTTAGCCATCTTTTATCTCCTGAAGAATGGTCTGCTGTTATTATTTCATTTCCTGTTAAAGCATTATAATTTCCTCGTGATATATTCAGGTTTGATACTTCTTTTACTAATTTTTTTAATTCCTTTTCCCGTTCTTCTTTGATTTTTATTGCTTCTACTATTTCTAACATTACTTTTTTATTATTTTTTAGCTCCTCTGAGGCATATTCTAAATAATTTTCATTTTCTTTCATGGCTTCTATAACTATTTCTACATCATTTTTCAGCTCTTGTGAGGCACGTTCCAAATTCCCACCATAATCTTTTATTGCTCCTAGTACTTCCTTTTTATCATTCCAATTCACTCCCTTCCAAGGGTCAGAACTTTCTGCCTCTGCTTCAGCTGTGTTACAGTCATCAAATTCATAATATTTTTCTCTTTTAACTAACTCTTTAGGTTTTTCAGATTTTTTTAATATATTTTTTAAATTATCTATAATTCTCATTTTTTATCTCCTTTCAAACTATGAAATATATGTGTCCCTTAGTTTTATTTTTCTTCAAATAATTCATAAACTGATACATCTAATGCTTTTGATATTCTTAAAATATCTATAAATGATGGCTTTTTTATTACTCCAATTTCTATTGCTCCTATATTTGATTTACATACTCCTGAAATTTTTGATAATTCTATTTGTGAAAGTCCTTTTTTTTGTCTTTTTTCTTTTATTTTAAAGTTAATTTTCATTTTATTTTCTCCTGTGATATAATACCCTTAAAAAAGGGAAGTGATTTATTATGTTAAATTATCCAAAATGTAAAATTGATGTAAAAGAAATAAATCCTACAACAAATAGAGAATTTACTAAGTTTTCTCTAAATATTGGTAATGATGTTGGAGATAATTTATGTTCAGCTTTAAAAAATGCAACAACTTATGTAAATATAATTTCTCCATATATTTCTCACGGCTATGTTGAGACTTTAAATAATCTAAAATATAGAAATCCTAATTTAGATATTAGATTAATATTTTCTGATAAAGAGGACTTTTTTAGAAAAGAATCAGAAACTCTCAGAAAATTAATAAAATTAAATTGGATTGTAAATCCAGTTAAACAAGATAAACAACTAAAAATATTAAAAGATATAGGTAAAAATATAAGTTTTCTTAAATTTTTTTTTATTTTTGGAATTTTCTTTACAATATTTTTTCTAGTAACTTTTCTTTACTTTGATAATTTATACTTCTATACAAAGTATTTACAAAAAATTTCATTCCTTAAAAAATACTTTTATCCGATATTGGGAATTTTAGGAGCAAGTCTTTTGTTCATTTTATCTAAAATAAATACTTCAAAGAAAAGACTTGTATTTATTCGTAATTCTAGTATTGAAGATCCTATTTTTACTAGTGCTTTTCAATTTAAATGTGTTAAGAAATACTTTTTAAATGAATCTGAAAAAGGAAATCTTTATTCTTTCCCACATGTTAAATTATATTTAATAGGACTAACTTCTTCAGTTCAAAAATCCTATTGTAAAGCCTTTTTAGGTTCTGCTAATTTTACTTTTACTGGAATTGGTAATCCAAGTAATTCTGAACCTATTACTTATAGGACCAATATAGAATCTCTTATAAATACAACTGATAATGAAGTTTGTGATAAACTTAAAAACTTTTTTGAAGAAATGTACAGTTTTAATTTCCCTGAACATTCCATAGAGTTTATAGGTAGAAATATTTATCAAGATGAATTAGCTAAAAAACCTTCTTATTTCAATAATTAATTTTTCAACTAAGGGACACATGTGTCCCTTAGTTCTTTTAATCTCCTATACCCTGTCCTTTGTATCACTTTTTATCAAAATATCTTCTTTATCAAATTTTTTATACCATTGAAATATTTCTTGTACTTTATATGTTTTATCTTCCATTTTTTCTCCTAATAAAATAAAAAAGACTAGATTTTTTATATCTAGTCTTCATCATTAGCTTTTAATGCTTCTTGTACAATTCTGTACTCACTAGCATTTAAGTCTACCGATAAGCAAAAACGGTAATGCAGTTTCGCTAGGCTTCTTAGTATTTCTGACCCCCTAATTGCCAAAGGGAAGAGGTATGCACGACCTCCGAACTCTTTTTTCTTATTTTAATTATACCGTTTTTTTTCTTGTTTTTCAAGACTAGATTTATATTCTTTTTAATTTTTTTAACTAAGAGACACATGTGTCCCTTAGTTTTTAATCTCCTATTCCTTGACCTCTTTCTTTGGATTTATCTATTACTTTTTCTTTCATAGGTTTAAATTGTTTTTCTATTTCTTTTGTTATATGTAATTGCTCTACATTGTAATATTCCACTGGTTTTACATATAGTTTTTCCTCTTCTTTATGTGTCATTATTGTAACTACTGATTGCTCATTTTCCTTTACAGGTATTCCATGCTTTCTTACATCCTCTTTTGTTAGCCATCTTTTATCTCCTGAAGAATGGTCTGCTGTTATTATTTCATTCCCTGTTAAAGCATTATAATTTCCTCTTGGTATAGGTTCATTTACAATTTTTTTCATTACATTTTTTACTCTTTCTTCATTTTCTTTTTTTGCATTTTCTTTTTCTTTTTTATTAGCTTCTAAACTTTCAATAAATTCTTTTTTATCTACAAATCGTTTATCTTTATCTTCTTCTTTATGATAAAATACTTCTTTATTTTTTATTAAAGTTGATAATTCTTCTTTGACTTCTTTTTCATCTAAATTATATTTTTTAGCAATTTCACTTGTAGTAATATATGGACTTTCTTTAATGCTGTTTTTAATTTTTTCTGAAGTTTTTACTTCTTGTTCTTTCTCTTTTATATCAAAAATTTTTGTATCACAAAGTCCATTAATATATTCCTTATCAGCTGAAAGAAATTCTTCTCCCCTTTTTGTTATTGGAATATCTCCTGGACCTCTTTCTTTTTTAAAAACTGTTTTACCTGCAAAAGTTCTTTTTTTATCATCATAATAAGGCTCAACTATTCTATCAGAAGATACTATATACTTTTCTTCATTTATAACTTGATTTACTGCCTGATAATTTTTAAATTCGTATCCTGCAATTTTGATCTTACTTATTTCTTCTTCAGAAGTAAGTCTAAAATCTCCTCTTTGTTGTCCTGTTAAAGGAGAACAATATTCTACATAGCCCCATGCTTGATTTTTAGTATATTTTACATTTGATTTATCATCAAATCTTACTACCCTTATTAAATTTTCTTTTGGATAGTTTCCAACATTTAATTCTCTTTCTGTAGAATAATATCTAAAAGTTTCATTATTTTTTATATTTTCTCTATTTTCCATTAGCTGAAATTCTTCTTCTACTCTTTTAAAAATTTCTTTATTTTCTTCCCTAGAAAATTTATCTCCTAATTTTATTTCACAGCCATTAGGAATAATGTGCCCCTCCACTTTTTGCACTTTTATCGTAAAATAGTTATTCGGTTCTACTTTAGACAAAGACTTATCTAAAGTTTCCAATTCTTTTAGGATATCTTTTGTCAGTATTTGATCTAAATATTTTTCACGATTTGGCATTCCTGCTTCAACAAAATTTATTTTTATATAATTTTTTGTTTGTTCTTTAATTTTATCCACATTTTTTTTATCTCTTTCATTCATTTTATATAGTTCTTCATTTAAATTATGTTCTTTTACATATTCCTGGTATCTTTCATAAAGTAGCTCACTAGCTTTCTCTGCCTTTTCAGCTGCTCTAAATAATTCATTAGAATCATTTTTTAAAACTTTTACCCAACTTTGTAAATATGCTGCATGATTATCTACTTGTCTATCTTCAAGTCTTATTCCTAGCTTTCCTTGAAGCATTAAAGAGCCTAATTCTGCTACTAATTCTTCTTTTGCATATTTTTCTTCTCCAAATTTCCCACTTAAATCCCTGTCTAATTTTTTTCCAGTAGAATGAACCATTTCATGTAAAGCAGTTGCTAAGAAACTTTCTTGACTCTTAAAAGTGTCCCTTAAAGGCATTACAACTTTATTTTCAGAAGGATTATAATATGCTTTAGGTTGAGCTATTTCTACAATTGGGACTTTAGAACTTTTTATAATATTTTCAGCTATTTCTAGTGTTTCATTTTTATCTAAAGGTTTTATATCTAAAGGAGGTATTCCCTCTATATCTATTGCATTAAATACTCTAAAATAATTTGCTACAGGCTTATCAAGTTTTACTTTTATTTTTTCTTCTTTTCCTGTTTCAGGATTTAATCTTTTTTCTTCTTTATCAAATATCCATTTTTCTAAGACTATACTTTTAGCACCTTTTTTTACTTTCCAGCCTTGTTTTTCTGCTTGTTTAAAAGTTATCCAACGAGAATCTTTATATTCGTTATTTAAGGCTGAGTTAAATGCTTTAACTACATTTCTCCCTTTGTATTTAGCTTTAGAATATGGATTACTTGGAGTTACCATTTCAGGACTCCAACCTTTTTTCCATTCAAGCCCATCTTCCTCTATTCTTTCTATAATATTTTTTACTACTTTTTTTCTATCTTCTGAAATAATATCAATAGCTTTTACCATTTTATTTCTCCTTTATATTTCCATTTAAATCTCCCTCTAAATCTTCTTCAGCAACTACAAGTTTTTCTTCTTCTTTAGGATTTACTCCCATTCTTTCTAAATATTCTTTAGTTGTTTCATTCTTTTGTTGTTCGTATTCTTTTACCATTTTTTCCTCCCTCTTCAACTAAGGGACACATGTGTCTCTTAGTTCTTATTTTTATTTTCTTTAAATTTATCAAAACTTAGGTTTACATAATCTCCGTTAAAAGATAATTTAAAATAAGCATCATATTCTGTTCCTTTTTTACTAGGGACTTTAGTCACTAAAATAGATTTTCCTTCAATTAAAGTTTTTGCTCTTGTTTGAGTTATATCTATTTCTTTAGCATTAAATACTTTCATTTTTTTCTTTAAAAAGAATTTACAGCCATTTTTATACTCATTACAGAAAAAACCTTTTTGACTTTCTAAAACTATTCCTTTATTACACTTAGGACAAGTTCCAAAATTTTCTTTCTCTTTTTTTCTATTTTGGTATTGATTAACTATATTTGATGGAAGTTTTTTGTTTTCAGAAGAACTTATTATTTTTTTTACATCTTCTAAAACAGATAAAGTTAAATCTTCTATTTCTGCTCTTCCTTCTGCTATTTCTTGTTGAATACTCCACCATAGAGCTGTTGAATCTGCTGTTGTCAATTCTTTAGGTAAAACTCTTATAAACTCTTTCGCTAAATCAGTTGCTACTACATATTTATCTTGTTTTTTCAAATATCCTTTATCAAATAGTGATTTGATTGTTGGACCTTGTGTTGCAGAAGTTCCTATACTTCCGTTTATTCCAACTTTTCCTTTATCCTTTTGTTTTAAAATTTCTTTAACTTCTTCATTTTGGACATATTTAGCTATATTTTTCATATCTGTTAGTAAAGTAGCCTCTGTATAGTGTTTTCTAGGCTTAGTTTCCTTTTCAACAATATCAAAGTCATCATCTGCTATTAGAACTTCATATTTACCTTCTTCAAGGCTTGAAAGATTATTTTCCTCTTCTTTTTCCTCTTCCTCTTTTTGCTCATCAAAATATTTAGTATATCCTTTATCTATTATTTTTGTAGAGGATTGTTTAAATACATTTTCTTGAATTTCTATTTCTGCATCTGTCTTTTCTACTTCAATTTTTTCTAAAAATTGTATTAAATATCTTTCAGCAATTAATTTATAGATTTGTTTTTCATCATAAGATAATTTATTTAAGTCAAATTCTTCCATTGTAGGAATAATTCCATAATGTGGATTCCCCTCTAATTTTTTTTGATTGAAACATTTAGGTTTATCTTTGAAATTAAAATCTGCTGAAACTCCAATTTTATCTGAAATATATTCAACAAGTTGAGGAGCTTCTTTGTAGTGTTCATCTGACAAGTATCTTATTTCAGACCTATTGTAAGTAATTGCTTTATGTTTATCTCTCAGTGCTTGTGTTATATCTAAAGTTTTTTGTGGAGAATATTCATAAAGATTATTTGCTATAACTTGTAAAGAAGATAAATCATAAGGTAATGGATTTTCTTTAAAGTATTTTTTCTTATTTATCCTTAGTAATTCCTTTTTATTTTCTATATTTTTTATCCAAGAATACTCATCTTTATCCATAACTTTTTCTGAAGTAGAATTTTTTAATTTTAATTCACAGTTAGAAACTTCTTTTTTTAAATATAGTTCATAGTATTTTTCTTTTATATGCTTCTTTATTTCTTCATCTCTATTTACTACTAGTGCCAAAGTAGGAGTTTGTACTCTACCTAAACTTAAATTTACATTGTTAGTTATTGAATAAAATCTGCTAAGATTAAAGCCTACTATCATATCTGCTATACTTCTTGCCTCTGCTGCTTTTCCTAAATTTATATGCTTTTCATTATCTTCTATTCTATTTAAAGATTTTTTTACAGCTTCTATACTTCCATCATTTATAAATAATCTTCTTACTGGTTTTTTGTTATGAGCATATTCTAAAATTTCATCTATTAGATATTGTCCTTCTTGATCTGAATCTCCAGCATGAATTACATAGTCTACTCTTGAATCTTTTAAAAGTTTAAGTATGTTATAAAGTAAATATTTTTTATTGCTTTCAATTTCGGTTTTTTCCCAATTTTCAAAGTATATAGGTAAATCTTCCAATTTCCATTCTTTATATTTTTCATCTATTTCATCAGGAATTTTATGTCTTAATAAGTGCCCTGAAGCCCAACATACTATATAGTCTTCACATTCAATATAATTTTTTTCCTTTTTCTTTTCTCCTGGTAATGCTCTAACAATTTCTCTCGCTAAATCTTCTTTTTCTGCGATAACTAATTTCATTTTTACTTCTCCTCCTCTTATAAATAAAATTTTTTTACCAATCATTCCAATTCTCAGAGCTTCCCAAACTTTTTAATTCTTCTCTGATTTTTTCAATTTTTTCATATTGTTTTTTATTAAAATTGCTTAATTTTTTTTGTCCATCTTTGATTTGCTCTATTTTTTCTTTAATATTATTAAAATCTATATCCTTAAAATCTTTAAATTTATAAATAGCTTCTAATGAACATTGTGCAAAATAAGTTAAATCTGATTTGTTCTCATGTAAAGCATAAAAACATTGAGTAAGTTCTCCTCTTTTTTTAGCTATTTCGTTGAATTTACTATAAAAATTATCATTTTCATTTTTAAATTCATCAATTATTTTTATTAATTTTTTATTTTTTATATAGCAGTCATTACATATATACCCCATTACAAGAAAAGCTAATAATTGAACAAAAGCTATAATATAATAATAATTCATTTACATCACTCCTTTTTTAACTTAACCCTTAATTTCTTTTAATTTTTTAAATTTCTTATATTTTTCAAAAAGTTCTTTTATATTTGTATTTTCATACTCTTTTATAAGCTCATCATCAGATAGTTTTTTTTCTATTTGTAAATTTTTAAAATAATTCTTTTTAAAAGTCTTAAAATTTTCTTTAGTAATAAATGTTAAACTTATATAAATTGCAATGTTAAATATTGCAAGAACTCTAAATAAGTCTCTTATCAATTGATACTTATATTTAAAAAAACCTAAAACTAGGAAAAATAGTGCTATACATACTATAAATATATGTTGACTGTAATAACCTCCATAAATTATCATTTTTTTGCTCCTTCTATAATTTCATAATTGTTTCAATTTCTTTTTCTATTCAAAAATACTGATTTTATTTTTTCTTTTTAGAATTTTTATAAATTCATCATCAATATACTTATTTTCTTTATTTTGAATATTTTTAATACATTCAAGTTCTCTTATTTTCTTTTGCAATTTTTCTTGAATATTTATTTTTTCCTTATTCTCTTTTGTAGTAAAAATTTTATTTAAACTTCTGTCTAACTTATTAAAAAAGTATTCAAAAATATAGTTAAGACAAGCTAAATTTAAAATAACATAGAGTACTATTTTCACTCTTGAACTATTAGGATTTATAAGATTATTAAAATTCAAATATAGAAAATACTCTAAGCCTAAACAGAAAATTAAGATGAAAAAATTGAAATTTTTAATTTTTTTCATAGAATTCTCCTATCTTGAAACTCTTTAAATAAAGTAAGTTGAAATATCTCTATTTTTCTTTTTCT
>PDWI01006739.1_pt1 | contig 14317 bp, 17 predicted proteins | sample 1430891 | NCBI WGS metagenome assembly PDWI01 (sample SAMN01162508, study PRJNA174530) | Oral metagenome, whole genome shotgun sequencing project. | biome: Marine environment; feature: Marine mammal; material: Swab sample of the gingival sulcus; isolation source: swab sample of gingival sulcus...
ATAAGTAGCTTTCATTGATTAAATCGGTAGGTTGCCCAACAATCGCATTAGCGATTTGTTGCAGCGGATAAATGGAGCTGACCACCGTTGGTTTTGCCGATACGCCACCGATACCGATAGCCAATGTTGCACAGAGTAAGAGTGTTTTTTTCATTGTTACTTACCTTTAATGTTAAAGTTGGGTTAAAAAATATTCGCTACAAGGCTTTCCGTCGCAGACAGTATAACGAATACGGCAAGACGGTATAACGCCGTAGCGGTTATTTTTTAGCCCAACGATATGTTATAAAGTAACATTATTGATAAAAATTGCTGCCTGTCAAGTGTTATGTTATAATATAACAAATAAATCAATTGCCATTAACCGATGTTACCCAAAAATTTAACGACTTATTGCCAGAAAAACGATATAAAATTAACACCGTTACGAAGTGATGTATTGGAGATTCTTGCCAAACATAACAATCCACTCACGGCGTATGAAATATTAGATTTGCTCAAGGAAAGCAATCCTAAAGCTCAAGTGATGAGTGTTTACCGGGTGCTGGAATTTCTGCAAAATCACCATTTAATTCATCGTATCGAAAACCTCAATGCTTTTATATTATGTAACCACTTATCGGAACATCATATTTCCCAGTGGTTGATTTGTGAAGATTGTGGCAATGTCGAGGAATGTACCGATAAAAATTTTAATCAAGCGATTCATAAAACAGCCGCTGATAGGCATTTTAGGGTTACGGCAGAGACCATTGAGTTAAAAGGTATTTGTGTCAACTGCCAAGATAACAAACAAACATGAGTCAGTTGTTAATCACGCTATCGGATGTCAGTTATTGTATCGGCGATAAGCAAATTTTGTCCCGTTTAAATTTTGACTTGCATGCCAAAGAAATCGTTACCATTGTTGGCCCAAACGGTGCCGGTAAAACGACGTTGTTATCGCTGGCATTGGGTTTGATTAAGCCGACATCAGGGACGGTTAAACGCTATCGGGTTGAAGGGCAGGATTTACGTATCGGTTATGTGCCACAATCGGTTAATTGTGACGCAACACTGCCTTTAACGGTCTCTGAATTTATGGGGTTATCAAAAAGTTGTCCCGGTCAGGCCAGCATTAAGCTGCTGCTTAATGATTTGCAATTGTCCCACTTAGCATCGATATTTCTGAGCAATCTATCGGGTGGTGAGTTGCGCCGTGTATTGTTTGCCCGTGCTTTATTAAATCGTCCGCATTTATTGGTTTTGGATGAGCCGACGGCGGGTGTTGATATTTCCGGTCAAGAAGCCTTTTATCACCAACTCAATGAACTGCGACAGCATTATCAATTTACCATTTTAATGGTTTCCCACGATTTACACTTGGTGATGTCAACAACTGACCGGGTGATTTGTTTAAATCAGCATATTTGTTGTCAGGGCAAACCGGCTCAGGTTATCCACAATCCGCAGTATCAGGCATTGTTTGCCAAAGAAAGTCAGGAAGTTAAAGCCAGCTTGGCAGAATTGGCCTTTTATCAACACGATCACGAGCATCAATAGTTATGGATATCACGCTGGCAGAATTTTTTCATCCAGGTAGTTTTATCGGCCAATCGGTGTGGGCATTATTATTTTTGTCATTATTGACCGCGCCGATGGGCTGTTTTGTCGTGTGGCGCAAGCTATCCTTTTTTGGGGCGACACTAGCCCATTCGGCACTTTTGGGAGCCATTTTGGGATTACTCACCGGCATTGGTGTGTTGGCGGGTGTCATTGGTTTTACGGCAATACTCGCGGTTGGCTTGAGTTTTTACTTGAGCCAACGTTTATTATCGGCGGATACGATTTTAGGGTTAATTGCTCATTTAAGTTTGGCTATCAGTGTGATTATGGTTTCTTTAATGGATGATTTACGTATTGATTTAATGGTCTATTTATTCGGCGATGTGTTATCCATTTCAACGACGATGTTTTATGTAACGATGGTTACGTCAGTATCGGGCATGATTTGTATCATATTAGCTTGGCGAGGTTTTGTTAATTTAGCCGTGCAGAGTGATATTGCCAAAATAGAGGGCTATCATATTGTTCGTTTTGAACTCGCATTTACTTTATTGTTGTCTCTGACGATTGCTTTGGGTATGCTGAGCATTGGTATTTTACTGATTATTGCGATGTTAATTATTCCGGCGGCAACGGCAAGGTTGTTTGCCGGCTCATTAAAACAAATGGTCGTCATGACCTGGGGAATAACGGTGCTGACAATTATTATTGGTATGCTCTCAGCATTGCATTTTAATTTTCCGGCGGGTGCAACCGTTGTGTCAGCGGCGGGTTTGTTGTTTATTATAAGTAGCTTGTGGCAACGAGTTGGCAAATAAATGCCGATAAGACGTTGACTACAATTGTTAAATATTCATTGTGTTGCAGGGTAAATTAGGCTAAATTACGCAGCTATGAACAACAATAACAAGAAAAAAATCAGAAAAATCGGTGTATTGACCAGCGGTGGCGATGCACCGGGGATGAATGCGGCCATTCGTGCCGTCGTACGTTGTGGTATTGAGGCAGGTCTGGAAGTTTACGGTATTGATGACGGCTTTTCAGGGCTACATCAAAATCATATTAAAAAACTACAAAGCCGTGATGTAGCAGAAACCATTAACCGAGGTGGAACTTTTCTGGGTTCTGCACGTTTTCCTGAATTTAAACAGGAAAAGACGCGCATCCAAGCGGTTAATAATTTAAAGATGCACGGTATCGAGGCATTGGTGGTTATCGGTGGTGACGGTTCTTATGCAGGGGCAAAAAAATTAACTGAAATGGGTTATCCGTGTATCGGTTTGCCGGGTACGATTGATAATGATATTGCCGGCACGGACTATACTATCGGTTATATGACGGCACTGAATATGGTTTTGGGTGCCATTGACCGTTTACGTGATACCTCCAGCTCACACGAACGTATTTCCATTATTGAAGTGATGGGGCGCTATTGTGGCGACTTGGCTTTATCAGCAGCGGTTGCCGGTGGTTGTGAATACGTGGTTAGTCCGGAAACCGGATATGACCGAGATATGATGTTAGCACACTTAAAAGATGGTATTTATCGGGGTAAAAAGCACGCTATCGTCATAATGACCGAACATATTACCGACGTGATGGAATTAGCCAAGTATATTGAAAGTGAAATTGGTAAAGAAACGCGCAGTACGATTTTAGGGCATCTTCAACGTGGCGGACAGCCAACCGGTTTTGACCGTTTATTGGCAACTCGTATGGGTGATTATGCGATAAAATTATTACTGGAAGGTGAGGGCGGACGCTGTATTGGCATACAACATGGCGAGCTGGTGCATCACGATATTTCGGACGTTATCGGTAAAATGAAGCGCAAACCACGGACCGATTTAATAGAATTGGCGGAAAAATTAGATTAGCTGATAACATCGTTTACAAAATAACCCGGGCACATCGTTTACCTGAGCATTCGTGAGTGGGTACTCTTTTGCAATATCACCTGATGTTTTTATAATGATTTGTTTATAATACATTTAATTGAGCTAATAAAATATCAATTTCCAAATGTATAACGGCTTTTATAACAGGTGGATTACAATTCCCGCTTGGTTTGTGGCATTATTTTCTTGCTTTACGAATATAAATGGATTTAGTGATTTTACACACGGTTTTTTGTTTATTATCCTTGATGTTGATAACAAATTCTCGCAGGGTCGATTTCTTCTCCTTTAACTCTGCAATGATGCTTTGCACCGTTTCTTCGGGCAGGTGAAAATCCACGCTTAAATCGCCTAATCCGGGGCGCAGATATTGGACATCGGCACACTTGTCCACCAACATATAATCCAATCCCAAGCGATACCATAACATCGTCAAATAAACCGCATCGGTAGCCGAATACATAATACCGCCATAGACAATGCCCATCATATTTTGCGTTTGTTCATTCAGTGGGATGGTGATTGCAACGTGGTCTAATGCCTCACTGACATAAGTCACCCTTGCCCCGGTGTTGGCGGTACTGGGTAAGGTATAGAAATGCTTAATTAAGGTTTGCGGGTCATTGTCGTTTAAGTCAAATATCGGTTTGAGATTAATCATCAGTTTTCCTTGTTCTTTTTTATGGCCGCAACTCGTCCACGCAAAATGGCCAACTCGTCTTCCAGGCGTGTTTGATAATCATACAACAAAATATTCCAATTATCACGGTTGCTGACGTCGTATTCTTCACGCATTTGCAGCTGAGCAAGCTGGTCTTTTTTCTGTGCAATCAGATAACACAATAATTCTTTGCGTTTTTTCAGCAGTGTTTGATCGGACAAAATCACCGTCGTTTGCGAAAAGGCTTGCCCCGATTGTAATAACCACAAAATGTGTTCAACGGTAACCAAGTCCTGTAAATGATAGGCTTTATTGAGGGTATCAAAGAGTTGCAACCCGACTTTTTGGTGATGATCGGCTAAATAATCGGGATGACACAATTTTGCCGCTTGGCGATAAGCTGTTTTCAGTAATTGATATTCCTTCTCGGCCAGATGCGTTAACACCGGGGCCGCTTCGCCGTATTGGGGTTGTTGGTTTATGCCTAATTCCAGGCGCAGGGATAAGACAGCTTCCGCCAAATCCCCTAACCGCTGTTGATACTCTCGGTCAAAAGCATACAACTGTCGGTGAAATTCGGCAAGTTCGTTTTCTATTGCCCTGAGTTCTTTACTAAGGATAACAATTTCAAAACGAATTTTTTTGTTGCTATCGGTTTCGTGTGGGATAAGTTGCATTACTGACCTTGCGCCCAATCTATTGCTGCTTGTATGGCCTTTCTTGCCTGTGGGCTGTTGTCCCAACAGGTTGAGCCGGTAATAACGACACCTTTGGCAAGAATATCATCAATATCGCAGCTGGCAAGTTGTTTAAGTGTGGAGATATCCATCTGCTCCGGTCGTAATCTAACCGTTTCACTCACTCCCTTAACGGCGAGTAATTGTTTTTTTTCTCGTGCCAAAATGCCACGTTTCGCTCCGCTATAATACCGCTTTAGCATTTTCATCGGCAAAGTACGATGAACGTACTAAAGGGCCGGAGGCAACGTGTTTAAATCCCATTGCCAGCCCCTCAATCTCATAACGCTTGAACTGCTCCGGAGAAACATAGCGTTTGACCGGCAGATGATAGTTGCTGGGCTGTAAATACTGGCCGATGGTGAGCATTTCAATACGGTGCTCTCGCATATCTTTCAGCACTTGGATGACCTCATCATCGGTCTCGCCAAGTCCTACCATAATACCTGATTTGGTTGGTATCTCGGGGCAAGCTGCTTTGAAATTTTTTAATAAGTTGAGTGATACCTGATAATCCGAACCGGGGCGCGCTTCAAAATACAGCCGCTCCGCCGTTTCCAAATTATGGTTAAAAATATCGGGGGGTGATTTGAGTAAAATATCCAGTGCAATGTCTTCCCTTCCACGAAAATCCGGGGTTAGAATTTCAATGGTGGTGTTGGGCGATGCCACTCGAATAGCATCAATACAATCGACAAAATGCTGCGCCCCGCCATCACGCAAATCATCTCGGTCCACCGATGTGATAACCACGTGGCGAAGTGCCATATTGGCAACGGTTTGGGCCAGATTTTTGGGTTCATCTTTATCCAAAATATTGGGACGACCGTGACCGACGGCACAAAAGGTACAACGCCGCGTACAAACCGCCCCCATAATCATAAACGTTGCCGTGCCGTGTCCAAAACATTCACCCAAGTTGGGGCAATTCGCCTCTTCACAAACGGTATGCAATTGATTATCACGCAGTTTGCTTTTCATTTCACGCACGGCCCTACCACCGGGAAATTTGGCTCGAATCCAACTGGGCTTCGCCAGGCGGGTAGCGTTGGTTGTCGGCTCAATGGTGGCCGGAGCCCGGTCGATTTTATCTTTGCCACGCAATTTGACACCGGGTTGCAGCTTAACCGGACGTTCAATACGTGCCGGTTTTACCGCCGTAGTGACCACGGCAATTTGTGCTAAACGGCCGTTAGCACGAGACGTGCCGCCCGCGGATGAGCAACTGCCGTCCGCTGAGGGCGTATTAACTGGAGGTTGAGCTAATTTTGCATTTGTCATTCAAATTAGTAGGTCATTTATTTTGATGATACGTACCGGCATATTCTACGTTAAATGCAAGGTTTCGTCACCCACCAGGCAGCAAAATTTTACACCATCGGTTTTTTTAGGGATTGACCGGCATAAATATGTTGCCTGTCGAGAAATAAAAAATGCGTTGCCGAAACAACGCATTTTAGCTTAATTTTCAAGAAAATATGCCTTAATGGACATGGGCTGCACCGCTATCACCCGCCTGACGTTTAGGCACACGGATATCCTCAACCATTGCTTGTATTTCAGTCGGGGCATCGCCGGTAATCTTATTAATGATAAAGGCCGTGGCAAAGTTCAGCAACATGCCGACAGTACCGATGCCTTCGGGGCTGATACCGAATAAGTACATATCCTTGCTTACACCCATAAACTTAAAGGCGATAATATAACACAAGGTAAAACCGATACCGACAATCATACCGCTAATGGCACCGGCGCGGTTCATGCGCTTATTAAAGATACCCAGGATAATGGCCGGGAAGAAGCTGGCAGATGCCAAGCCAAAGGCCAAAGCAACCAGTGCGGCAACATAGCCCGGCGGATTGAGGCCGAAGTATCCGGCAACACCGATTGCGGCGGCTGCCGCTATACGTGCCGATAACAGCTCTCCACGTTCAGAAATATTAGGGGTAATGGTTTTTTTCAACAAATCATGCGCGACTGCCGTGGAAATAACCAATAATAATCCCGCTGCCGTGGATAGCGCCGCCGCCATTGCCCCTGCTGCAACCAAAGCAATTACCCAGTTCGGCAGCTTGGCAATTTCGGGATTGGCCAAGACCATAATATCGCGGTCAACGTATAGTTCGTTGGCAAACGGTTGCTTACTGGCATCGAATTTGCCATCGCTTGGGTTGGTTAACAAACGTTGGCCGTATTCGCCGCGCGCTTTAGGGTCAGTACTGGTGCCGACAAACTTAGGTTTACCTTGTACTGATTTACCGGCGGCGTACTGCACTTTTCCATCACCGTTGTGATCGTACCACGAAATAAGGCCCGAATTTTCCCAGTTCTTAAACCATTGCGGCATATCGACGTAGGCCGTTCCCGTATTCTCTTTGGTGTTGACCGTATCGATAATGTTGTGACGAGCAAAAGCGCCTACAGCTCCGGCAGTGGTGTAGAGCAGGGCGATAAAGAATAATGCCCAGCCGGCCGATGAACGGGCATCTTTGACCTTAGGCACGGTAAAAAAGCGCACAATAACATGCGGCAATCCTGCCGTACCGAACATCAATGCTGCCGTGATAGCAAATACGTCGATTTTGTCTTTTATGCCGCTGGTATATTCGGAAAAACCTAAATCGACCAAGGATTTATCCAGTGCTTGCAGCAGAAAGGTATCCCCGCCGGCAACGGTAGCACCCAAACCGGTTTGCGGGAAAAAGTGACCGGTAATTTGCATGGATAAGAAAATCGCCGGAACGGAATAGGCAAAAATCATAATAACGTATTGGGCAACTTGCGTGTAGGTGATGCCTTTCATACCACCGAAAACGGCGTAGGTAAAGACAATTAACATACCGATAAAAATACCGGTTTCAATTTCCACTTGTAAAAAGCGGGAAAAAACGATACCCACCCCGCGCATCTGTCCGATAACGTAGGTAAAGGAAACAACAATCAAACAAATAACAGCAACGACGCGGGCAAAATCAGAATAGTAACGATCACCGATAAATTCAGGCACGGTAAAGCGGCCAAATTTACGTAAGTAAGGGGCGAGTAACATGGCGAGCAGTACATAACCGCCGGTCCAGCCCATTAAGAACATCGAGCCGTCACGCCCCATAAAAGCAATTAAGCCTGCCATTGACACAAACGAAGCCGCCGACATCCAGTCGGCCCCGGTTGCCATGCCGTTGGCAATCGGCGGTACGCCACCACCGGCAACGTAGAACTCTTTGGTTGAGCCGGCACGCGACCAGACCGCGATGCCAATGTACAGGACAAATGATAATCCGACAAATAAATAGGTTAAAGATTGTAAATCCATGGTGTTCTCCGATTGGTGATTTATTCTTCTACGTTGAACTGCTTGTCTAACTTATTCATTTTGTATGTGTAGTAAACAATAAGCAGGACAAACACGTAAATTGAACCCTGTTCAGCAAACCAAAATCCCAGCGGAAATCCGCCAATATGAATCTGATCGAGCTGATCGACAAAAAGGATTCCTGCGCCGAATGACACAATAAACCAAATAACTAACAAGGTGATAATGAGCCGTATATTTGCCCGCCAATACGCATTGCTATTTTTATTCTCCATAATTATTCCTCTGAATGATTAAGTTACAAGAAAAATTAGGTAATCCCGCTATCGCTTTTTGAGATACCTAATTTTCTTATAGCTTATATTTAAATTGATAAAAAGACAAGTAAAGATATTACTTTTTATTAAGTTAGATAAAATAATGCATGATAATCTGTATTATTTTAATCTGCTATGGTGATGATTAATTATTTGTTATTATTGGAATGTTTGCAATATTTAGGCCCTATTGTCTCAATCCTATCAAGCCAATACACCACGGGTAAAACCAACTATTTTTATCATTCGCCGTACTTATTTTGTCGTTGCCTGACTGCATCTGCCAAGGTTTTGAGTACTGTTTCCGTGTCTTGCCAACCAATACAAGCATCGGTGATACTCTGTCCGTAGGCGAGGTCATCAACATTCCCCAGTTGCTGATTACCTTCAACCAAGTGGCTTTCAACCATGACACCAAAAATTGAGCGATTACCGTTTGCTAACTGTCGGGCAACGTCATCTGCAACCACTAGCTGTTGCTTAAATTGTTTGTTGCTATTGGCGTGGCTACAGTCAATCATAATTTTTTTTGCCAACTGATTTTTTTCCAGCATCGCTTCAACTTCGGCAACATCTTCGGCATAATAATTGGGTTGTTTACCGCCACGCAGAATAATATGGCTGTCCTCGTTGCCCTTAGTCGCAACAATTGCTGAATGGCCAAATTTGGTGACCGATAAAAAGTGATGCGTGGCTTTGGCAGAGCCGATAGCATCAATGGCAATTTGCGTGTTACCATTGGTGCCATTCTTAAAGCCAATCGGACAAGACATACCCGACCCCAGTTGACGATGTATCTGTGATTCAGTGGTTCTCGCACCGATGGCACCCCAACAGACCAAGTCGGCCAAATACTGCGGTGAAATCATGTCCAAAAATTCGACTGCCGTCGGCATCCCCATACTGGTTAAATCCAAGAGTAACTTGCGCCCGATACGTAGTCCTTGATTCATATCGAAGGTGCCATTTAGATAAGGGTCGTTCAACAAGCCTTTCCAACCAATGGTGGTACGGGGTTTTTCAAAGTAAACCCGCATAACGATCTCCAATTGATTTTTGTATTTTTTTCGCAGGCTTAGCAGGCGGTTGGCATATTCCAAAGCGGCATTCGTGTCATGAATGGAACAAGGCCCGATAATCACCAGTAAACGCCGGTCTTTATCCACCAGCATTTGGTGGATGACCTGACGTGCTTTGGCAACAGTCTGTTGAGCCTTTTTGGTGGCAGGAAAACGCTCTAATAAAGCAATGGGTGGCAATAATTCTTTAATTTCGGCAATGCGCAGATCATCATTGGGTAGCATGGTGTGTCCTTAATTAGTTTTTATAAGGCTTATACAATAACGCAAAAAAAGGGTTTATACCACTAAAAATCAATACAACGCCCTTTAAATTCCCAGTCGCCGTAGCGGGTCGGTTCAAGCCCCTTGTCTTTGGGACGGCCGCCAATCTCTTTAGGCATTTTTTCTACCTTTTTATCAATAGCCTGCTGTTTTTCTTTTATCTCGTCAGCAGTAACCTGTTGTCCATTGGCCTCTGCACCGGGCTGATTTTTTTTATCTAAGTTGGTTTTATGTGAATTTGTCATGGTTTTCTCGTGTTATAATAATCGGTCCTTAACAACCCGATTATAGCAAAAAATGACACCTGTTTGGGCAAAAATGCCTTATTTGAGTTATCGGTTTTCCGGAACAGACGCCAAAACCTTTTTACAAGGACAGTTGACGCAGGATATTCATCGGATTACGCCGGTAACTTGTCATTATGGGGCGTATTGTAACCCTAAAGGGCGGATGCTTGCCAATGTACTGCTGTCTGCTGAAGGCAACGATATCATTGCCCGCCTGCATCAACGCCAGGCTGAAAGCGTTATTAAGCGTTTGCAACTATTCGTTTTGCGTTCGCAAGTCGAAATAACCCCCTTAAGAGATTTGAACCTTGCCCTTAATCAACCGGCGGCAGAAGTTTTCTGTCATCATTGGGGTGTTGTCTTACCGGAGCCATTTTCAGCACTGAGCCAAGACGATTTTCACTTGTTGGCCTTGCCCAATGACTATTATGAACTACGTAGTCGTGATATGGCGGTTTTGTCTTTCTTGCAAAGCGAGTTGGCGGAAAATTTTGCCGCCATAGAAAGACGACGTATTGCCGGGGGCAATTTTCATATTCTGCCGGAGACGAGCGAGTTGTTGTTACCGCAACAAACACCGCTTGAGGCTTGGGGGGGCATCAGCTATAACAAAGGCTGTTACGTGGGGCAAGAAATTATTGCCAGAAATAAATACCGGGGTAAGGTCAGAAAAGGGCTGGCATTGGCGCAATTAGCGGATGCGCCCTGTGTTGCCTTGGGGACGAAAATCAGGGCGGATGATTGTGATGTGGGTACGGTCATTGAGTCGCATCAAGATAGTGATGTCACTCTTTGCTTAGCCCTGATGCTGTTAGAGGATGTGGGAAATACTTGCCAAATTGGCGATACCACGGCTGTATTTACATTAATTGAGAAATAATAAAGGGAGAAGTGATGCGTTCTGTTGATACCAGTATAAAAATACACAGCGTGAGCAGTCGAGATACCAAAAATAAAGCGCTGCGGATTAATTTGGATGAAAAGAAGTACGGTACCATTGTCGAGATTGGAGCGGGACAAGAAGTGGCCAGACAATTTTTCCGCGCCGGTGCTGCCGCCGGCACGATTGCCAAAACCATGTCGGCTTATGACATGCAATTTTCTGATGCCATTTATGGTGTACAAGAGGGGCGTTATGTCAGCAAGGAAAGGGTACAGGCAATGATGGAAAAAGAGTTTTCTCTGGTGTTGGAACGTGTCGGTGACAGCCGCCCGAGAAACTCCCGCTTTTTTGCCTATGCGGCAACGGTTGCTGCTAAAAGTTGGGGACAGGATAACGAGTGCCACGCTTGGTGCGGCATCCGTATACAGATGTATCCCGATGCTGAGCCGTCTGATATTATTGTTCATGTCAGAATGCGCGACGATAACGCTGAAGAACAGCAGGAGGCACTCGGTATTTTAGGCGTTAACTTGATTTATGCGGCTTACTATTACTATGATAATCCTAAAAAAACAATTGATTCATTAACCGATAAAATAGAAAATGGTCGTTTGGAAATTGACAGAATCTCATTTGCCGGGCCGTATTTTGAAGAGGTCGATAATTTAGGCGTCAATCTGAATCTGATTCGTTATTGGAAAACCCGGGCGGTGATGTTTTATGCCGATGGTTCGGTGGCTGTTCCGGCTGAAATGCTGTACAAGAAAAATGTCTTGACCATTCGCGGGTCGTTTAAACCGATTACCCGTTTAAACGTCGATATGATTGAGCAAGGTATGACGGCTTTTCAAAAATACGGCGATGTTGATGAAAGTAACACCATTGCTTTGGCAGAAATTAGTTTAAATGACGCCATGGGTAATGACTTGGGGGCTTCTGAAGATGATATTATCGACCGCGTTAGGCTGTTAAATACTTTGGGCTATAACGTGATGATTTCCGACTATACGCGTTTTTTCTCTTTACGCGCCTATTTCAGACAATATACTCAACAACAAATCGGTATCGTTTTGGGGATTGCCAATATTCGTCAGATTTTTAACCCGGCGTTTTACCGGGGTGTCAAAGGCGGCATGCTGGAGGGTTTTGGTAAATTATTCCCCGACAATACCAGTTTATATGCTTATCCCGAGATTTCTCCCGACGGTGGTCTTATTACCTATGACCAATTGCAAATGCCGAATGAATTTAAGCACCTTTATCAACACTTAATTGTTAATGGTTTTGTTAAGGGGATAGAGTGTAGTGACCCCGAATTACTGAAGATTTATTCGCGTGAAGTGCTTAAGGCGTTGTCCTTAGGAAGAGGAGAATGGGAAGATAAACTACCACCGAATATCGCCAATCAGATTATCGAAAATAAGATGTTTGGCTATAAATCTAACAGTTGATTTTTATCCGTTCACACAAAAATCATTGCTGTGATATAATCGGTTGCGTTTAATTGAATTGACAAGGAGAAAAGATGGAACAAGAAATGGTTATTTTATTGATTGTGATGGGGTTGGTGGCTTTATTAATTGGTTTTCTTATCGGGCAAATTGTTGGTAGTTCGGGCAGCTCGACAGCAAAGGCCGAGAAAGAGCTGCAAGAATATAAAGCGGCGGTTAGCGAACATTTTGGTAAAACGGCCGATTTGGTTGATAATTTAACCAATAGTTATCGACAAGTCTTTGAACATCTGGGTAGTAGTGCGCGTCAGTTGCTGAGTGAAGAAGAAGTCAACAAACACCTGAAATCACGAGCACAAAAAGCCGTAACACTGAGCTATTTAGCCGATACGGAAAAGCCTAAAGTCAAAAAAGAAACCGCTCAAGCGGCAGATAGTAAAGAAGTGGCGGATAAAGTAAAAACCGAGCCGGAAAAAACAGAAAAAACCAAGCCGGAAAAGACGGAAAAAATTGCAGAGCATCCGGTAAAGTCCGCAACAGAAGCAAATAAAAAAGCAGATACCTAGGTAGTGTAGTCACGAGATATTGTCGGCCTGATTTCTTTCGGCAAGAACCTCTGCTATCACCGATAGCGGGGGTTTTTCCGTATAGCCAAAGGATAAAAATAAATGATACAGCTTTTTAAGTATTCTCTTCCCGTTTTGACCGGCTACATTCCGGTGGGTATTGCTTTTGGCTTTTTGATGCGTAATGAGGGTTTTGCCTGGTATATTGCGCCGTTATGCAGTTTATTGATTTTTGCCGGGGCACTACAATTTTTCGCCGTCTCGCTCTTCCTTACCGCCGGTGTTCCCTGGCTTGACGTTGTCTTAGCAACGCTCACGATTAATTTTCGTCATATTTTTTATGGTTTTTCCGTGTTTAATTACTTGCCTCGGCAAAGCGCTCAAAAATGGTATTTTATCCATGCCTTGACCGATGAAAATTATTCGCTGTTAACCAGTAAGCTGCCGTTGCAGCAATCACAAGCATTTTGGCTGTTAATGCTTAATCACAGTTATTGGGTTATCGGTACTTTGCTGGGCGGGTTGTTGGCCTCGTTTGTGCAGCCGATTGCCGGCATTGATTTCGTCTTGGTGGTGTTATTTTTGGTGCTGTTGTTGGAACAACTGTATAACAATCCCAGCATTATGACACCGCTATTGGCGTTGTTGGCCTGCCTGTTCAGCAGTGTTTTTTTCAAAGCGCATTTTTTGATTGCCGCAACCGTTAGTTGTTTTCTTTTATTATTCTTACAATATCAAATGGCTATCAGAGGCAAAACGGATGAGTAATGTACATATACTGATGACAATAATTGTCATGGCGACACTCACTTTTGCCCTGCGCGCTATGCCGTTTATCTTTCGCCGCCGCATAGAAAATAACCGGTTTTTCTTATTTATTAAAGATAAATTGCCAACGATGATGATGTTGATATTGGTTTGTTATGCAGTTGGCCTGCACGATATAAATGCCACGGAGCAACTGGATAATAAACTAATTGCTCTACTGTTGACGTTAGTCGTTCACGGCCTGTTGAGAAATTTTTTGCTCAGCATCAGCGTAGGCACAGCCTGCTACGTTTTACTGTTAAACGGGTAAAAGTGAATCGAAAATTACAGTAACGTGAATGAATTCAAGTCACTATATATCGAATGATGGTGGTCATCTGACCGAGTTAATACAAAGCGGACAATCACGGATGAGTTAGGCTGTTGATAATTCTATCGGCAATAACGTCGGCAATTTAATTGTACTCAACCGTCTGTTTTTATGTGCGGTTTGTCGCTGATAATATTGATTGATATCGGTAACGGTTTCGATCTTTAGCCTCCCCAAC
>PDWI01006740.1_pt1 | contig 14313 bp, 11 predicted proteins | sample 1430891 | NCBI WGS metagenome assembly PDWI01 (sample SAMN01162508, study PRJNA174530) | Oral metagenome, whole genome shotgun sequencing project. | biome: Marine environment; feature: Marine mammal; material: Swab sample of the gingival sulcus; isolation source: swab sample of gingival sulcus...
ATTGGAATTGGTAGCGTAAAACCGTTCCCCAGGGGGCGCGCCCCCTGGGGAACGACTCACATGCCAAGACGAAATTGCTGAACTTGACGCACACAACTTGAACGTGCAACGTATCGAGATATCGCGGTCAGGTATATCGCAGGGAATACACTTCCAGACCACGCTACTACTTGTCGGTTCAGACAGAACAATTTTGATGCGTGTAAGACTCTCGAAACTATAGGAATTGATCCCTACGTGAGTCCTTCTAGAGACGCTGGCCCGCAACGAACCTATGACTTCCGGTCGGGAAAAAGAAAGAAACCCAAAAGGATGCACCTGTCAGCGCAGGATACATGATGGAAAAGTGCGCTCAAACCGGATAAGTTTTTTTGCGCTTTGCACGTCAGCTTTTTCAGGAGACTGCAAGTTTGAACATTGCCATCAATCTGATTTTTTCTTTTTCCCTTTGGTCGCTTTTTTCCCGGAAGTGGCTACCGAACTTTTCTTTTTCTCAAACGATTTTTCTCCCACATGCAGATACACGATACCCGACATCATCGGGACATGGTAAACCCGCTCAAATCCGGCGTCGATCATTTCCCGGGCAAGGGTCCGCTCATCCGGGAAAGTCTTAATCGTTTCGGCGAGATAGCGATACGCACCGGGATCGCCGGAAATCTTGTCTCCGATAAAGGGCAAAAGCGTATCAAGGTAAAAGTTGTAGACGCCTTTCCAGACGCGCCTGGAGCCGGTTCCGAACTCAAGGATGCAGAGTCGGCCACCCGGCTTGAGAACACGATACAGTTCCGTGTACGCATCCTCTCTGGGCAAAATGTTACGAATACCGAAGGCGATGGTTGCCGCGCCCATGCTTTTATCGGGCAACGGGAGTTTGCGGCCATCAGCCTGGGTAGGGAAGATCGAGTTCTCGCGCTTGCCTGAAATTTTTTTTGCCCTGCCGTTTTCCAGCATGGGAAGAGCAAAATCAAGTGCCGCCACCGTACAGTCAGGATACTGTCGTACCAATTCCACAGACACGTCCATGGTTCCGGCGGCCAGATCAAGGACAGTTTCTCCGGGTTTGGGGCGAGCGGCCTTGGCAAGACAATACCGCCAATACATATCCTGCCCGGCACTCAATGCGTGATTGAGAAAATCATACCATCCGGCAATGCGACCAAACATGGCGGCCACACGTTCACCATGCTCGGCATGGGTGTCGGCCCCGGTAGCAGACTGAACTTCCGGTTTGCTCATCTGTTCACCCTACTGACCCTTTCTCTGAAGTAATTCTTCTTCTCGGGAACCGTCACCAGCCGTTTCTCCGGATATGGTGCGGATGACGTCCTTATAAATAACATCAAAATGCTGTCCAAAATTATTGGGTGAAATGCGACCGACTTCGATAAACTTGATGATCACTTCCTTGGCCACCTGCAATGCCGCTTTCTGATGTTTCTCGTTCATGCAACCTCCCTTTTTTAAAGAAAAAAACCGCCCGGTGGGAAATGGCCTTGACCAACATAGTCAGGGTAGCCGGGCGGAGAAAAAGAACGAAACCGGAAAGCCCCTCTCTTTTTGCGGATGCAATAGCACGGGACGGCTGGCAAGTCGAGTCGTTCACAGACGGCAGACGGTGCATAAACCGCCTGTTTTTTTTGGCGGTTAAGCCGGAAAAAGGCTCCTGCCATTGCTGGCAAGAGCCTTTTCTCTTGTCTGTTGTTTTTTGCGACTACGCGCCGCAGCATTTTTTGTATTTTTTCCCTGAGCCGCAAGGGCAGGGGGCATTGCGGGATACTTTGGGAGCCTTTTTGATGGGTTCGACCTTTTTTCTCTGAGCGGATTCATGGTCGGTGTATTCCAGTTCTTCGGACGTTTCATGCTGGAACTCATCGTCCTTGACTTCGGCCTCAATACGTAAATGGGAAAAGTCGCGCATGGAGTTTTCCTTGATGGTATAGATCAATTCGGAAAACAACTCGAAACCTTCACGCTTGTATTCCTGCTTGGGGTCTTTTTGCCCATAGCCGCGCAGACCTATACCGTCACGCAGATGGTCCATGTTGAGCAGGTGTTCTTTCCAGTTGCGATCAAGGGAATCAAGCAGGAAATAACGAAGAATTTCCTGATAATGGTCGCCGGTAGCAGTTCGGAGATAGGCAAATATTTCATCCACCCAGGACTCGGCCTGCTCTCGGGACGGCAACGGATTTTCGTGCCAGGAATCAAACCGTTCAAAATTGAAGACCTCTTCAAGGCGGACACGGACAGACTCTTCCGTATCCTTGTCGATATCTTTCATGTCAAGTGCGGGTTCCAATATCTCTTCAAGAAGGTCTATGGCGTACTCGCGGGCGATATCATCAACGGTTTCGGCCTTCATCAGGTCGCGCCGCAGGGAATAAATCACCTCGCGTTGCTGGTTCATGACATCATCATATTCAAGCAACTGCTTGCGTATTTCAAAATGGTGCCCTTCAACACGGGTCTGGGATTTTTCAATCGCATTGGAAACCATCTTGTTTTCGATAGCCATACCGTCTTCGAGACCGAGTTTATCCATGATCCCCTGCAACCGATCAGAACCAAACAGGCGCATCAAATCATCGTCAAGAGCGAGATAGAAACGGGAGGAACCTGGATCGCCCTGACGACCGGAACGGCCACGAAGCTGGTTGTCAATCCGGCGGGACTCGTGCCGTTCGGTGCCGATAATGTGCAGTCCTCCCAGCTCAAGAACCCCTTCTCCGAGTTTGATGTCGGTGCCGCGTCCAGCCATGTTGGTGGCAATGGTGACTTTGCCCTTGTGCCCAGCCTCGGCCACGATTTCCGCTTCCTTTTCGTGCTGCTTGGCGTTGAGTACGTTATGCGGCACTTTGTGCTTTTTGAGCAATCGGGAAAGCAATTCGGACTTTTCAATGGAAACGGTTCCAACAAGGGTGGGCTGACCACGCCGGTAGCAGTCGGCAATGTCTTCGGCAATGGCGGCGTATTTTTGTTCCTGCGTCTTGTAGATGGCATCGGGGTGATCCGTGCGGATCATGTCACGATGCGTCGGAATAACAATGACCTCCAGCCCGTATATCTGACGGAACTCAACGGCCTCGGTGTCAGCTGTACCGGTCATTCCCGCCAATTTGTCGTACATGCGAAAATAGTTCTGGAATGTGATGGAAGCAAGGGTCTGATTCTCTGCCTCTACCTTCACGTTTTCCTTGGCTTCGATAGCCTGATGCAAGCCATCGGAAAGACGGCGACCGGGCATGAGGCGACCGGTAAATTCATCCACCAGCACGACCTGATTGTCCTTGACGATGTATTCGACATCATTCTGGAAACAATGATGCGCCTTGAGCCCCTGCAACACATGGTGTTGAAGGGCGATATGCTGCGGGTCAAACAGGTTGTCCACTCCGAGCAATTTCTCGACCTTCTCGACCCCCGCATCAGACAGGGTCACGGACTTGCTTTTTTCATCAAGGACAAAGTCGCCATCGGGAACGGCCTCCTTGTCTTCCGGGTCCATGGGAGAAGACTTGGTCAACTGGGGAATAATGGCGTCAATGCGCCGATACAGACCAGAGGATTTTTCACCTGGCCCGGAAATAATGAGCGGGGTACGGGCCTCGTCAATAAGGATGGAGTCGACTTCATCCACAATGGCGAAATTCAAGGGGCGCTGCACCAACTGTTCTTTGTAGAACTTCATATTATCCCGCAAGTAATCGAAGCCGAACTCATTGTTGGTCCCGTAGGTGATGTCGGCACCATAGGCTTCCTGACGCTCCTGATCGGTCAGGCCATGGATGATCACGCCCACACTCAGGCCCAGGAAAGAGTATAACTGATTCATCCATTCGGCGTCGCGGGCCGCGAGATAATCGTTGACCGTGATCACATGCACGCCTTTCCCGGACAGTGCGTTCAGGACAACCGGCAGGGTCGCTACAAGGGTTTTCCCTTCACCGGTTTTCATCTCCGCAATCCTGCCGCTATGCAATACATAGCCACCGATAAGCTGCACATCAAAATGGCGCATGGGAGGGTCAAAGACACGTTTACCGGCCTCGCGTACCAAGGCAAAACATTCGGGTAACAGGTCGTCCAGCGTGGTTGTACCCTGTGCGACCTGTTCTTTCCATTCCGCGACAATACGGGGGAAATCCTCGTCGGCCAGAGCCTCCATTTGCGGTTCCAACTCATTAATCCGGGCAATGACAGGATTGAGTTTTTTCAGGTATCGGTCATTTTTGGAACCGAACAGAAATTTGAGCATTGTAACTCCTGATAATGATACGCCCACCTTGCGGGAGAGCCTTTAGCGGGGGCTTTTGTCAACAATGGTCGGGCACATGTGCTTTGTGCCGTTTTCATCCTCGTGTGTAAGGACTTCTCGATTACATAGCATCTTGTTAATATTATAATCACGCCCACTGTTTGTCGCAGTGAGCGCATAGGTATCGAAACAATCCGAACGCCTGGCCCAAGTGTCGGGCAAGCCTGTTGCCGCCGTAGCAAACAACAATCAGCCCTTGGGATAAGCACCGAAGAGCCGAGAAGCAAGAGGCTGGACGAAGTTGGCCTGTCACGTCTCATGGAGACAACAGATACCACTTCTTTCCGGTCAGCACGGGGATACACCAAAATCAACCGAACATAAACCGGCAGGAACAACCAATCCGCTTCTGCTGATAAGCGGTATCATACCATGGGCGACTTCGCCAGTAGGCATGTTGACTCAAAGTCGAAATCAACCAGGTGGCGCAAAGATTCCCGGCAAAGACAGACAAAGGGCTGGTTTTTCCCCGGTTGAAACGTCCTTGTATCCATGAGAGCGCGTGTGGCAAGGTTACCAAAGCAAAAGATCGTTCACGCGGCAGATCGGCCAAGAAGCGTGGGAGGGCCGAGCCGCGCTGGCTCCGCGTCAGCCGTCCACTTCGCTCCCGGCTGACGCGCGGGATAAGGATGCTCCTTTCGGCACGGGATGTATGATGAAAAAGTGCCCTCAAACCGGACGAGTCGGTTTTCAGGGGGCGATGTTTGATTTGTCTTTGCATACGAGATCAAGACGTTTCTTGAGTTTTTTGATGACATGATCATACCCTTTAGGACCATGGGGAGCAGACTGTTGCTACAGTCCTTGCCCCCGGAATCCAGAATACGAAAATCTCCCCCGCAATTTTCAAAGAAATAAAGGGGGCAAAAGCAGAACAGGCAATTGAACTCTTCGGGCGCCTTGGTTGCGTGGCAGGGGAAGTATTTGCATTGTGTATTGCGAAAAAAGCGGTAGCTGTTTTTCATTGCTACTTGAATTGCACTTGCTTTGCCGGAGGTTCGCAATCGTTGTCCACAGGGAACGCCTCAAACGGGAATGGACGTTTGTTTTCATTGAGTGTGCTGTAGCGCATAAGGCGGTAGGCGTACTGCGCCAAAGAATTGGTGAACACCCGGAGAGGTTCACTCCGCTTTTTGGCTATCAGAAGATAGGCATATTGAAATAACACGGAGAGTTGCACCATAACGGAAGTGACTTCCAAAAAAATCAGGCAGACCAATGTCACCATACACCGCTTGAGTATGGCCGTCCGATCAGCTGAGGTTGTCCGATTTGTCTTAGGCATACGTTGCTCCTTGTTCTTGACGGTTGAGCCGACACCGTAACGCAAACACCATGGCGACGACAAGGCAGGCAACGGCGGTGTAAAACAATGCTTTGCAGCAATAAGAGCAATCCCTGTCCTGGCTACTTTGTTTTTCTTGTCTCTCCCGTTATAGGGCTTCACCGCAGGCCGCACCGGACGAAAAGGCCCACTGGAGATTGTAGCCGCCCAGGTGTCCTGTCACATCCAAAATTTCGCCGATGACGTGCAGGTCGGGAAGATGTTTGACGGCAAAAGTTTTGGACGAGATATTGTCTGTATCAATACCGCCGACCGTGACTTCGGCTTTGCCGTATCCTTCAGTAGAGGCAGGGGTAAAGCGGTAGCGATGCAACCGGTTTGCGGCCACCTCCATTTGTTTTTTGGACAATTGGCTGACAGGGCAATCGCTCAAGTCCCGTGAAAGAAGGTATACGGGGAGGCGTTTAGGAACAATCCGCGCAAGCAGATTTTTCAATTGAATATTTGCGCTACGGTGTTCTTCAATCAGGGGAACTATGGGTGAGTGGGGGAGAAAGTTGATGAAAACGGATTTTCCCTCACGCCAATAGGAGGATATCTGCAACACCGCCGGACCGGAAATGCCTTTGTGCGTGAACAGAAGCGGGCCTGTAAAGTGGTGGCTGTCACAGGAAATCGTCACGGGCAAGACATTCCCGGCAAGGGCTTTGCACATGCCACGCTGATTGCGAGGAAATACCAGTGGAACCAGGCCCGGACGAGGACGGATAAGAGACAGCCCGAACTGACGGGCAAGCCGGAATCCAAAATCTGTCGCCCCTATTTGCGGCCATGAAGGTCCGCCAAGTGCCATGACGAGTTGAGCGGCAACGATGGTTTGACCGCCGAAAACAACCGAAAAAGGTCCCGAACCCGCTACCGCATTGATATGTTCACCAAGCAGGAAATCCACGCCGAGCTTCTTGCATTGGCACACGAGCACTTCGACCAGCTTATCGGCTCCATTGAGGGTGAATAATTGGCCGTGTTTTCGTTCTTCATAGGATATTCCCTGTTCCGAGAAAAAAGAGATGACGTCCCATTGTGAATGTCTCGCCAGGGCTGATTTAACAAAATGAGGGTTGGAACAGATGTAGTTCTCCGGCTCCACGATTCTGTTTGTAAAGTTGGCCTTGCCGCCACCGGCCACCCGAACCTTGCGTGCCGGCTTTTGCCCGTGGTCCATGACCGCTACCGTACGTCCCTTTCGGGCTGCATGCATGGCACAGTAAAGCCCCGACGCTCCCGCACCAAGAACCAAAATATCATATTGCGTCTTGTTCATAGTGGCCGAACCCTATCAGGGAAAGGTCAGGCCCGCTCTTTAGAAGAGCGGGCCTTGATTATCAAATTGACCTGACGAGGTGACGTTACCCGGCCAGGCGTCGGGGTGTCGAATTACGCTTCGGCAGGGGCTTCTTCGGGTATTTCCTCTTCCTCTTTTGCTTCTTCACAGGAGCAGTTGCCTTTGGGGCAACCGCATTCCATGGTGCAATCGCAATGGTCTTCCGTGGAGCAGCCGCAGGGCAATGCCTGGGAATGTCCCAGTTCTTCTTTGACGTCCGTTGCGATTTTGAAGAGGACGGTAATGATCAGTGCGCCCATGGCGTAGATCATCATGGAAACCATCAACTCCTTGCCGGAAGGCCAGTAGGGAGTAATGGTCTCGAACGGAGTGGGGTTGAATCCACCGATCAGCAGGCCGAGTCCCTTGTCGATCCAGGTGGCGATCACGAGGATAACGAGGGTATAGGGCAACAACTTGAGGTTGTTGCGGAACTTCGGTGTCGCCAACAAGATGATGGAAATCGCCGCCATGGCAATGAAGGTCCACATCAGTCCGACCAGTTCATGATGTCCATGCTCACCGGTAAACAGGTATACAATGGAGTGCATGTGGCCGGGGATGTTGGAGTAGAAGGCTGTGAAGATTTCCAGTGCAAAGAAAAACATGTTTACGCACATGGCGTAAGCAATGATCTTGACCAGCGTCTTCAAGGCGTTCTTGGGCATCTTGAACGTGGTTAATTTCTCAGTGGTCAGCAATACGAGCAGGAGAATGGCGGGACCGGAGCAAAAGGCAGAAGCCAGAAAGCGAGCGGCCAGAATGGCGGTCAGCCAATAGTGGCGACCGGGCAACCCCTGATACAGGAATGCGGTCACGGTATGGATAGAAAAAGCCCATATAATGGAGGTGTAGATAAACGGTTTCAACCACTGGGGATGGGGCAGGTGCGCCCGATCAGCCTGGAGGCAGGTCCAACCCACGAGCAGGTTGAGGAACAGGTAGCCGTTGAGTACGATCATATCCCAAAACAGGATGGAGTTCGGGGTCGGGTGGAAGACCATGTTCAACATGCGGGTCGGCTGTCCGATGTCAACGATGATGAACAACAGGCACATAATGCAGGCGGCGATTGCCATGAACTCACCGAAAATGACCATGTGCTTGTTGGTCTTGTAGTTGTGAAAGTAGTTCGGCAAAACGATCATCACGCCCGAAGCGGCCAGACCGACGAGATACGTGAATTGGGAGATATAAAACCCCCAGGACACGTCGCGGTTCATGCCGGTAATTTCAAGGCCGTTCTTCCATTGATCAATGAGGGCGGTGGAACCTACGCCAATGATCACCAGAAGGAAGGCCATCCAAGTGTAGTATCTCTTGGAACCTTTGAGAGCTAGTTCAAGCATTCTGATTCCTCCTAAATCACGTAGTAGATGCAGGGCTCGGTGCCTACGGCTGGTTTACGACGAATCGTGAACTTTTCGCGCAACACCTTGCGGACCGGTGATTCGGCATCATAGAGATCGCCGAATACGATGGCACCTTCGGAAGCCTCCACGCAAGCGGGCATTTCGCCCACCGCAAGACGTTCGACGCAGAAGTTGCACTTCTCGACAACACCGCGCATGCGGGTCGGGAACGTCATGTTCAGGTTAGCCAAATCCATATGCTTACGGGGGTCGCCCCAGTTGAAGGAGCGAGAGCCGTAGGGACATGCTGCCATGCAGTAACGACAACCGATGCAACGGTGGTAGTCCATGGCAACAATTCCGTCAGGGCGCTTGTAGGTGGCCTTGGTCGGACAGACTCGCACGCAGGACGGATGCTCACAGTGGTTGCACAAAAGCGGGTAATGGCGGTGGTGCACCTCTTCCGCCAGATGAGGATTTTCCTGTTCGGGGAAAGTGTGACCATACGTATCGGACCACAGCCACTTGATTTCTTTTGGTGCCGCAATATGCGGGACATTGTGAATCTTGTGGCAGACGTCGGCCAGCTTGTCGATTGCTTCTTTGGTGTGCAGTTTGGTGGTATCGATAACCATGGCCCATTGCTTTGCATGAAGCCCTTTCGGGTTGGCCTTGACCGGGCTGTGACCACTGGAAGCCATGACCTTGGGAGCGACAGCTACACCGGTAGCGGCAACAGCAGCAAGCTTGATGAAGTTTCTTCTGTTGTTCTTCATTATTTCAACCCCTCCGGCTGTACGTGGCAGTCCCAGCAGTAGGGAGATACACCAGCATCAGTGTGACACTTGTCGCAAAATTCGGCCTTGTTGACATGGCACTTCATGCATGTGTTCTGTAGGCTGATGGCGAACTCTTTGCCCTTGTGGTTGGTATAAATACGTTTACCGTCACGCAGAGCCCAGTCACGCCACTGGTTGAGAAGAACCATGTGCTGTTTGCGCATGAACTCCGTGGACTCGATGCATTCCTTTTCGCCTGTGGGAAGTTTCAACTCAGGCTGTTTATAATCTTTGGTCACTGCAACCCCTTTAAGAAACGGGGCACAAAGTAGACCGAGGAAAATGATCAGCCCGGCGATGATCGGGAAACCGTAGTGCATTTTCATATCCGTCTCCTACATGTTCGGGGGAGTCCAATCGTCTTCTTCATCTTCAAAGCCCGGCAGGTACTCCTGGCGCATGTTCATCTTGCGCTCTTCGCCTTCCTCCAGAACCAATGCGTTGGCGACCAGTTCGTGAGTTCCGGTAACAGTGACGCCCGGTGCCCAGTAATCGGCCAGCGGTATCAAAGTGGCGCGGTCAATGGCGCAGATACATGCCAAGGTATTTACGTCGTGCTTGTCCTGAACGTACTTCAAGGCATTGCCGCGAGGCAGGCCGCCACGAAGACGAATCTCCAAAATCTCTTCGGTATTCAAACCGGAACCGCCCGCGCAACAGAACGTCTGCTCGCGGATGGTCGCTGCCGGCATTTCAAAGTAGTTGTTGCACACGGATTTGATGACGTATCGCGGTTCATCGAGTAATCCCATGCCGCGGGCAGGGTTGCAGGAGTCATGGAACGTGACGCGCAGATGATCGTTGCGGCTGGGGTCGAGATTCAGCTTGCCGTGTTTGATGAGGTCAGCCGTAAACTCGGTGATGTGAACCATCTTGGTTGCTGCGGCGTTTTCAAAGACGGTACCGGTGATCGGACTTCTCGGGGTCTCCATCTGGGGGCCCTGAATATTGCCGTTCATGGTGTCCATATACTGATGAACAACACGCCACATGTGGCCACATTCCCCGCCGAGAATCCATTTACAACCAAGGCGGTTGGCCTCAGCGTACATCTTGGCATTGAGCTTTTTCATGGCTTCGTTGTTGGTGAACGAACCGAAGTTGCCGCCCTCCGAGGCGTACGTGGACATGGTGTAATCCAGATCCAAATAATCGAAGAGGAGCATGTACCCCATAAAGGTATAGATGCCCGGGTCGGCAAACGCATCGCCGGACGGGGTGATAAACAAAATCTCGTGCCCGCGTTCGTTCAAGGGAGCCTTGACGCGACGACCGGTGACTTCTTCGATATCGTCGACCATGAAGTCCACGATATCCTTGAAGGCATGGGGTTGAATACCAAGGTGGTTGCCAGTGATGTTGCAGTTGGAGACAGGCTCCATTATCCAGTTGGTGTTCAGACCGACCAGATGCATCAACTCACGGGCCATCATGGTCATTTCCGCCGTATCGATCCCGTAAGGACAGAACAGGGAACAACGACGGCACTGCGTGCACTGGTAAAAGTAGATAAACCATTCTTTCAGGACATGCTCTTCCATGACGCGGGAACCCGTCAGCTTGGACAATATCTTGCCTGCCAACGTGAACTCTCCACGATACACGGAGCGCATCAACTCGGCACGGAGTACCGGCATGTTCTTGGGGTCACCGGACCCGATGAAATAATGACATTTGTCGGCACAGGCTCCGCAACGGACACAGATGTCCATGAACAGCTTCAATGTACGGAATTTCTCCAGACGCTCGCGGAACCCGTTGACCACGGTTTCCCGCCAGTCGGATGGCAGTTTCCAATCATCGTCTTCCGGGCTCCATTCGCGCGGCTCGCCAAACAGACCGGGGAGCTTCGAGTTCATGTACTCGATCTTCTCCGGCTTGGCGGGATAACACCAGTTGCCCAGTGAAAAATCCACTGGGGTCTCCATCCAACCAGTCGTCGGAGGAGCATAGTCTATGCTTTTGAAAAGCTCATCAGCTTTAGGCATATCGGACATATTTCTTCTCTCCTAAATGGAAGTATCACCTTGCGTAATGCCCCTAGGCTTCTTCGGGGGCGACACCGTTTTCCGGGTTGTCGAGGGGCAGGCCAGCTTCAGCCATAGGTACGCCGAACTCTCTCTCGTAATCTTCGTAGGCATGAGGCTTGATATCCGGATTCCAGGGATTCACATGGTGCTTTGCACGCGTGTCGTTAGGCAGATTCCTGGTTGGAGACAGGAACACGCCGGGCAGATGCATGAGTTTGCTGAAGGGGAAATAAGCCATCAACACACTGACGAGGAAGAGGTGAACGAAGAAGGAGACACCGATGGAACCCGGAACCACGAAGTGAAGCGTGACCAGTCCCATGGTGAGATCCTTGATTGCAAGAACGTCAACCTTGGCATAGTAGCGCATGTAAATGCCGGATAATGCGACAGACAGGATCAGGAACAACGGGAAGAAGTCCGATACATACGAGATGTAGCTGATCTTGGCGTCAACAATCCTGCGCCCAAGCAGAAGGAGTACTCCTATAACCAGGCCACAGTCGGCGAGGTAAAGGGTGGGAACACCGATTTGCAACAGGCCATCCACAAATTCCAGGCCATTGACAAAAAAAGGAACCGGCTCAAGAAAAAGGCGGAGGTGGCGCAACGCTACAAGAAAAAAGGAATAGTGAAAAATAATGGCAAAAAGCCAAAGCCATTTGCTGGACTTGTAGGCGACAACAGGACCATCTTTGCTCTCGTGCAGGGACACCGCCGTATTGCGGAACAAGGAACGGAAAGCAAAGACTTCTAGGACCATGCGCACAAAGGTCTGTGCGCCGGTCTGGGGACAGTCATACTTGTTCTGTTTGAACATCCCGGGAGCAAAGGATCTAAATTGACCGCCGGTTGTGGGGATTCGGAACGGCACGGCACTCCGGCCCCAGTTAATGACTTTATATGTAAAGCCAACGACAAAGATGAGGAACGCCGTCACGGGGATACAGACACCAAAGAGAGTCCTCAGGTGCGCTGCATCAACCCCGAATAACGGGATCAACACCAAAAGAAAGACGAACAGAAGTGAGTAAAGAGCATTCATCTACCGTCACCTCGCTTGAAGGTTGGACCTACCCGGTCTCATGCCGGGAGGCCTGCCACATTGGGTACGAGTCGAAAAAACACTGTGTCTCAACCTTATCCGGTCAGGTCAGGCAAGCCGGTCCCGATCCCCTCCGGTTCCGCCTTGCAGGAGTCTTCCTGTCGACACACAGTCCGCAACACGTCCCTAATCAACCGACAAATCGGTTGTAACGTCCGCAATCATACCGGCCTTCTTGAGGAGTTGGCTCTGGGCACGTTTTACCTCTTCAACACGTAGCCGGTAAATTTGTTCCCGGTCCTTCGAATAAATATCGAAGGCCATCAAAGCCAGATTGTCCACCTTGGCCTCAAATCTGAGCAGATCGCCGAGCCTCCCCTCCTTGTCCATGCTTTTGAAATAGGTATCCCGCAGGAGTTTCTTTAACAAAAACACAAAACTGATGGCCTGAGAGGGCGAGAAGTCCTGCACGGAGCGGATACGAATAATACGATCCAGTTCCGCTGCAATCTTCTCGGCGTCGTTCCACTCAAGAATATGATCGATCAGTGCCCGTGTGGCCTCTAAAATGGCCGCTCCCACCGGGTTTTGGAATCGATCCTGCTGTCGGGTCCAGATTTTCTGGGTTTCCTTGGGGTACGTCTGAAGAATCAGTTCCGCCCACTTTCCCGACAATTCGTCCTTGCACTCGGCAAGTTCGGTTTCAAAATTCATTACCCACTCTCAAAAGCCGGTAAAACAGCATAGCTCCCCATCTCTCAACATACGGAGCTACGGATTTCACAAGCCGCATTTGACACGTTGTGCGAAAGAATCGTTAAAAACTGAAATCCCTATCCCAAACCCATGGGAAAACGTCAAGGTTTTTTCAAGGAAAAACGGCCTGTGATAAGGGTTCTCAAGGGAAGGCGGCCAATTTGACGGATGGCTCAAACCATCTCCTGACTCTGTCATCCACCCCGGCCCGGTGCAAACTGTGTTGCGCCTGCCGGTGCTTTTTCGTAAAGTGCCGCCTTATCCAATTTGAAACGCAAGGAGAGTCCCGTGCAGCTTGTTTCGTCACAGATAAAAGAATATATGGAAAAGGCTTCCTGGATTCGCAAGATGTTTGAAGAAGGCATCCGGTTGAAACAGGAGTTCGGCGAAGAGAATGTCCATGATTTCAGCCTCGGCAACCCTGATCTACCGCCGCCTTCGGCCATCAAGGACGCCTTGGCCGAACTGGCGGATCAAGCTGACCAACCCTTTTTTCTCGGCTATATGCCCAATTTCGGCTATCCTGATATCCGGCAACGACTGGCAGAAGAAGTATCGAAAGAACAAGGTGTTGCTGTCCCGGCAGACAGTTTTGTCCTCACCTGTGGAGCAGCCGGTGCGCTGAATACGGTGTTCCGCGCCGTACTTGAACCAGGTGACGAAGTGTTGACCCCGGCCCCTTTTTTCGTGGAATACGGTTTCTATGCCGAAAACTACGCAGCGACGCTCACATCAGTGCCGTCCAGGCCGTTGACCTTTGCTTTGAACCTTGAGGGGATCGACGCTGCCATCACCGAAAAGACCCGCGTCATACTCATCAATTCACCGAACAACCCGACTGGTGCCGTGTATTCAAGAAAGGAGCTGGAAGGGCTGGCCGCGATTTTGGAAAAACACAATGCTGACCGGAACCGCCCCATATATATCCTGTCTGACGAACCCTATCGCTTTCTTACTTTTGACGGCGTTGAGGTGCCGAGTCTGCTTGATATTTACCGATACTCCATTGTCTGCTCGTCATTTTCCAAGAATCTGTCCATGGCCGGAGAACGGATCGGCTATGCTCTCATCAACCCGGCGATAGACGGCAGGGAGCCGCTACTTGCCGCAGTAACCATGGCCAACCGTATTCTCGGTTTCGTCAACGCCCCGGCCCTTGCTCAAAAACTGCTTGGCAAGGCTCTGGGCAGTTCGGTTGACATCTCCATCTACGATGGCCGCCGCAAAGCCATGGCAGAGGTTTTGGACAATGCCGGATTCAAATACACCATGCCCAAGGGAGCATTTTACTTTTTCCCGGAAGC
>PDWI01006741.1_pt1 | contig 14313 bp, 10 predicted proteins | sample 1430891 | NCBI WGS metagenome assembly PDWI01 (sample SAMN01162508, study PRJNA174530) | Oral metagenome, whole genome shotgun sequencing project. | biome: Marine environment; feature: Marine mammal; material: Swab sample of the gingival sulcus; isolation source: swab sample of gingival sulcus...
AGGAGCAAGCTCCTATCGTTTCCGTTCGACTTGCATGTGTTAAGCATGCCGCCAGCGTTCAATCTGAGCCAGGATCAAACTCTTCAGTTTAAACCTTTTGTTTAGCTCAGTCATTTCTGACTTGCTTTAATCTTTATGAATTGACGAGTAAAATACTCGCACAAATTATTTTGTCTTTCTATTTGTTTAAGAACTCACTAGACAATTTAAACTTTCAAAATCAACACTGCGTGCTGTTGTTTAAGTTGTCCTCAGTAGCGAAGAGGTGCGTATTATACACGCCACCAAACACCCGTCAAAACTTTTTTTAAGCTTTTTTTGTGAAATATATACCCAAACCAAATAACACATTGTTATTATTTATTCTTCACCCTATACTCGCCAAAATATTTCATAAAGCCTCTCTCTAGCAATCGACAAAATTAAAGCTTATTTTCATATTTTAGACATAGAGCCACCCTATCCCATATATTTATCAACGTGCCGAGAGCAACACTCTTTCAGCTTAAGTGGGCACGAGACCTCCCTACCGTCTGAGAGACAGAGAAATTTTGAGGTGTGTTTTACCACACCTCAAATACAACCATCTGTTTAAAAACTAACGAATGGAAATCGACTCAAATTACACTGAAGCTTGATAAATGCTTTCAATGGCTTTATCTAATTGCGCGCTGAATTCCGCATCGCTTTGCTGAGCCGACAAACCCTCGCTAAGTGCGCGGGAGAAGCTAGCGATGATGCCTTCGTTGGCTTTGAGGATTTCGTTGGCCTTATCGCGCGAGTAACCACCAGACAGGGCGACAACGCGAACAACGCGCGGGTGCTCAACCAAAGGTTTGTAGAAGTTAACCTTGCTAGGTAAGGTCAGCTTAAGCATGACATTTTGTGAGTCATCGAGCTTGTCTAACTCGGCTAAAATGGCAGCTTGCAACAGGGCTTCAGCTTCAACCTTGTCGGCAATGTGAATATCGACCTCAGGCTCAATAATAGGCACAAGCCCCGCGGCAATAATTTGTTTACCCACTTCAAATTGCTGGGCAACAACTGCTTTGATACCAGCTTCATTAGCACCTTTAACAACCGAGCGCATTTTCGTACCAAAAACGCCTTGTGCTTTGGCTTTTTTCAATAGAGCATCCAGCTCAGGCATGGGGTTCATCACTTGAACCTTATCTGCCTCGTCAGCCAAACCTTTGTCAACTTTCAAAAAGGGGATAACCTGCTTTTTCTCCCATAAATATTTAGCGCTGGGCATACCTTCAATATCACGATCCAAGGTGTTTTCAAAAAGAATCGCGCCCAAAATGCGCTCACCTGTAAACGACTTATCAGTGATAATGCGCGTACGCATTTCGTGCACTTTGGCGAACATTTCTTCATCGCCTTGGTATTCATTTTCTTCAACGCCGTATAATTTTAGCGCCTTAGGTGTGCTGCCACCACTCTGATCAAGTGCAGCGATAAAGCCTTGCTGGCTTTTTATTTTTTCAAGTTGTTGTTCAAACATAAGTTACCTCTTTTTGTAGGATGAATAAAAATCAACGCGCATTATAGCCTTTTTTTCTTTCATAGGCGATATATTATCCTAGCAACCCCAAACATAAGAACAATTCCTATTTGCATGAAATTCTTTAATACTTTTTAGGATATTTGACGTAACACTTTGTTTCATTTGTGATAAAAATTAGCGAAAATTGAACTAAAAAAGCATTTTGGGAACACTATAAATAATAATTTATATTTATGATTAATTTTTACAATACTTACTATCAGACGCTAAAGAAAGTTTTATAGATAGATGTTTTTATTAATTATATTAAGACATTAACGAAATACACCCCTTTTGAAAACTGGAGGGATTTGCTAGAATTTATGACTAAGGGACTAGAGCTAGATATTAAAAGTGAGAATTGTTTCTAATTTTAGAATTTACTGGGTGAATAATTTGCTTTTGTCGAGTACAGCATTTTTTGTTATAGTGCTATCAGAATGTAACGATAATTTTACTTTTTATTCTAACGGAGGTTTAGATACATGTCTTTTTCTTCTCTTATTGCTGCCATTGGTCGTGGTAGCTTAGTCAAGCAAATCATCATCGGCGTTGTGCTGGGTGTCTTGCTGGCGCTGGCTTGGCCTGATGCGGCTCAATCAGTCGGTATTTTAGGGGCATTTTTTGTCAGCGCTTTGAAAGCGGTGGCGCCCGTTTTGGTTTTCTTGCTAATTATCTCAGCGATTTCCAGCCATAAACAGGATACTCCTGTATATATTCGCCCTATTCTCGTTTTGTACGTTTTGGCGACATTTATGTCCGCGCTGTTGGCAGTGGTTGCCAGTTTCCTCTTTCCCACAGAGTTAACGCTAAAAGTGGGAGAAGTCAGTCAGACCCCGCCGAAAAATATTAGCGAAGTGCTACAAACCTTGATGATGAATATCGCTGATAACCCCGTCCACGCCTTGAGCACGCCTAACTATATCGGTATTCTCGCGTGGGCCATTTTTATTGGTATCTGTCTGCGTTTTTCTAGCGAAACAACCAAAACCGTATTTTCCGATGTCTCCGATATCGTCACGCAAATTGTGCGCTGGGTGATTCGCATTGCACCTTTGGGTGTTTTTGGCGCGGTGGCAAACACGGTGGCTGAAACAGGCTTTGGAGAATTGTATAAATACGGCATGATTTTAATGGTGCTTATCGGCGTCATGCTATTGGTCGCTTTGGTGGTCAACCCCGCCTTAGTGTACTGGAAAATTCGCCGCAACCCTTATCCATTGGTATTCCAATGCTTGCTGGAAAGTGGTATCACCGCCTTTTTCACGCGTAGCTCTGCCGCCAATATCCCCGTTAACATGGCTTTGGCGAAAAAATTGGGCTTACATGAAGACACCTACTCCATTTCCATCCCGCTGGGTGCGACAATTAATATGTCGGGTGCCGCTATTACCATTACGGTGTTGACTTTGGCGGCTGTGAATACTTTGGGCATACAAGTGGATTTGTATACCGCGGTATTGCTAAGTGCCTTGGCCTCTGTAGGCGCGTGTGGTGCTTCAGGTGTGCCAGGCGGTTCTTTGTTACTGATTCCTATGGCTTGTGGTCTATTTGGTATCAGCGACGATATCGCTATGCAAGTCGTGGTTGTCGGCACGATTATCAATGTGGTGCAGGATTCTTGTGAGACGGCGTTGAACTCCTCTTCAGATGTGCTGTTTACCGCGGCAGCTGATTTGGGCGCACAGCGAAAAAATGGCTAATGCTACTTATGTTGTTAATGAAGCCTTTGCAGAACCAGCCGAGCGGTTTAATTTCAAGGCGCACGGCGCGCAAAAAGCGGAGTTTACGTGCAGTAAATGAGCATTTTGAGCACCGCGCAACGCAGAAGTTAACCCGCGCAGGCGGTTATTCAAAGGCTTCTTAATCAATTTGACAAGGATGTAATCGTATGGCGTACATTCCCTTTCGTCCTTTAAATGGCTTATTGTTGCTAGATAAGTCTGCTGATGTCAGTAGCAATAAAGCCTTGCAGGACGCACGCTTTGCTTACCGCGCTAAAAAAGCGGGGCATACGGGCACGCTAGACCCCTTTGCCACGGGCTTGTTGCCCGTTTGCTTTGGCGAAGCGAACAAGTATGCCCGCTGGCTATTGGATGCCGATAAAACGTATCAATTCCGCGCGGTATTGGGTCAACAATCCACCACAGGCGATACCGAAGGGGATATCGTCGTGGTGGACGCGCAGCCGCGCATTAGTGCAACACAATTGCGCGCCTGTGAGCAAGCGTTTACAGGGGAAATCAATCAAATTCCTCCCAAGTATTCCGCCATCAAAATTGATGGTCAACGCGCCTACACGCTGGCGCGTCAAGGTAAGGAAGTCAACATTCCCACTCGACGCGTAACCATACACCACTTGTCCTTATCGCTGGATAATGCGGCGGAGAACGCGGTGTTGTTGGGTGAGGCAAAGGTGTCTAAGGGCACGTATATTCGCACCTTGGTTGAAGATATCGCCAAATACCTCGGCACGGTGGCTTATTGTCAAACGCTGCGGCGCACGCAAATTGCCCATCTACTCAGCCCCGCGGACAATCGCAAAATGCACCGTATCGACTCCCTACGCGCCATTACTGATGAAGCGACGCGCGACAAATTGTTATTGCCCATGGATTTATTGTGTCAGCAATTTCCCGTACAAAACATTACTTCCGCGCAGTGGCAATGCCTTATCCGCGGACAGCAAACCCCTATCGACAGTTCACAACAGGGCATGGTGCGCTTGTACAAAGACGGAGCATTTTGTGGTTTAGGGGAGATTCACCAGCATTTTCTTAAAGCTTTTAGGTTGTTAAATACGGGATTTTAACGCCCGTTTTTTAATGTCGTTTGCAAGCTTGTTTTTAAGTTTATTTTTTAAGTTCATCTTTAAGGTCAGCAACTATGTTTTATCAACGTTATGGAAATCCACAAAACGCCGCGCTGGTGTTGTTGCACAGCGGCGGCATGGCGGGGGTGGAATGGCAGCCACAAATTGCGCCACTGTCACAGCATTTTGATGTCTGGGTGCCCGATTTATTGGGACATGGACAGTCGCTGATTCCCGCGGGGGAAACGCTGTCGATTTCGCTGATGGCGGAGGCGGTGCTGGCGATGCTAGATGAGCAAGACATTGCGCGTGCGCATTTTCTCGGCTCGTCAATGGGAGGCGCGGCAGCGCTGTGGATAGCGATTCATCATCCGCAGCGGGTGGACAAGCTCATTATTTATCGCATGGGATATTGTAAAAATCCCGCAACCTACGAACAAACGCGGGAAATGGCCAACCCTGCTTATTGGCGGCGCTATGGCTTGCACAATTGGTTGAGTAAACTACATATGCCGCAAGGGGGTGAGCAAGCGTGGGAAACAGTCATTGCCAATGTCTCGAAAGTGCTTAACCCCGACAGTAGCCAACACGACCACGATTTAAGTGATTTAACGGGCATTACCGCGGAAACGTTGCTGATTGTCGGCGACCGAGATCCGCTGATTCCTCTGCCTACCGCCTTGGCGATGTTTGAGGCTTTGCCGAAGGCGGCCTTGTGGGTAATGCCCAATGCTTCGCATATTACTGCCAGCAATACGTGGCGCGCTTCAGCCTTTGCTGAAGAGGTGTTGCGCTTTTTGCGTTAGGGCATGTTTGGATTGAGGACACGCCCTAGCTTTTCACACTCAATAACTGTGAAAACAATTTGGGCGTATTGAAACACTTCAACACGCCCAAAACAGATTTCAATGTCAGCCAGTCGATTTTAAGACTTCAAGCTACCCACCATATCTTCGGGTTTCACCCACTCATCAAACTGTTCGTTGGTGAGCAAGCCAAGGTTAATGGCCTCTTCACGCAATGACGTACCGTTTTTATGGGCTGTCTTGGCGATTTTTGCGGCATTTTCGTAACCGATGTGCGTATTTAAGGCGGTTACCAGCATGAGCGAGTTTTCCAACTGCGCGGCAATGCGCGGTAAGTTAGGCTCGATGCCCACGGCACAGTGGTCGTTAAATGACAAGCAAGCATCCGCTAATAACTGTGCTGATTGCAACAAATTGGCCGCCATGACTGGTTTGAAGACGTTCAACTGGAATTGACCTTGCGTACCAGCAAAGGTCATAGTGGCATCGTTACCAATCACTTGCGCGCACACCATGGTCATAGCTTCACACTGTGTGGGGTTGACTTTGCCTGGCATGATGGATGAGCCCGGTTCATTTTCAGGAATCAACAACTCGCCAATGCCACAGCGCGGGCCAGAAGCTAACAAGCGCACATCGTTAGCGATTTTATACAAAGATACCGCCAACTGCTTTAACGCGCCGTGGGTTTCGACCATGGCATCGTGGCTGGCCAACGATTCAAACTTGTTGCCCGCGGTTTTAAAGGGTAGACCTGTGAACTCAGCGATAAATTTGGCCGCACTAACGTCGTAACCCGCGGGAGTATTCAAGCCAGTACCTACAGCGCTACCGCCCAAGGCCAATTCTGACAAGTGCGCCAAGGTGTTTTCTAGGGCTTTCATGGCAAAATCCAATTGCGCCACAAAGCCCGACAACTCTTGTCCGACGGTCAACGGCGTGGCATCCATCAAGTGGGTGCGACCAATTTTAACGACATCATTAAAGGCTTTAGCCTTAGCATCAAAAGTATCACGCAAGACTTTTACCGCGGGAAGCGTTTGCTCAACCACTTTTTTGTACGAAGCAATGTGCATGGCGGTGGGATAAGTGTCGTTGGATGACTGCGACTTGTTGACGTCATCATTGGGGTGGATGCTGTCGTTTTCGCCCAATTTGCCACCGTTCAAGACATGGGCGCGGTTGGCAATCACTTCGTTGACGTTCATATTGGATTGTGTGCCCGAACCTGTTTGCCAAATAACCAACGGGAACTGGTCGTACAGCTTGCCAGCGATGATTTCATCGCACACTTTGGCGATTAAGTCGCGCTTGGCTTCGGGTAGTGCGCCCGCTTCGGCGTTGGCAAAGGCGGCAGCTTTTTTCAGGTAAGCAAAAGCTTCGACGATTTCAGTCGGCATGGAGGCAGCGGGGCCAATTTTAAAATTGTTGCGCGAGCGCTCAGTTTGCGCGCCCCAATACTTGTCGGCGGGGACTTTAACTTCGCCCATGGTGTCGTGTTCAATACGGTAATCTGTCATAGTGTTTTCCTCGTTAGTTTAAGGTTAAAAGAAGCCTTAGAAGAACCAGCCGAGCGATTTAATTTCAAGGCGCACGGCGCGCAAAAAGCGGAGTCCCTCACCTAGCAACTTAGGTGAGGGATGAGCATTTTGAGCACCGCGCAACGCAGAAGTTAATCCGCGCAGGCGGTTATTCAAAGGTTTCTAAAAGAAGGTCGGATAAACCGCGACTATTGTAACATACTCTCCTCCGCCCTTTCATGGTATAATTCGCGCCTTTCAAACCCTCCTAATTTTTACAAAACGATTGAGAACCGCATGAAAAAAGACATTTTAACCCCTGACTTGGGTAGCGATGAGGCCTATCCCGTCATTGAAATTTTAGCCAACATCGGCGATGAACTCAGCGTTGACGACCCCATTGTTTTGTTGGAATCCGACAAGGCAACTATGGAAGTACCTGCAACCGCGGCAGGCAAGCTGGTTGCCATCAACGTCAATGTCGGCGATACCGTCAAAACGGGTGACGTGGTTGCCCAGATGGAAGTCAGTGCTGATGAGGCCCAAAGCACAGCGGATACAGCCGCCGCGCCAAGCGAAACGGCCGATAGCCAGCCTGCCGACAATGAAGCTTCTAAAACCGCGGATACCGCGGCCAGCCCCGCGGCAAGCGTCGATATCAGCAGTATTGAAGCTGATGTGCGCTGTCAAATGCTGGTGCTAGGTGCAGGGCCTGGCGGTTATTCCGCCGCTTTCCGCGCGGCCGATTTGGGCATGGATACTGTGTTAGTAGAAAAACACGACACTTTAGGTGGTGTGTGTTTAAACGTCGGTTGCATTCCCTCAAAAGCCTTGCTGCATACCGCGCACGTTTTAGAAGATGCCCAAGCCATGGCCGCCCACGGTGTGACCTTTGGCGAGCCTGAAATTGACATCGACAAAATCCGCGCGCACAAAGACGGCGTGGTGGGTAAATTGACCGCGGGCATCGCTGGCATGGCAAAAGCCCGCAAGGTCAAGGTGGTTCAAGGCTACGGCAAATTTACCTCAGCCCACACCCTTGTCGTGGAAAAAGACGGCGACACGCAAGTTATCGCTTTTGAAAAAGCCATTATCGCCTGTGGCTCACGCGTCATTCAATTGCCATTTATGCCCGACGATGCGCGCATTATTGACTCAACGGGCGCTTTGGCACTCAGCGACGTACCAGAACACTTGCTCGTTATCGGCGGCGGCATTATCGGCATGGAAATGGCGACCGTGTATTCGGCCTTGGGTGCTAAAGTAACAGTGGTCGAGTTGTCGCCTTCGTTGATGCCTGGCGCCGATCCCGACTTAGTTAAGGTGTGGACAAAGGCCAACCAAGCGCGCTTTACAGAAGTGTTGTTAGAAACCAAAGTCGTTGCCGCCAAAGCCAACAAAGACGGCATCGCCATCACTTTTGAAGGCAAATCCAACGCTACACAAACGTATGACAAAGTGCTGGTAGCTGTAGGCCGCGCTCCTAACGGCTTATTGATTGATGCCGAACGCGCGGGCGTAGCCGTCTCTGAGCGCGGATTTATCGACGTCGATTCGCAAATGCGTACCAATGTGCCACATATTTTTGCCATTGGCGATGTGGTCGGACAACCCATGTTGGCGCACAAAGCCGTACACGAAGCCCATACCGCGGCAGAAGCGGCAAGTGGCGAAAAATCGCACTTTGATGCCCGCGTTATTCCTTCGGTGGCCTATACCTTCCCCGAAATTGCCTTTGTCGGCCTCACCGAAACCCAAGCCAAGGCACAAGGTATTGCGTACGCATCTTCTGTCTTCCCGTGGGCGGCTTCAGGCAAAGCCATTGCCAATAACGCCCAAGACGGTTTTGTTAAATTGCTATTTGACCCAGAAACTGACCGCATTCTCGGCGGGGGTATTGTCGGCATCAATGCCGGTGATTTGATTTCAGAGATTTGTCTAGCCATAGAAATGGGCGCAGATGCTACCGATATCGGCAAAACCATTCATCCTCATCCTACCTTAGGCGAATCTGTAGGCATGGCGGCGGAAAATTTGCACGGTCACTGCACCGATTTGCCACCTAAGCGCAAAAAGAAATAATTGCGCCGCGCCTGCTCACCCGCTGGTGAGCAGGCGCTAACGACAAAAGACCTGCAAAACTTGCATGCCCCAATTAGCACGCTAAAATAGACAGCACAATTATTCAACCAATTAGAGAACAACTATCCATATGACCCAAGATAACGACCCGTGGGGAAACAACCCGCGCAATACGGAAGGCAGTGACTTTGCCGCGGCTTTGAACAAGCTTAAAGACAGCTTGTTTGGCAGGCAGCAAGGTGATGGTCGCCCTGACAATCCACAAAACGGCGACGGTCTCGGCCTGCCCGAATTTTCTAAAAAGCTTCTGTTACCCGTTGCCGCGGTAGTGGTGTTGGGCTGGGGAGCAACCGGCGTTTACATCTTGCCCGAAGGTTTTCACGGCGTGGAGTTAGTTTTTGGCAAACACAGTGAAACCGCCACTCAACCGGGTTTTAACACTCGCTGGCCAGCCCCCATTGGCAGTGTCTCCAAAGTCGATATCGGCAGCGTCAAAAACTTGATTGTCGGCGGCAAAGGCAATAAGACCGAGGGTCAAATGCTGACCGCTGATGAAAATATTGTCGAGGTTAGCCTAGCAGTACAGTACAAAATTGGCAAAGCCGAGAACTACTTATTCAATGTCAACGCCCCTGAAACCGTGTTGCGCGAAACTTTGATTTCCGCCATACGCGAGGTGGTCGGCGGTTCTAGTGTCGATTACGTGCTTACCGATGGCCGCGCCGAGTGGCCAGCACGCGTGCGCGATAATTTGGTACACACTCTCAATGGCTTTAATGTCGGCTTTGATATTTTGCGCGTCGAGTTGCGCGATGCCAAAGCCCCCTCCGAAGTACAAGAAGCCTTCGACGATGCCGTTAAGGCGCGTGAAGATGCCGAACGCTACAAGCTACAAGCTGAAGCCTATCAAAACAAAGAAGTCCCCCTCGCCCGCGGTAAAGCCAAAGCCATTGTAGAAGAAGCGCTGGCTTACAAAGAAAGCGTTATCGCCAAGGCAACGGGGGAAGCCTCGCGCTTTAACGATATTTTAGTCAGCTATCAGCTCGCCCCTGCCATTACCCGCGACCGCCTGTACATTGAGACCTTGCGAGACGTTTACCAAAACGTCAATAACATTGTGGTGGCAACGGGCAAAAATGCGCCTGCCATGTACTTGCCCATGGGGCAAAATGCCCTGCCCGCGCCCTTACCGCCTGTGAGCGCAGCACCTGCCCGCACCGCAGAGACTAGCGAGGTACAGCGCAGCCGCGAGCGCAACAGCTATCCTTATGAACCCAGTGTACCCACGCCAACAACCACGACTAAGAGGTTGACCCGATGAAAAATAAATTAAATCTCTTGCTCATTGCCGCGGTAGTGGGCTTACTGATTCTTTCCCAATCACTGTTCACCGTGCGTCAGGGCGAAGTTGCCATTCGCATGCGCGTCAGTGAAGTGGTCTCTAGCGACATTGGCCCAGGGCTACACTTCAAAGCGCCATTGTTCGACAGTCGCATCGTCTTTGATGCCCGCTTACAAACGCTGGATGCCTCGCCTGAAAAAGTCCTCACGCAAGAGAAAAAAGAATTGATTGTCGACTACTTTGTCGAGTGGCGCATTGCCGATACCAAAAAGTATTGGGTCTCTACCCGCGGTGACAAAAGCGTTGCCGAAAATATGATTGCCCAAATCGTCACCGATGACTTGCGCGGCGAGTTTGCCAAGCGCACCGTAAATGAAGTCGTCTCCAAAGACCGCTCAGAAATCATGAGTGAAATCACCAAAAGTCTGTCCGCTGAAGTCAAAAACCAAGGCCTAGCAGTGGTCGATGTTCGCGTTAAGCGCATTGAGTTCTCTAATGAAATCAAAGGCAATGTTTTCCGCCGTATGCAGGCCGAGCGCAAACGCGTCTCCGACAGCCTACGCGCCCAAGGTGACGAGCAAGCCAAAGCCATTCGCGCCAAAACCGACCGCGAAGTGAAGGTAATTATTGCCAATGCCAACCGCGATGCGGAAATCACCCGTGGTCAAGGCGAAGCCGAGGCCACCAAAATTTACGCCGAAGCCTTTTCCAAAGACGAATCATTCTATCGCTTCCAAAAAAGTTTGAGTGCCTACAAACAGTCTTTTGCCGACAAGGGCAATACCTTTATTACTTCGCCTGATTCGGAGTTTTTCCGCTATCTGCGCAGCGCGGGTAAAGCGGAGTAGCGCTTAACTAATTATGAATAACCATTTTAGAACGTGGATGCTTCCCGAAGGCGTAGTTGAAGCACTGCCGCAAGAAGCCGAAAAACTCAACCAACTGACGCAAACGGCTTTGCATACATTTGCGCGTTGGGGTTATCAGCCCTTGCGCCCGCCGATTATGGAGTATGCCGATACCTTTATCACCGGTGAGCGCGGCGACAACTTGGCTGAACAAACCATTCAGTTCAAAGACCAAAAATCGGGCAAGCAGCTAGGTTTTCGCGCCGATATGACGCCGCAAATTGCGCGTATCGACGCGCACTATTTAAAAACTGATGGCGTAGCGCGCTACGCTTACGCGGGCGAAGTGGTGCGTAGTTATCCCACGGGACACGGCAGTGCCCGCAATCCAACCATTATTGGCGCGGAATTGCTGGGTAGTGCCAGCCAACAAGCGGATATCGAAATCGTTAGCCTGCTGGTGGATTTTCTATCGCAACTGGATTTAGCGCAATTGACGATTGAGCTGGGCAATATTGATATCGTTATTGAATTACTGCGCGAAGCAGGCGTTGATGAAAACCAATTCTCCCTGTTTTTCGAGTCACTAGCCATCAAAGACAATGCTCGCTTGCTGATGTTGTGTGAGCGCAATCAGCTTGCTCCCGTTTACGGCGAATTGCTGACGGCAATGACTCGATTATACGGCGACGAAAGCACGCTGTCCGAGGCACAGGCGTTGTTTGCCGACTACCCCAAGGTAGTCAGCGAAATCCGCGCACTGCACACCGTCGTTAGCACACTGAAAAAACAACATGCCAACATTGGTTTTCACATTGATTTAGCGGACGTTCACGGTTATGGCTACCACAATGGTTTGATTTTCTCCGCCTATGTTAACGGCGCATGGCAGGCCGTTGCCCGCGGCGGACGCTACGACAGCTACGGCAACCATTTTGGTGAAGAAGAAAACGTCCGCGCCTCCACGGGTTTTAGCTGTGATTTGCATCTGCTTTCACCGTTGTTGCCAGCACCACAACCGCAAGGACGGGTGATTATCTACACCCTAGCGGACTTTGCCGACAGCGACCAAGCCGCTTTAAGCCATTTTATTGCCGAGTTACGCGCGGGTGGCGATACGGTGATTCAGTGTTTTGATGACGGCAATTTGCCAAACCGCGATTGCGCCTATAGACTCACCACAAGCGCAGGTGGTTTTGAGGTGGAAAACATCTAGTAGTTAAGCGAGCTAGGCCGTAGGGTGGGTTAGCGATAGCGTAACCCACCATTCACATGCTAACGTTAAGATTTTAAATTATTTTATTTTTTATTTCACATTGTAAGCGAGAAGAAAACATGCCAAACAATATAGTCGTTATCGGCACTCAATGGGGTGACGAAGGAAAAGGGAAAATCGTTGATTTACTCACACCAGAATGTAGCGCGGTAGCGCGTTTTCAAGGTGGCCACAACGCTGGTCACACCTTGGTTTTGGACGGCAAGAAAACCGTTTTGCACCTGATTCCCTCGGGGATTTTGCACGATGATACGACTTGCTTTATCGGCAATGGTGTGGTGTTGTCGTTGGAAGCTTTAGAAAAAGAAATCGACGAATTACAAGGTGTTGACGTATTCAGTCGCCTACGCATTTCCGAGTCGTGCGTGTTGATTTTGCCTTCACATATCGCCTTAGACAACGCCCGTGAATTGAAACGCGGTAAAAAAGCCATTGGCACCACAGGTCGCGGTATTGGCCCCGCCTACGAAGACAAAGTCGCGCGCCGCGCTATTAAGCTGTTTGACTGCCGCGACAAAGAGTCGCTCAAAGCCAAAGTGGAGCAGTTGGTGGGTTATCACAACTTCTTATTAGCCAACTACTTTGAAACCGAGACAGTTAGCGTCGAAGACACCTATGCCAACATCGTGCGCATTTACGACAAAATTAAAGCGATGGTCGGCGATACCGCGGCAGAACTGGCAGACATTCAGAAAAACGGCGGCAACGTCTTGTTTGAAGGCGCACAGGGCGCGATGTTGGACATTGACCACGGCACTTATCCGTATGTCACTAGCTCCAACACGTCTGCGGGCAACGCTGCCGCGGGCTCAGGGCTTGGGCCGCGCGATATTCACCACGTTTTAGGTATTGCCAAAGCCTACACTACCCGCGTTGGCGGTGGGCCTTTCCCCACCGAATTGTTTGACGAGGTGGGTGAAAAAATTGCCACTATTGGCGCGGAAATTGGCGCAAGCACAGGACGCGCCCGCCGTTGTGGTTGGTTTGATGTCCCTGTAATGCGCCGCGCGGTAATTAATAGCTCAGTAGATTCATTGTGCATCACCAAACTGGATGTTTTGGACAGCTTGGAAAGCATTAAAATTTGTGTGGCTTACGACCTGAATGGTGAGCGTCTGGACATCGCACCTTCCGAACCCGCGGCATTTGAACAGTGTAAACCCATTTATGAAACGCTAGCGGGTTGGCAAGCAGTCACGGCCTCGGTGCGCGACTACGATGCCCTACCTGAAAAGGCTAAAGCTTATCTCAAGCGCTTGGAAACGTTGTTAGGTGTCAGCATTGATATCATTTCCACCAGCCCTGAGCGCAACGACACCGTTGTATTAAAGGATTTGGTCAACAGCTAGCAATTTTTTTTAAATTATTATTGCTGTTATTGTTGTTTTTAAATAAAAAAACCATCTTAATCAATAGAATGTGCTTTTGCTGTAGCAATTCAGCAAAAGCATAATTCTCGTTTCTCTCGACAATGCGTTTGTAGTGATGCCATGCTTATTCCTTACGAATCCCCCTACACGCGCCAACTGCGCTACGACATCGCCACACTGACTCAAACACTGGCCGAACTCGAATCGGCTATTGCAGCTTTTTACCGCGATTTGTATGCCTTTGAGCGCGAATATCAATGTCGCTTGGGCGATTTAGCTGAGGCAGTGGCGCTACTGCGCGCTCAACTCGGCACCAGCGCGGGTGAAAGCAGCGTTACTCCCGCGCTCACCCAGCTGGTTGACGAACAATACCAACGCCTAAAAAATGCCTACCGCCAAGCCGCCAAACGCTGTCACCCCGATCAATTAACCCATGCTCAGCGCGAGGTAGGCTTACAACTGTTTGATGCCTTAAATAAAGCCTACCGCCTACAAGATATTGTTCAAGTTGAACACATCCTTTGGCTGTTAGAAAGTGGACAAGCCTTTAGCGACACCCCCGTTATCATTGTCCGTGCCGACTTGTTAGCGCAACGCAAAATGCTGTTGGAGCAATTAATTGCCCAACAACAAGACCAGTTAGAACAGCTAAAAATGCGCGAGGACTACGATGTCAGCAATCGTGATAATTGGAATATCTTGCTCTAC
>PDWI01007063.1_pt1 | contig 14309 bp, 7 predicted proteins | sample 1430891 | NCBI WGS metagenome assembly PDWI01 (sample SAMN01162508, study PRJNA174530) | Oral metagenome, whole genome shotgun sequencing project. | biome: Marine environment; feature: Marine mammal; material: Swab sample of the gingival sulcus; isolation source: swab sample of gingival sulcus...
TTTAATCAAGAGTATAAAGAAATTATATACCTTTGACCGAAGAAATCATCAAAAATTCGGACTGTTTTTAATGCTAATATCTATTCTTATCATTTATTACCTGATTTTATCCGCCCTTATTTTATGGGGATGGTTTCGACTAAAAAGTCCTAAAAATGTACCGGAGTCTTTCAGCACTATCAGCATTATAGTTCCTCTTCGGAACGAGGCGACTCGCATCCAACCCTTATTAAACAGCTTACAAAGCATCGATTACCCTTCTAATTCTTACGAAATTATTCTAGTAGATGACCACTCGGAAGATAATATTTACGAATTGCTCGAAGACTTTCAAATGAATAATCTTCGCATCGTTTTATCAAAAGGGAATGGAAAAAAAGAAGCTGTTAGAACCGGAGTGGCTGAAGCTAAATACGATTACATTGCACAGACCGATGCCGATTGCATTGTACCCAAAACTTGGTTAAAATCTATCAATAATGCAATTATTTCGCACCGACCTTTGTTAATAGCAGCCCCCGTTTTAATGCAGGAGCATCATTCTCTTTTTTCGAAATTACAAAGTTTGGAATCTTATGCCTTGTCTATCTCTACCGCAGGACTGTTCGGGGCTAAGAAAGACATTTTGAAAGATGGGCAAGCCTTACGAACCGATATAGCCAGTGGCGATGATGTTTTTCTATTGCATCATATCAAAAAAAAGTATGGAGTTCATAGCACTTATTACCTCAACAGCCCCGAAGCAACTGTATTTACGAATACCGAAAAAAAGATTTCTTCCTTTATAAATCAACGTGTTCGCTGGGCTTCTAAATCGAAATATTATAAAGATTTTGACAGTTTTTGGATTGGCTTAGGCATAACTCTGATAAATGTATCAATCCCTATTTTATTGATTTTAAGCTGTTTTTATCCGCATTTTTTAACATCAACTTTACTTATTTGGGTTGCCAAATCTATTATAGACTTAGGACTTCTTATTCCTATTACACATCGGTATAAAAAAGGATATTTACTAAGCTATTTTCTACTCTTGGGCATCATTTACCCTTTTTATGTTAGTTTTGTAGGCATCATTTCTCAGTTTGTTAATTTTGAGTGGAAGAACAGAGTCTATCATGGAAAATAAATCGCTAAACAGCCTTGCTACCAAACGTTTTTTCAAGAATCGTTTAGCTTTGATAAGCCTTTATTTTGTCGGGTTGCTAAGTTTACTTTCTATTTTGGGAATGCTTATTGTTCCCGATAGCACTCCGGCTTCTAATATGCAAATATTAGAGATAGCCATGTTGCCTCCTGCCTCACAAGTTACTTTTGTAAAAACAAAAAAGACAGCTCCGGAAAAACCCACTCCTTTTTGGAAACGTTGGTTTACAGGAGAACCTCTGAGTTACAAATTAATTCCCGTTAACAGCTATCAAATAAAAGGGAAAAACGTAGAATTACAAACCTTTACAAAAGATGAGGAGTCTGAAACCTTTAAATGGACAATTCCTTTAGAGAAATTGGTAAGCACCCATGAACCGGAGTTTACAGAGCAACGTACCTACTGGCTTGGAACAGATAAATTTGGTAGAGATATTTTGAGCCGTTTAATTATCGGCTCTCGTATTTCGCTCAGTGTTGGATTTATTTCTGTTCTTATTTCTTTATTAATCGGCATTAGTATGGGGGCTATTGCCGGATATTTCGGGGGTAAAACAGACGCCTTTATTATGTGGTTAATCAACGTTACTTGGTCTATCCCTACCCTATTGCTTGTTATTGCGATTACTTTAGCCATAGGAAAAGGCTTTGTGCAAATATTTATAGCTGTAGGAATTACTATGTGGGTAGAGGTGGCTCGTGTTGTTCGCGGTCAAGTACTTAGCATCAAAAAGAAGGAGTATGTAGAAGCAGGAATAGCACTTGGTTTTTCTCACTTTAGAATTATCAGAAAACATATTTTACCGAATGTTATCAGTCCGGTTATTGTTATATCGGCATCCAATTTTGCATCTGCTATTCTTATGGAAGCAGGACTCAGCTTTTTAGGAATAGGCGTACAGCCCCCCACACCCTCTTGGGGAACTATGATTAAGGAAAATTATGGCTACATTGTATACGACGGAGCGTCCTATATGGCTATTATACCCGGCGTCGCTATTATGTTACTTGTATTATCGTTTATATTGATAGGCAATGGGTTAAGAGATGCTTTTGACACTAAAAACGATAGTTATTAAGATGAGCTCTATTTCATCTTCATTCAAATTGAGCTTTACATTGGTGTTTTTCAAAAAATTACAAACGCATTTATTTCTTTCTCAATTTTGGCATCCATTTTGAAGTAAACCTTTAAAATTATTTAAAATTTCGGGCTTTATTTGAATTAAATATCATAAAACGGGCAAAAAACATAAATATTTCTTTAAATTTGGGCTTCGAAATAAACTAAACACATAAAATATGAAGTTATTACATTCTTTAATCTTTATGACTGTCTTTGTTTTAGGCACTTACGCCCAAACAGCGAATCAGACAGAAATTAATTACAGATACAAAATGGAAAATAACAAATTGAAGGTGGAGAAAACCTACTTCAACTTAGGCAAGACTTACAATACGGAGCCTAAGACTATTAAAACATCCATTTTTAACACAACGGATTCTGTTATGAATCTTTCATTTAATGCTGTTCCTAAGCATATCAAAGTAAAAGCTATTCCTGAGAATTTACCCCCTAAAACTAAGGGCGAAATTGTTGTTGAATATAACCCTTCGGAGAACAAAAACTATAAGGGAGTTCAAAATTGGGGATTCCAAAATAACAGAATTAAATTAGTTGTTAATGGTAATAAAAACAGCCGACAAAATTACTTTACTGTAAGAGCCGATATTCAAGAAGATTTTAGAAACTTGACAGAAGAGCAACTTGCAAAGGCTCCTAAAATTGCCTTTAAAGAAAAATCTTTCAACTTCGGAAAGGTTAAGCAAGGTGAAGATATTGTTCACGAATTTGTTTTCACAAACGAAGGACAAAACGACTTAGAGATTAGGCGAGTAAAAGGGAGTTGAGGTTGCACCGCAGTCAGCAAAACTGACTCAGCAATTAAAGCCGGCGAATCTAGCGCTATTAAAGTTACTTTTAGAACAAGAGGTAAAAAAGGTCATCAGAGAAAGAACGTTACTGTTACTACCAACGACCCTAAAAATCCTACACTTAGAATTTCTATGTCAGGAGATATTGTTGTAGAAGCTAAAAAGCCAACTACTCAAACTTCATTCTCTATGGAACAAGAAAACAAAGCATTGGTTCCTAAAAATCAATAAAAACTTTCCGATAAACCGGAAGCAAAAGATTAAATACATAAAAAGCTGTCTTAAACAGACAGCTTTTTTATGCTTTATAAATCTAAAATTCTGTGCAGAAAACCTTATCCTGAGTTCACATTAAATTATTCCCTTTAATTGCTCAATACGTTTTTCTTTAAGAGCTTCTATTTCTCGAATCAGTTCGTAAGCATCCTTATCTTTTAAATCCTTTAACAAGACTTTTACACTTGAGCCTCCCTTAGATGATATTTTCAGTGCTTTTTTAAACGTAACGACAAACAAGATGGACATTACCACTGTTTTTATAATAAATACCCGAAAACGAGGATTATCGTACACAAAATCTCCTATCAACCACGCCAATAAAGCAGCAATAAACAAAATCAAGAAAATCCATTTGATACGCCTATGTATCTCAAACGAACTTATCATCTCTAAAGGTATTTTGACGTATTTATAAGAGCCTCCTGTCTTTTTAGAAAAACTAACGACACTCTTATTGGTTAAAATAAACTTATTCTTTAAGGATTGAAAAATAGGCTCTTCTCCCTCAACCAAAACATCCTTTAAACTTATATGACTCTTTACACTTTCTGAGACTTCCATCTTTCTTTGAAAATACAAAGGTAAGGTTTAATAGTAATACCGACTCGATATGTTGCATATAAAAAGTTGTATTTACTAATTGAAGTCAAAATACAAAGCGAGTGTAGATACTTTATAAAGTATTAGACCCCAAAGGTTTCAAAAACCTTTGGGGTCTTTATCTATTTTAAGAAAAGTAAAAATGACTATAATTTAATCAATTTAGACATTGTTGTGCCCTCTTTACTTGTAACTTTAACAAAGTAAATTCCTTTTTCTAAAAATGTTACATCAATAGTTTTGTTCTCATTTAAGTTAGATACAACTTTAAGAACTTTCGCATTAACATCTAAAATCTGAATCTTAGAAATTTGCTCTCCATCAATGGTTAAAATATTTTCAACCGGATTTGGATACATTTTTACTGAAGAAGCAATTACAGGCCTACAACCTACCGAACTTAAATCTGTTATAGAAAAATCGTCGTAAAATACGGAGCCTCCTCCATCGTTGTCGTTGTAAGCTCTAACATCGAATCTAAAAACTTCGGCACCTTCAGGAGCCGTTGACATTACAGAAAACTCCACCCAAGCATCTTGGTCTGCAGAGTAGCTTTGGGTACGAAACACATCGCTACCCGTCCAAGTATCACTAGCATCTCTGAAACCGCCATAGATTCTAGTTTTTGCATTAGCATCGTTATCGTAATAATAATATTTTATTTCGTAAAAATGACCGGGAATAACTGCAACATCTTGTGACAGTTTCTTAGCACCACCTTCTCCTGCAGTCATAGTCTGCTTTGCAGAATACATTCCTCCGTGAACATTGACACTCTCCTGTGTAATATTCTCGGTCGTAGTCCAACTATCTAAGGCATTCGTAGCTATCCACGACTCAACATCTCCGTTTAAAAGTATATTTTCGCCTGTATTGTCGAATATCTCAAAATTTAAAGTATCGGCAACTTCCGGAGATAAATCTTGACTTGCATCATCAACTAATTTAATGATAAACTGATGCTGTCCTGATGATAAATCGGTCAACGAGATAGGTGTTACATCATATTTTTCAGTTGCATTACCATCCAATATATAAGTAATATGCCCATCGCCCAAACCGGATTCTGCAACATTGAAATTTAAAACACTGAACTCTACATCGAATGCTGTATTTGTAGTTTGATAGTTGTCTTGAGGTGAAACAATAGAAATAATAGGGTTGCTGGTAGTGATGTCTTCAAAAAGAAAATCGTCGAAGTAAATTTTTCCTCCTGTATTTCCATCTTGCTTATAAGTTCTTACGCCAAAATTAAATTTAGTAGCATTGGTCGGTGCTGTCAACTCAACAGAAAACTGCAACCAATCCGAATTATCTTGCGTATAATTATCTGATGACCAATGCAGTACAGCATCATCATCGTTAAGCCAATCGTTAGCATCATCTTTCCAAGAAGACCACAAACGCATTCTTGCATTAGCATCGTTGTCTAAATACCAAAACGATATTCTATAAGTGTGTCCGGGAATAATGTTCTCTATCAACTGCTCTAACTTTTTAGTACCACTTGCCGAGGTTTGAGCCGCTGCATAATCTCCTCCGTGAACATTAACGTTCTCTTGAGTAATGTTCTGCTTGGTATTCCAAGATGTTGGAGTATTAGCATCGTCCCAAGACTCTAAATCTCCGTTTAAAACCAAATTCTGCCCCATAGCTAAAGCACTAATTAACAAAGCAGAAAGTGTAAGAATGTAAATTTTTCTCATACGTCTATATTTTATTATTAAACTTCTATTTTTAATCTTTTCAAAGCTACAAAATAAAAAACGAAAGTGACGACAAAACAGAAAAATCTTTAAAGACTTCTATCCTACCCCAAGGTAAACGCATTAATCAAAAACATATATTTAATTTATAAATTAATGATAAATAGATACTTATGTTGTTGTTTTTTTAGAATAGACCTCAAAGGTTTTAGAAACCTTTGAGGCCTGAAATATTTCTAATACATTAAAAATCAATAATTTACAAAATGATATAAAAATGGTGCGTTTGCCCTATATCTTGCCCTAATTGCTTAAGTGTTTGTTTAATTTTTAACTAACTTAACATAATTTGTCTTACTTTGACTCTTGACTTTTAGAATATAAAGCCCATTTTTTAAACTAGAAACATCAACTTTGTCAGAAAACGGTTTACTAATTAATACCTTACCGGACATATCCATAATGGAGATTGTAGAAGACTTATCGATGTATTTTGAATTAACATAAATGTAATCGCCCATTGGGTTCGGGTACGCCTCTATCGTAGGCTCGTCTGTGATATTTTCGTCCTCTATAAAGGTATTCGTACTAAACTCTATAGCACCGATATCTACATACGAAGTTTCGTGATTATTACCATTAATAATTCTATAGTTATGATTAAAATCGAAAATTAAGCTTAAGGAATCGTTAACACCTGCATCAATACAAGGACTTTCTGGATTTAAATCGCAACTATTACCCACAGTGTCTGAAAACAAAGGGTCTTCAAAGATATTGTAAAAGCCATCACAAGGATGGTTGTTGTTATTTACGGTCACTATATTTTGAAATAAATCTGAGCAGTTTTCGCAATCCATTATTTCATTTTCATAAAAATCACAAAACATCACATTATTGTTGTTGGCAAGATTTAAGCCTTTGCCCGTATTAAAAGCAACAATACTATTGGTAATGTTCCAAACGGCATCATTGTCTAAGTTCCAAGTGTCGTAAGAGATACCATCTCCTATATTTGAAATAATGTTTGAGTTTACGACTGAAAGAGAAAAGAAGTATTGCGAACGTATTCCGGAATTCTGATTTTTAGAAATAACAGAGTTTTCAATACAAATTTTAGGCGGTATATCTCCTCCGGTTCCGGTAAAATAGATACCTCCGCTCCCGGAAGATGTAGATTCGCAAAAGTTCTCGTGTATTAAAGAGTTATATATATTAATACTATCAGATTCCGTCATATTGGCTTGGATGGCACCCCCTCCGTTGTTGCTTTGATTATTTATAAATTGACACGCTTCTATGGTTAAATTTTTAGGAGAAATACAAGAAATACCTCCTCCATAATTTTCTGATGTATTATGTCTAAAAACTGAATTCGTTATTCTTATATTTTCTACACTTTCTATAAATAATCCTGTATTTGATGCGTATTCGACTATTATTTTGTTCAGAATACTATTAGGATTGGCTTGCGAATTAATTTTTATGCCTCCCCAAGTTGTTTCTTCATCAAATCTAGTAAAGGTAATTTTTCTCGTAGAAATACCATCGGCTATTAACAGTCCATTCACTATAAACTCAACACCTTGCTTGAATAAAAATGTTGTTCCTATCTCAATGACCAGAGTATCACCTTCCAAAACTTCTATATCTCCGTCCACAATATATTCCCCGCTGTAAATCGTATCTTTTAAACTCCCCATTAAGCCTGCCACTTCTAAAAAGATGTCTTGAATTGTTGTATCGTTGTATATATTTACGTTTTCTAATGTACTTGTCAAACATCCATTTTTGCCAAACGAAATATTATAAATACCATCTTCAACATCTATAGAATATGCTCCATCGGCATTGGTATAAGTTTCGTACTCCAAACTTGCAGGAGCGACTCTCGTAAAAGAAACCCAAACCTCATCATTACTGATGACACTATTAGAATATACATTCCCTGTCACAAGGTTTAATTGACTAAATGTATTTATGCAAAATGTTAACAAAAGAATTAATGTTACTAATTTAGCTTTCATAATAATTTTATTTAAATGTTGTACAATGTATTAAAAATATGAAAAAGAGTCCATTTAAAATTTTATACGACTCATAACACTTGCTATTTTTTCATTTACACTCTCCAAAAGTACAAAACAAGATCAAAAGTTACGACTAAACAAAACTCTTTTTTAAATACGCTCCTAAACTAGTTTCCAAAATACACAAAGGCTTGTCATTCAACAAGCCTTTGTGTGTATATTAAAACCGATCGTTTAAAGACATTCAACATCTAATTGCTGTTCGTCCCAACAATGCCATTCTTCATCGTTAAAATGAACAGTATCTCGCACTTGTCCATTACCGTTAGTATAACTCCATTCGATTTCGGTAAGTTTATTATCTCCCTGTAAATAAATGGTATAATAACGATCCAAATCTGCATCTGTGAGATTTCCGTGCTCTATATAAGAGGCTTGAGTTACTATCTCTTCCGCTTTAGTGTAACGAATACTTTGTTTACCATTTTCCACATCATTTAAGTAATTAATGGTGAGAAAATGCACCGGATTCGTCGGCGATTGATATATCACCCACTCAATTTCTTGGTAAGACTGATCCATAAGTCCTTCATACCAAAGGAAATCGGTAAATTCTCCTTCTTTACTCACATACATTTTCCATTCAATATCCTGACCTATCATTTTACCATGTAGATTCGCTTGATATGTTTTGTTTTTAACTACAACCTGATAAGACCAAACCCACTCTAAATTGCCAATATATTGAGATTCATGTTTGAATGATTCAGAAAATGCGGCTGTCGGAACTGCTAAATTGCTAATCAATACCACATTCCAAAAGAATACATTAAGCTTGGCATACCCAATGTTAGCACGGTGGCTTTCATTGGCTGTTTTAGACTTGGAAAAACTCTCATAGTCCATCACAAAAGAGCCCTTAGGAGGCAGTTTGGGAGCCCTAACTGTTGGGGTTGGTTTGTCCGGAAGAGGTTCTGTTTGCTCTTTACGACAAGATACATTTAATAGCAGAACTGCTATAAGTGAAAATATACTAAATAATTTAATCGTTTTCATAAATTTTCTTTTTAAATTGATAATCAAATCCTTACAAATATAATACTTTTTGTGAGTGATAAATGTTAAAAATAGATAAAATGCCTATTAACCTAAATTCTATCTAAACCTTGCTCTAAGAATCAAGTAATTAATAATGGTGTTAATTATAGATATTTGATAAGCCTTCCCCACAACACCTCATATTTGCAAATTTCTGCCAAGAAAATCTTATCCCGAATTCACGTATTTATTGGGGCGTTCCCCTACGGGTCGGGCTTTCCGCTACTATCTTTGGCTCGTAAACTCGTCAAAGGATAACCGCTTCAATCCCTAACGCAAGCTACTTCGTAGCCTTGAATGTTTAAAGTGGTAAAAGATAGTCGTTGTGCCACACCTAAGCCTTGTTACAAACTATACTTCTATATCTCGTTTATTCGTAATAGGCTGTACATAGAAAATAAAGCCAAAAAACGAAAATCAACAACAAATAACACTCCAATCTCAAAACATTACAACTTTAAACTTTCAAGTTTATGAACTTTCAACTTTATTATTTACCTTCGCCTCGTTTTTGGGTATTGACAATTATTCTTAATTGTTAATTTAAAAGGGAATGCCGTGAAAGTCGGCAACAGTACCCGCTGCTGTAAGCCCCATAAACTTTTTTGTACTTACGCCACTATTCTTTTTAGAATGGGAAGGCTTCAAAAAAGGGAGTAAGTCAGAAGACCTGCCTAAGAAACAAAGTCTGCAAACCTTCGGGAGTTAGGGTTTTAGGATAATGAAATAATAAAATTCTGATTGTCTTTTGATTATTGTATCATTAAGATAGTTTGAGTTTATGTTTTTTTGTCTTTAAATCTTCTTCCATCGTTTGCATTAAATAGTTAAATATAATTTAGAATAATATGAGATACAAATTTTTAACAATAGCAACAGCTATCTTACTAAGTATTAGCCTGCAAGCCCAAACTTTTTGGTCTGTGGACTTTGAAACATCAGATAACACTCCTGCAGATTGGACGGTTATCAACCACAACGATCCGGAAGATGGACAATGGGTGTTTAACAATCCCGATAACAGAGATTTTTTCTCAGCAAAAGCCGATAACGGATTTGCGATTATTGATGGAGATTATTACGGCTCTGGAAAACATCAAAACACCGACTTAATTTCTCCTGAGATTGCCCTTTCTAACCATAGTAATTTTAAAATTACTTTCGATCATCATTTTAGAAAAGCTTATGGAACCGGTGACACTTGTCGCTTTAGTGCAAAAATTAACGACGGCGAATGGACTTTGATAAAAATGTGGGCTTCCGAAACTGTAGAAGAAACTTTCGAATGCTCTTTAAGCGATAGTTTAACATTTGCAGAGAACGATTTAATTCAACTTAAATTTAACTATGTGGGCTCTTACGATTATTATTGGTCATTGGATAATATCAAATTATTCGAGCCTTCGGCAATGGTGCTTTCGGAAGCTTTGCAAACTAGTACAAACAACACCTATGGTATGATAAGCGGCAAAATCTTAATGTCGAAATTACAAGTTAATACCGACGGGGCTCTTTCTCCAATCTCAAGCCTTAACATATCAGGAGACATAGGAAGTACAGAAGTAGCATCAGACTTAGAAAAAGTAATGATATATAAAGGAGAGTCCCCTTCTGTTATTGATGACGAAGGTGCCAAAATGGATGAGGTAAATATCAGTGGCAACACTTTTGAACTCAACATTAACGAAACTTTAGAAGCGGTAAATAATTATTATTTAGTATATCAATTATCAGCAACAGCTAACGAAAACGATTCTATTGACCTTGCCATTAACTCGGTCACAGCCAACGCTCAGACTATAGCACCGGATGTTGTTAATTTACCGGGAATGAAGTACGTACGTGCAGGAATGCAAGGAACATATACTATCAGTAACAATGCTGCATCGACCCCTGATTACACCAATTTTGACGATGCTATTGCTGACCTTAATACGGTAGGAGTTCAAAACAATGTCGTTTTTGAAATTGAAGCAGGAACATACGACGGATTTATTACGCTTGGCGAAATAAGCGGAGTAGCTGAAAATAAAACCATTACCTTTAAAGGAATGGGAAGTGGCCCCGATGCAACAATCCTAACCAGTAATGCCGGCTATAATAACGATAAAGCTACCATTATTTTGAATAATGCCAAATACATACGTTTCGATAATCTTACAGTTACGTCTTCATCCACAAGTAACGCAACATTGGTTAGATTAGAAAATACTTATAAAGACATTGCTTTTAATCAAATTAAATTTATTGGAATAGAAGTAACAAGCACCTCATTTTCAAACAATAAACACTTAGTTTACGATAAATCCACTGACGACATCGATGAGAAGTTATCTTTCGATGGTTGCGAATTTATCAATGGTTATATTGCTCTTTATTTACAAGGACAAAACAATGTTAATCCATTCGACCAAGACATCAGTATCAAAAACTCTAATTTTACCGGACAATACTCAAAGTCTGTATATATTACATTGACAGAAAATGTGGAAATTAGCCATAATACTTTCGAAAACTCAAAAGACTTAAGGAGTAATTTTACAAACATCGACTTATACCGATGTAACAATGGTGTTAATATTGACGCAAACATTATTACTAATACCTTAGACGAAGAGAACTTTTTGGGCATCGTTTGTCGACCTTGTATAGGAACAGAAGATAACCCAATTGTTATCAGCAACAATATGATTAGAGGAACTACCAATTCTACTTCTTTTTCTCACGCTATCGATATTAAGTTTAATGGTTCGGAATATATCAATATATTAAACAATACCATTTATTTGGAAAGTACATCAAGTAGCTTAAACGGTATTTTTGTAGAAGTTAAAGCAGAACATTTAAGAATAGAAAACAACTTAATAGCCAACACCTCTTCGGAAGGTATGTTGATGTGGATTAAAAAGAAAAATATTGAAAATAAGACCATTGACTATAATCGTTACGAATGTGCATCTTCAATTTTCGGAAAATATAAGTCTGATGAAATAACAACATTTAGTGCTTGGAAAGACTCTCTGAATCAAGAAACGCATTCCGATAGTTTAAGTTTAAGTAACTTGTTTGTTTCGGAAAGTAATTTACACATTTCTAGCGACGAAGGTTTAAGAGTAGCCAACCCTCTAAGCTTAGTACCAACCGATATAGACGGAGAAACTCGCTCTTTAACAACACCTTGTGCAGGAGCAGATGAGTTTGCCAGCAACACGCCTCCTTACTTAGAAACGGCTTTCGATACGCTTACTTTCAACAGTTTCCCGGAATCGCAAAGTGTCAATTTGCTACACCACTTTGCAGATGCTGAAAATGACAGTATTACTATCAGCGTCAAAATGGTTTCTAATGATGCCAACTTATCTGCTGAAATCGTTAACGATTCTATTCTAAACGTAACCCGACTATCTGCTGTTGAAGCTCTAACTGAATGGGTGCAGTTACAAGTATCAAGCAATGGAGATACCATTACGCAAAAAATCTTTGCCGAAATGATTAGTGTTGACCAAGCTCCTATCATTCAGAATCAAATTGAAGCTCAAAACTTTGATGCTTATCCACAGACCATTACCGTGGATATTACAGGTGCATTTACAGACCCTGACAATGAAGATGCTGATATGACTTACGAGTTGGTTAATACATCCGATAAATATGCCACAACGCTTAATGGAATGAGCTTAGAATTAGAGCGTCAAACACCTAATGCATTCAGCAACGAGACTTTCGTCCTTAAAGCTAACAACAATGGTAAGTCTGTAGAGATGACCATTGAGGTAAATGCTACAGCTGTGATTATAGAGCCTTTAGTTGCCGATTTCGAAGAGATGACTTTAGGAACTGACAGTATTTGGGAAGCTCCTCAAACCGGAGAAAACTACTTTACAGATAAAACTTGGCGTTTTTACAACTTCACAGAATCATTTTATTGGGGAGGTTACCAAGTATCTTCTAGAAAAGATACCTCTGCACAAGGTATGGATGCTCAATACACTGCAATTACAGGAAGTGGTTACAATGGCTCTGACAACTATTGTGTTGCTTACCCAAATTATTATCAGAGCGATGTTTTCCCTGAAACAGGAAGTGCTACAGAAACTGTAAAAGGTGTTTATGTAACCAACAATGTATGGACATATCAGGCCATTATAAATGGTGATGCTTTTGCTTCTGCTTTCGGTGGAGCAAGTGGCGATGAGCCTGATTATTTTAGAATAAGAGCTGTTGGATATAACGAAAATGATGAGGCAAGTGATACTGCATATTTCTACTTAGCTGATTACCGTTTCGAGGATAACACACAAGATTATGTGGTTACCGATTGGCAATATTTCGATTTAAGTGTTTTGGGAGCTGTTTCTAAAATTCGCTTTTCTGTAGAAGGCACTAAAACGAATGATTACGGATTGGTAACACCTGCTTATTTCTGTATGGATAATTTCAATGATGACGCTCCTGTTGCTGTTGACTTAGCTCCTATCGTCACAAACACCACATCGGTGCATTTATTAGAGTCTGATAACGAAGCTACAGTTAATTTATTAGACTTAGTTACAGACCCCGATAATGAGGATTCTGAAATTGTATTCTCAATAGAAAGTGGAGATAACACGGATGTTGCAGACTTTAATATTACTGACAGCATACTTACCGTAACACGCACAGAAGGCAATCACGGAAATACCACACTTAACATCCAAGCGACCAGCAACGGACTAAGTGTTAACTTTGAGATTCCTGTAACCGTAGATATGGTAACAGGCATAGAAAATATCGAGTCTATGAATGTTTCTTGTTATCCAAATCCTTGCTCGGACTACATCTATATTAATAATACAGAAAATGCTAATTATCAGATTATTTCAACGAATGGAGCTGTTGTTTCGGAAGGTAAGGTTTTAAGTAACGAGAACTTTAGAATCAACACAGGTCGTATAAAATCAGGCGTTTACCAATTGATGATTGTAACACCATCGCAAGTAAAAACCTTAAAGTTGATACGACAATAAACGATGTATTAAAAAGACTCTTATAATCGTAAGGTTATAATTGTAATGCCATCATAAAAAGTGAAGCTGTCGGAACTCCGGCAGCTTCTTATTTTTTAGCACATTACTGTGTTGATTTTTTTAGGTTTTTCCGTATAAACAAATACCAATATCGATAATGAACGTCATTATGACACTAAACTCTTTTGAATTATCGGGCTTAATGGACATTTTTAATGGTAAAACCTTCTACCCCCTTTGATATTACTACCTTTACATTAAATGAAAGTCCTCAAAGGTTTTAAAAACCAATTGTCTGACTCGATGAGCAAAGGTTATTCCGAATTCACGTAAAACAGAAAGGCTCCATCCTCAAAAGGATAGAGCCTATTTTTTCTTTAAAGATTAACTATAAACTAGTCAACCGCAACTTCTACCATATCACTTTCCCAAAGACCGTGCTTTGTACAGAAAGCATAAGCTGTTAATTTCATTTTTTTAGTAGGAACGATATAAAAATCAACCTCTAA
>PDWI01008847.1_pt1 | contig 14308 bp, 8 predicted proteins | sample 1430891 | NCBI WGS metagenome assembly PDWI01 (sample SAMN01162508, study PRJNA174530) | Oral metagenome, whole genome shotgun sequencing project. | biome: Marine environment; feature: Marine mammal; material: Swab sample of the gingival sulcus; isolation source: swab sample of gingival sulcus...
GGCGCGCTCGGCGGCCATCTTCTCGGCGGCTTCCAGGCCACCCTTGTCTTCCAGCCACTTCAGGGTCTTCATGACCATGTAGATGGCAAAGACGGGGGGCGTGTTGTACATGCTGTCCTTGGGCGCGTGCGTGGCGTAGCTGAGGTAGGCCGTCAGCTTGTCGCTGCTGCGCTCCAGCAGGTCCTCGCGCAGGATCACGATGCTGGTCCCGGCGGGTCCGGCGTTCTTCTGCGCGCCCGCGTAAATGAGCCCGAACTTGCTCACGTCCACCCGCCGGCTCACGAAGTCGCTGCTCATGTCGCAAACCAGGGGCACGTCCCCGGTCTCGGGGAAGCTCTTCCACTGGACACCGCCGATGGTCTCGTTGCTGGTGACGTGGAAGTAGGAGGAGCCCTCGCTGGGCTTCAAGGTGGCCGGGTCGGGCAGGTTCATGAATTTCTCATCGCTGCCGTCGTAGGCCAGGTTCACGGTGCCGATCTTCTTGGCATCGGCCATGGCCTTCTTGCTCCAGGCGCCGGTCAGCGTCAGGTCGCAGTGGCCGCCCGGGAGCATCAGGTTCATGGGGATCATGCTGAACTGCAGGGTGGCGCCGCCGCCCAGGAACAGGACCTTGTAGTTGTCGGGCACTCCGTACAGCCGCTTCACCAGATCCATGGCTTCGGCGTGCACGGCATCGTACTCCTTGGAGCGATGGCTCATCTCGATGATGGACATACCCTTGCCCTGGTAGTCCATGAACTCGTCGGCCGCGGACTGCAGAGCGGGCACGGGCAGGGTGCAGGGCCCGGCGCTGAAATTGAAGATGCGGTTCATCGCTCGCCTCCCAGGAAATTGCGGATGTGGTCACAGACCTCTTCGCCGATGCGCAGCAGGTTTTCCTTGCTGCTGGCGCCGAGGTGCGGGCTCATGAAGACGTTGGGGGCCTTCAGCAGGGGATAGTCGGCCGGCGGCGGATCCTTGGGCCACACGTCCGTGGCGTAGGCGGCCAGCTTGCCGCTTTCCAGGGCGGCAATGATGTCCGCGCTGTCGACGGTGCGGCCACGGCCGGTGTTGATGAGGATGGCGCCGTCCTTCATCTTGGCGATGACGTCGGCGTTGATCATGTGCAGCGTCTCGTCGGTCAGGGGCACGTGCAGGCTGATGTAATCGGCCTGGGCCACCATCTCTTCCAGGCTGGGCTGCATGACGGCCAGGCGGCTGCTGTCCACGTACTTGTCGTAGGCGATGACGTGCATGCCGAAGGCCTGCGCGCGCACGGCCACGGCTTGGGCGATGTGCCCGATGCCCACCAGGCCCAGGGTCTTGCCGTTCAGCTCGGTGCGCTTCAGCTCCTTCTTCAGCCACTGGCCCATGCGCATGGACTCGTTGGCTTTGACGATGTGGTTGGGGACGGCCAGCATCATGGCGAAGGCCAGCTCGGCCACGGCAATGCTGGGGGCCTTGGGCGTGTTGTGCACGACGATGCCCTTCTCCGCGCAGTAGGTCTTGTCGATGTTGTCGGTGCCCACACCGCCGCGGATGATCATCTTCAGGTTGGGGGCTTTGTCGATGTACTCGCGGTCGCAGGTGGTCTTGCTGCGCACCAGCACGACGTCGGCCTCGGCCAGGCGGCCCTTGTCGTCGGTCACTTCGCCGAACTCGGCCAGCTTGGCGGGTAGACCGGGATCGAAGGCGTCGGAAATCAGAATCAACATGGGACTCTCCTTCTTCGTGATTCGGGCGTTCAGTCGGTCAGGCTGCGGACCAGCAGGCCGCTGCGCAGTTTGGGCTCAAACCAGGTGCTCTTGGGCGGCATCACGGCGTCGGCGTCGGCCACGGCCATGATCTGGCTCACGGACGCGGGAGCGAAGGCGAAGGCCACCTGGCAATCCACGCCGCAGCGGCGCTCCAGTTCCCCGAAGCCACGGCTGCCCCCCACGAAATCGATGCGCGGATCCTTGCGCGGGTCACCGATGCCCAGAACCGGTTCCAGCAGCAGATCCTGCAGGATGGCCGCGTCCAGACCCTTGACCGGGTCATCGGCGGGGAAGGTGCCGGGGCGGGCCTTGATGTTGTACCAGCGGCCACCCAGGAACATGCCCCACTCGGTGTGGCCGGCCGGGGCGGGGTCGTCGGTCTCGGTGACGTCGAAGATGTCTTTCACCTTGCCGAGGAATTCCTCGGCGCTCAGGCCGTTCAGATCCTTCAGCACGCGATGGTAGCCCATCAGCTGCAGTTCGTCTTCGCTGAACATGACGGCCAGGAAGTGGTTGTAGGCCTCGTCGCCGGTATGGTTCGCGTTGCGGTCACGGTAGATGTCGCGCACGCGGTGGGCGCTGGCGGTGCGATGGTGCCCGTCGGCCACATAGATGGCGTCGATGCCCTGGAAGATTTCCTGGATGGCCCGGATATCGTCCTCGCCGTCCACGACCCAAACCGTATGGCCGATGCCGTCGTCGGCCACGAAGTCCGTGTCGGGCTTGCCGGCGCTCAGGCGGGCGATGATCTCGCGCAGGGCGGGCACGGGCCGGTAGGTGAAGAGCACGGGGCCGGCGTTGACGCCCAGGATCTCCATGTGGCGCGCCCGGTCGTCTTCCTTGTCGCGGCGGGTGAATTCGTGCTTCTTGATGGTTCCGTCCACGTACTCCTGCACCGCGCAACCGGCGGCCAGGCCGTACTGCTGATGATCGCCCATGGTCAGCCGATAGATGTAGAAGGCAGGTTTGTCGTCCCGGACCAGGGCCTGATCGTCCATGAGGGCTTTCAGGTTCTCGGCGCTCTTGGCGTAGACGGTTTCGTGATCGTCCTTCTGCTCGGGGGGCAGATCGATCTCCGCCTTGACCACGTGCAGGAAGCTGAGGGGCTCGTCTGCGGCCATGGTGCGGGCTTCTTCGCTGTCCAGCACATCGTAAGGAGGGGAGGCCACGCGGCCGGCCAGTTCGGGGCGGGGCCGGAAGGCCCGGAAGGGACGGATATCGGCCATAGCGATACTCCTGGGGGTTAGGGTTTCATGACTATTCACCAACGCCAAAAATACATTCGGCCCCAGTAAATCCAAAAAAGTTGTCGAAATAAAATTTATTTTATAATGCCTCGTTTTCGTGTTTGCCGGGCCTCTGGTCAACTTGGTGTCAGGTCGACTCTTGCAATTTTGGGGCTATTTGCTCCAGATTCCAACGCGCGTCTTCGTTCTCCGGGTGTTCCCGCAGGAGCTTTTCCAGAAGGTTGACGGCCTCGGCGACGCGCCCCAGGCGCCACAGGCTGCAGGCCAGGTTGTTGATGGCCTGGGGGTGTCCCGGGCAGAAATCCAGCAGCCGCTGGAAAATGCGGGCCGCTCCGTCAAAGTGCTCCCGCTGGAAGAATTGTTCCCCTTTCGCCAGCCACTGCCTCTTCTCCCATTCCCACAGGGGCAGGTTTTCCAGCCCGGGCAGAGGATGGAAATGGAGGGGGGCCACGAAACCCTGGCTGATCAGGAATTCGGGGTCGATGCTCAATTCCCCCGGGGCGTTGCCCTTGGCGGCCCACTTGGACTGGAAGATGGCTTTCTTCTCCGCCATCAGGGCGTGGTAATCCACCCGGCCCGCGGCGAAGCTCCGGCTGCCGAAGTGGTGCACGAAGCTGTCGGGGACGATGACGCTGTTCTGTCCCGCGATAAAGGCCCGCAGGCAGTAGTCCGTGTCCTCGAAGTTGCCCTGACCGAAGCTGGTGTCCAGCCCCCCGATCTGTTCCAGCAAGGCGCCGCGGATCAGCACGCAGAACCCCACCACCCACAGGGTGGGCACCACCTGCCCGCCCAGGCGTTCGGCCAGTTGCGCGGCGAACTCGTCCAGACCGTCCAGGGTCTCCTCGTCGTAAGGGACGCTGTCCAGCTTCTGGGGGCCGGTGATGCTGTTGGTCATGGGGCCCACCAGTCCCACCCGGGGGTCGCTGTCCAGGACCCGCACCATCGGATCCAGCCAGCCGGCAGTGACCACCGTGTCGCTGTTCAGCAGGCAGACATGCCGCCCGCGGGCGGCCGCCAGCCCCACGTTGTTGCCCCCGGCAAAGCCCAGGTTTTCCCCGTTGAGGATGACCCGCACCTGCGCGTGGTCGCGCTCCAAATCCTGCAAATAGGCGATGGTGTCGGCCCGCGAACCGTTGTCCACGAAAAGGATCTCGTGCCGCGGGTCCGTGTGGCGCAGCAGGCTTTCGGCGCAGCGGCGCGTGTAGTCCAGAGCGTTCCAGGTCAGGACGATGATGCTGACGGAATCCGAGGCTCGTGTCGCCGTCGCGGGCCGCCGCACACGGGGCGGGGTGTAGGTGCGGATCCGGTTGGTTTTCGTGGCCTGCAGGGCCTTCCCGGATGGCGGCTGGGTCATGTCGGGCTGGGCCCGCCCCTGCCAGATGGTGTTGAACCGCCGAACGTTCTCCTGCACGGCGGTCCAGCGCTCGGGCCCGCTCTGGCTCTCGAAGTGGTAGATGACGCTTTCGGGCCGGTAGACCGTTTGCCAGCCCTTTTCACCGGCCTTGAGGCACAGATCCACATCCTCGTTGCCGTTCCAGTAGCCGGTGTCGAAGCCGCCCACCTCCGTGAAAACTTCCCGCCGGATCAGCAGGGCCGCGCCCGTGACGATCTGCATATGGCGCGGGGTGTTGTTGCCGGGGGAAGCGCCGTCCATGCGGTAGCCCACGTGGATGCCTTCGATATGCGGAGTCCCGTCGGTGCCCGTCTTCTGCACCAGAGCCACCCCGCCGTGCTGGATGGTGCCGTCCGGAAACAGGAGCCGAGCCCCGACGATGCCCACCGCCGGATCGTTGTCCAGGGTGGTGACCATGGGATCCAGCCAGTCCGGGGTCACTTCCATGTCGTTGTTCAGAAAAAGGATATACCGGCCCGAGGCGGCGGCCGCGCCGGTGTTGCAACCGGCGCTGAAACCCTCGTTCCGCTGGTTGAGCACGGCCTTCAGATGGCCCCGGCGGCTCTGTTCGGTCAGCCACTGGTCGGTGCCGTCGGTGGAGCCGTTGCTCACCACGATGATCTCGAAAAGGGCCTGGGCCCCGTGCTCAAGGATGGATTCGACACAGACCCGGGTCATCTCCAGCTTGTTGAAAACGGGGATGACGACCGAGACATCGGGCCGGGTATCAGGGCGCGACAAGGGCATGAAATCAGCCTCTCCTGGCCGGAATCCGGCCAAAAAGGGGAAAGAAGGAGGGGGCTCGGGCTTCGGAGGGAATTCTAGCAATAACCGTGCGGAGAAGGCCCCAGACGATGCCTGGGGCCAAAGGAGAACAAACTACGGGTTGACCGCGCCGCGGGGCGTTCGGCCGCGGATTATTTGATCAAAGCCATCTTGTGGGTGCGGACTTCACCGTCGGCGCGGGCTTCGTAGAAGTAGATGCCGGAGCTGACGGGGCCGCCCATCTCGTTGGTACCGTCCCACATGATGTGGCCGGCGCCGGCGGGGCGCTGCTCGTCGATCAGGGTTTTCACCAGTTCACCCCGCACGTTGTAGATCTTCAGCGTCAAGTGGCCGGTCCGCGGCATGTTGAACGCGATCTTCGTGGCGGGGTTGAACGGGTTGGGGAAGTTCTGGACAGAGAAGGGCCCCATGGCGGGAACCGGCGTGGGGTGCCAGGTGGTGTCATCCAGGCCGAAATAACCCAGGACTTCCCGCAGCACATTGGTCCGGGCCGACAGGCCGTTCCCGGGAGCGTTGGCCGGGTCCGTGCGGATGGACATGAAATCGTAAGGCATGCTGATGATCTTGCAGCCGCTATGCTCCGTGTTCAGGGTCGCCGCGCAATATCCGTAGCCGGGCGCGCCGGAGCTGTCGGTGAAACGCGCCAGGCGTTCGGCGTCGATGTCGAGGGTGACGCCATCGAAGGTGTGGAGTCTGGGGCAACCGCCGTAGGCTATCCAGGCGGGCGTTTCGGAGAACACGCTGTTGCCGGGCACAGGCCGCACCACGGGGGCCGCCTGGTTGCCGATCTCCGGGTGGATGTCCGCGGTCACGGGCATCACGCTCAGGTAATCGCTCAAGAACTCGGTCTGGTTGTTTGCGGCCAGGTCGCTCACGAGGTTGTCACCCGTGAAGAACGCGTTCTTGTCGCCGCTGTCCATCCAGGTCGAAAGCAGCGTGATATCGTCACCAGGAGCATGATCACCGTCGCACAGGGTCATCGCGCCCAGATCGCCACAGGAGTACAGCAGGGTGTTGTAGAGGTCCAGCAACCCGAGTTTGGACCGGCCACCCAAACCGTTGCCCACGCCGGATGCGGGAGCGTTGGTGTAGTACACGTCGTAGTGCACGCCGGCCTGCAGGCCGAGGTTGTTCAGGGCGGTGTACCACTCGTCCTCGCCACGGCTGCCGAAGTCGTTCCAGAACAGGATGTCGGGTGTGCGGCCCTCGGGGTCCAGGGAGGGCAGGGCCCGGACGGTGTAGCTGCGGTGGTACGCTTGGGGATCGCTGAAATCAGCGAAGCCGCTGATATCCGCCGGCAGTCTGTTGGTCTGCGCCGGGCCACCCGGCACGATGTCGGTGGCCTCGATGTAGTAGTGCAGGACATCGCCGGGGAATAGGAAACCGCTGTCGGGCAGGTCGTAAGCGAACACGTACGGGGTGGGCTCACCGTTGCTGTTCAAGACGGGCATGGCATCGGCAGAGCCGGTGGAGCCCCACTCGGGATCACGGAAGCCGTCGAAGACCGGGTTGCGCCGCATCCGATAGACCAGACGATTGCTCACCAGTTCGGCGCCGGCACGAATCGGGACCACCCGGGCCACGATGGAGTCTCCCGGAGTGTTGTGGGTGTCGCCCGGCCGCGCGTTGTTTCTGGCCATGTCGAAACGGACGCTGTTGTTGCCCAGGTCGTTCATATCCAGAAACGGACCGGCGGGCCAGTTGTCCTGGGCCAGGTCCACCTCGCGGGCGCTCATGACGGGGCCCGCATGGTGGAAGGCCGCCAAGCGGACATTGTCGAAGTAGGGGGCGGGAGTGCCGTCATCACCCATGTAGCCGAAGGCCCAACCGAACTCGTAGGCGGCCAGTCGAACCTGGACCCGGGCCCGCTCCGGAACCAGCAGATCGCTGATCTCTTCACTGGCGCGGGAGTAAGCCGGGCCGCCGTAGTACACGTAGTTGCGGTCCCGCCATTCGGCCTCGGTGATGTCTTCGGCCGCCGTGGCGGAGCGGACGGACCAGGCGTAGAACATGCCGGGGGAATCGGGGGTCAAGTCCTCGTGGCGGTAAACGCCGAAGGCCAGGTGGCCGCCGGTGTAAGCGGGTTCGGCGGGCCAATCCAGCACGGGGCTGAGCACCGCGTTATAGAGATGGGCGGCGGGGTCCAGGCTGGCGCCTCCGGTGGTGTTCACGATGCAACCGCCAGGGCCATAGCACCAGTTGAGGCACAGGGAGGGGGGCACGCCCTCCACCTGGGTGCCGTCGTTGATGAAGGCCACCTGGGCCGTGTAGTTGTCGATGCAGGGATCGAGATCCTCGAGGTTCAGCCAGAGCCTGGCGAAGTCGCCCACGCCGGTGGCGGGCCTGGCCAGCCAGTTGCCCAGTTCCCCATCGTTGAAATCTTCGGTCTCGTTCAGGCCCCCGTTGCTGGCGGTGATGGTCAGGTCGTCGACGCGAATGGCGCCGTCGCTCGGGTACTGGCAATCCTCGTCGCTGTAGGCGATATCGGTCTGGACGAAAATCTGGAAACAGATCTCGTCGGCGTTGGCGCCGACGTATTGGTCCGGAGCGTAATCGTAATTGGCGGTGAACGTCTCGAACTCGTGAACATCGTCCCACACCAGAATGTTCTGAGCGCCCTCGGCCGTGACGTAGCGGAAGTACACATAGTCGTAGCCGGGTTCGGTGTTGGAGAAGGCCAGCCCCGTGACGCTTACCGAGCAGGGGGCCGTGGGGTCCGCGACGGCATAGCTGTACTGCAGAACGGCATCCCAGTTGTTGCCGTAGCCTCCCGCATCGTCCCACGTCGCGCAGGGCGGGAAGGTCTCGTCGCCACAGTAGGCGGCCAGGCTTCCGTTCAGGCCTCCCATGTAGTCGCTGACATGCCAGTGGGGCCCACTGGCGTCCACGGTCAGGTCGACGGATGTCCAGCCGTTCCAAGCGGGCAGGCCGTTGGAATTCTGACCGTCGGCTGACTGTTCAAACTGGCCGTTCACCTGGGCGCCGGAACCCCAGGGGCCGATCAGGAAAACGGTATCACCCGCATCCTTGGCGAAGTCGGCATTACCACCGTGAAACACATTGTTATGGTCCAGAGCGAGTTGCGGGTCATCTCCCGCGAAGGCGTTCAGAGCGAAAACCAGCGTGAACGCGAGGCAGGTCAAGATGGTGCATCTTTTCATGTCTTTCCCCTTCATCTTGAACGGAAGCAACATGTGTTCGGTACACCCGTGCTGGGCCCTGGTATTTGCTGCGTAGGTGGGCGAGCGCATGCTGCTGGGCGACACGTCCCGGATCGAGGCCAGGGACTGAGGCTAAATGCCGTTTGGCGGGAAATGGATACAAAATTTAGGGGGCCGACGAACCCAGATCAGGATAATTCTGAGGAGATGGCGGGAAGCGGATGCCCTTTATTTGCTCAGGGTCATCCGCCCTTGCCGCGTTCCGTCCGGAGTGTCCAGGCGGTATAGGTACATGCCGCTGGCCACCGGGTCGCCTCCGTTGCCGGTGCCGTCCCACGGCACCCGGTTGGCACCGGCGGGTAGGGTTTCGTCCAGCAGGGAACGCACCAGGTGGCCGCGGATGTCGAACACGCTCAGGCGCACGCGCATGGCCCGCGGCAGATCGAAGGCGATGGTGGTGCTCGGGTTGAAGGGATTGGGGTAGTTGCCCCGCAACGTCACCTGGGTGGGTAGCGCCTCGCCCAGGTCGTTGCTGTCGTCGTCATCGTCGCTGTCCGGATCGGGTAGCGTCTCGCCTGCCAGGCTGAACACCCGCACGTAGGGCGTCATGTTGTGGCCGGAGATGGTCAACGTCACGCTGTCCACACCGGCGGGCAGGGCGCCGCCGTCCAGGTTGAGGCCGCCGGTCGCGTCCACCGTGGCCATGGCCACGATGCCGTCGGTGGTCACCAGGGTGCCCAGGCTGCCGGCCGGCCCCCGCACCTGGCCGGTCCAGCAGGCGTTGGTCCGGGGCAGATCCGTGGGGCCGCTGACGGTGAAGGAACCCGGCGTGGTGGTGCGCACGCGCAAGGAGGCGTCACCGAAAACGACGTTCTGGTCCATGACCTGCTCGGCCACGTCTTCGCCCGTGTAGGTGTCCACGACCTTCATCAGGCCGCAGTAGAACAGGCCGCCCAGGGTGAAGGCGTTTCCGCTGGTGGCCAGGTCGATGACCTCGGTCTGCATGACCGTGGGCGGGATCCACGGCGCCAGGCTGGTGGAGGAGATCATGCCGACGGCGCCCTGGGGCGCGTCCGGCGTGCCGGCGCGCAGCCAGGCCTCGGCCAGGCATTCGGGCAGGGCGAAGTTGCCGTTGCTGCAGCTCACGTCCACGATCCACGGCCAGGCCGGTCCGTTCCGCAGGGCGTGCACCTGAGGCAGGCCGAAATAGACGCTGGCCCAGTAGGTCCCCTCGCCGTGTCCCAGATAGTTGATCACCGAGACGCCGGTGTTGACGGTCTTGCTGATGAGGGACGCGGTGCCCCCCTGGCCCTCGTAGATGGCGGTCACGCTGTCGAAACCATGGTTCTGCAAGATGCCGGCCAACAGATCGGCCCGCTGGGAATCCGATGGCTCGCCTTCGTTGCCGGCGATGCCGGCCGCGCGGTGGTACCAGCCGCCGGGCCGGGGGTTCTTTTCGTAGGCGATGAACTTGTTCAGCTGCGTCCGCAGGTGCGTCAGGCTTTTGGCCGAGACGCGGCTGACGTAGATGTCGGGGTAGAGATCATCGCCCACCAGCATGGCGTAGCGGGTGTCCGAATCGGAGCCGTCGTAACCGCCGGTGTGGGGCGGCACCATCTCGTGATCGCCGGCCAGGATGACCCAGGTCAGGCCCGGGGGCCGGCTGTGGAGCTGGCGGATGGCCTGGGCGATGGCCTCGGGGGTGTCGCCGATCCGGCTGGTCGTCGTCACGGTCACCGGAATGCCCATCTGTCGTTTCCACTGGATGAAATCCTCCAGCCCGGTGGCCAAAGCGTCGGTGGTGATGATCAGCATGCGGCCCCGGTCCGGCGGCGCGTTGTATTTCCGGGCGTGGTGGGGAGGCTGGGTGCCGAAGAGGCGGCGGTAGCCCAGGCTCAGAGCCTCTGCCGGGGGGGCGGCCTCCACGGTGATGGTCTGCACCTTGGTGGTTTGGGCCGCGCCCACGGGCGGAGTGACGACCAGCTCCAGCACCAGCTTCTGCGTGACGATGGCCAGGCCCTTGCCCGCGTCGTAGCGGATGGGATAGTAACGCACGTTGACGCCGGTGTAGGGGCCGTAGCGGAAGGTCTTGCCCACTTCGGCGGCGACCTCGGGCCAGATGCCGTCGGACTGGTAGAAGGGGCCGAAACGGGGTTCCACGTTCCGGGCGTCAGGGGTGCGCAGCAGGTGCCCGGTGGAGGGATAAAGGGGGCCCAGCTTGTACTCGCGGGTCTGATGGTCGACGATCTCGAGGGTGACCCGGGACCCGGCCGGCACCTCCACGCTGCGGGAGATGACGGGCACTTCGGGCATGCCCGCCACCTGGTAGAGGACCTGGCCGGGGATGCTGACCCGGCTGCAGCGGGTTTTTCCCACGTAATCCTGCCGAAGGTAGAACCCGGGCAACTTGGCGCCCAACCGGGGGCCCAGAGGGGTGGGGCTGAGAACATCCAGCCCCGTCGGGTCCGTGGGTTTGCCGTTGACGGACACCCACTTGGCGGGGCCGGGGGTGGTCGTCAGGGCGCCCAGCAGGGTCTGCCCCGGAAGCGGGTTTCCCGATTTGCGGGTCTGGGGCACGACCATGGCGATGATCAGGCCCAGGAGGACCAAAAGGGTGATTTTTGGGCGCGCGTTGTTCACGATATCCGGTCCTCTGGTCGCGGGGTGTTGCCCGGTTATCGGCCGGATCCGGGAAAAGTTGAGGGCCCAGCGGGCTTGGCGGAGGTTGGAACGGGGTTCTTATCGGGGGTGACGGCAACCCGGACTTGGGGTAACATTCGGGACGGGAGTGCGTAATCATAGCCCCTGTCGGTGTCCGGTCTTCTTGAAAGGAAACGCGTATGGCTTCCTCCAAAGGATGCTTCAAAAATGGTTGTTTCGGTTGCTTGGGGCTGCTGGCCTTGGTCCTGGTCGTGATGGGTATCATCGCCTTGATGGGCTGGAAGGATTCCAGGAACACTCTGCCCGTTGATACGGTGCTGACTCCCGAGGGGCCGCGGACCGTGCCGGACAACGCGCTTTTCCGCCGCGGGGGCTTGGTGCGCCTGAATTTGTCCGAGGGCGAATTTCGTCTGAAGCCCGCTGCCGCCGGGGAGGGGCTGCGGGTGGACGCCGTCTATGATGACGCCATGTACGACCTTGAACAGGGCTTCACCGTCATGCCCGACTCCACCTGGGAATACCAGCTGGATTTCCAGCAGACGAAAACAGGTTTGCGGGCCTTCATGCGCGCCATCTTCTCCAAGGGGCCCAACACCCGGTTGACCGTTTATTTGCCGCGTGATATCCCCATCGATCTGGATGCCCGGGCTGCCAAGGGCGGCCTGGATGTTGAACTGGGAGGTTTGCGGGTGCGCCAGGCATCTCTGGAGGCCAACCTGGGCGGCCTTGCGCTGGGGGTCGACGAGCCCCTTGCCGGTTTGGAGGCCGATGATCTGGGCAACGCCAGCCCGGCGCGACTGGACATCAATTGCCACATGGGCGGTGCCGAGGTGGGCCTGGCCGGGGCTTGGTTGAACGATTGCCGCGCCCGCCTGGAATTGGATATGGGCGGCATGGAGATCAATGTGCCGGAGGGTATGAAGCTGGTGGACGGCTGGCCCGACGAGCCGTTGAGCGGGGAGCAGGAAGTGGATTCCGGGGTGCCGGTGCTCTATTTTGAAAAGCACACGAAACGGGGTGAAATCGAATTCACGCGCTAGCCTGCGCGTCCGTCAGGTAAGTGCCCGCCGCAGAATAATTGTCCGGCGCGGCGAAAAAAAATTAGGATATCACCCTTGGTTGCGTTAGGGTTTGGATCATTGGAGGTAATTGCTCGACTTCGGCTTCCGCGGTTGTTGAGCATTCTAGAGCTCTCCCCCGTTTCGGGGGAGTAGAGTCCGGCACAAGGCCGGGCTGGTTTGAGACCAAGGGGTATTCCGGATTAGGCCGGCCTCCCGCGGTCTTGTGTTAGCCGGAAATCCGGCACATGGAGAAGATGGAAAATGAAGAAGATCTACATGGGTAACCTGCCCTTCAGCGCCACCGAAGACGAAGTCCGGGACATGGTGTCCCAGCACGGCACCGTGCACAGCGTGGCTCTGATCAACGACCGTGAGACCGGACGGCCCCGCGGCTTCGGCTTCGTGGAAGTCGATGACGACAGCCTGCAGAATGTCATCCAGGCTCTGGACGGCAAGGACATGGGCGGTCGGCAGCTGCGGGTCAACGAGGCGCAGGAGCGCCCCCGTCGCACCGGTGGAGGCTACGGTGGTGGTGGCGGTGGCCGCTGGTAAGCCCATGGCATAGTTCGCTGGGAAACCCCGTGTCGTCACCGATGCGGGGTTTTTCCTTATTATCTGTTATTATTTTTCTGCCGGTTCTTGCGGCATCCCCATCCTAACGACAGGTCTGCCATTGTTCGCCTCACGCCACATCCTGTTTCTGGCTCAGGGCCTGCTGATTGTCGGCGCCCTCGGCATGATCCCCGCCAGCATCCAGCTTTTCCGCCGGGCCGTGGGCGCGGGCCTGCCCCCGTGGGTGGTCGGCGTCATCGTGCCGGTGGCCATGCTGGCCGGTTACATGAAGGCCGTCAAGGTCATGCGCAAGCGCATGCGCGCCAACATCGCCCGCCTGCGGGCCCACACGGGCAAGCTGTGGCCCTGGCAGCTTTATCCGCCTCAACTGCTGGTCTTCATCATCGCCATGGTGGTGCTGATGCGGGTGCTCAAGCGGGTGCTGGACGGCCAGGCGGCGGGTCTGGCCACCCTGGGGGGTATCGATGTGGCCGTGGCCGTGGCTCTGCTCGTGGCCAGCGGAGAATACCGCCGGCGCGCGGATTGATCAGTCCCGCGGGTTGATGACGGCCAGGAAGGCCTCCCCGTAGCGTTCCAGCTTGGCTTCGCCCACCCCGCTGATCTGCAGCAGCGCGTGACGGTCGGTGGGGCGGTGGACGGCCATGGCGGCCAGGGTCTTGTCGTGGAAGATGACGTAGGGGGGGACCCCTTGATCGCGCGCCAACTCCAGGCGCAGCCGGCGCAGGCGTTCGAAAAGATCCTGAGCCGCTGCATCTTCCAGCCCCTCCACGGAGGCCTTCAGGCCGGGCGCGTCACCGCTTCCGCGGCGGGTCTTGCCGACCGGCTGGGGTGTCTCACGGCGCAGCCGGAGGGTGGTTTCCCCCTGCAGGACAGGCCGGGCTTTTCGCGTCAGCCGCAGGCTGCCGTATCCTTCCACATCCACCTCCAGCAGCCCCTGGGTCAGCAACTGGCGCCCGATGGAGCGCCACTGCCACCGATCGAACTCCGTGCCGATGCCGTAGGTGCTCAGGCGGTCATGCCCGAAACGCCGGATGCGTTCGTTCTCACTGCCGCGCAGGACATCGATGACGTGCATGGCGCCGAAGCGCTGGCCGGTGCGCGCGACGCAGGACAGGAATTTCTGGGCGGGGACGGTGGCGTCGAAGGTGTCCACCGGCTCCAGGCAGGTATCGCAGTTGCCGCAGGGCTGGTCCAGGGATTCGCCGAAGTACTGCAACAGGATCTGCCGGCGGCAGGTGGTGGTCTCGCACAGCCCGAGCATGGTGTCCAGCTTCTGGCGCTCGGAGCGTTTGTGCGTCTCGCCGGCCTCGCTTTCGGCCACGCGTTTGGCGTGGAGGATGACATCTTGCATGCCGTAGGCCATCCAGGCGTCGGCGGGTCGGCCGTCGCGGCCGGCGCGGCCCGTCTCCTGGTAGTAGGCCTCGATGCTGCGGGGCAGATCCAGGTGCGCCACGAACCGCACGTCCGGCTTGTCGATGCCCATGCCGAAGGCGATGGTCGCCACCACGATCAGCCCCTCTTCGCGCAGGAAGCGGTCCTGGTAGCGCTGCCGAACACCCGCCTCCAGGCCGGCGTGGTAGGGCAGGGCCGGGTGCCCCTGCTGCGTCAGGAAGTGGGCGATCTGTTCGGTCCGCTTGCGGCTCAGGCAGTAGACGATGCCCGCCTCGCGGTCATGCTCCCGGCGGATGAA
>PDWI01008035.1_pt1 | contig 14307 bp, 10 predicted proteins | sample 1430891 | NCBI WGS metagenome assembly PDWI01 (sample SAMN01162508, study PRJNA174530) | Oral metagenome, whole genome shotgun sequencing project. | biome: Marine environment; feature: Marine mammal; material: Swab sample of the gingival sulcus; isolation source: swab sample of gingival sulcus...
CCTGCTTTTAGCAAGCAACCGACGAGCAACAACCGCTGTGATGTCGCAGACCAGCGCAGCGACGGGAGGTAAGTTGGTCAGCGCTCTAGAGCGCTGATCAGCTGACCGGACCGAGCTGCGCGAAGGATGCGGAATCACGGCGTAGGAGGAGGGCGTGCTGGTAGCAAGCAACCGACGCGCAACAACCGGCGTGATTTCGCAGACCAGCGCGGCGACGGGAGGTACGTTGGTCTGCGCTCTAGCGCCGCCCCCCGCGCCGCCGCGAGACGGGCGGGGTCCCCCTCGGCCGCAGGCCGTCACGATTGACAGCCGATCTCGACCTCTCGTATCTTCGCTTGGTCCAGCACAACGTCAGGGTCGGAGGGCTCTCACGGCGGCGCGCTCGCGCCGCCAGGCCGAGAACACCAGGCCGAGAACACCAGGCCGCAAACACCAGGCCGCAAACACCAGGCCGCAAACACCAGGCCGCAAACACCAGGGAGGGACAGCCCCATGCCGAAAGACACCCTAGCTCAGATCGAAGCGCTGATGAGCCAGACCACGCCGGTCGACCCGCCGCTCCCCGTGCCGCGCTACCTCGGCCTGCTGATGGCCAGCGCCAAGTACTGGACGGCGCACCAGGCGCCGAAGGCCGGCGTGCATCCAGGTCTCGACGTCTTCAAGGCCTTCACCGATCCCCACTCGCCGGAGCTTCTGGAGGCGATCGCGGAGCTGATCTCGGAGGCCCACACCAACGCCCTCTTCCCCAACGCCAGCCCGTCTCTCGAGCTCAAAGCCCTCACCGACGAAGCCAGCACGCTCTACGAAGAGCTGGACGTCACCCTCACCTGCGTGCTCGACGACGGCGTCGAGGATCAGCACGACAGAGCCCTCGCCGTCGCCAAATCCCGCGGCACCACCGACAGCACCGAGTGGACCCTCGCCCAGGCGCTCAAAGACCTCGCGGCGATCGGCAAAGAGCTGGAGCCGAGGCTCAGCCAGCTCGGCGACTTCGAGCGCGCCCTTTTGGACAAAGCGGCCGCCGTCGGCACCAAGCTCGCCAAGCTCGGCGAAGCCGCGACCCGCGCCTCCGCGGCGATCGCGAAGCGCAACACGTTGATCGGCGTCGCCGAAGAGACCCTCGACGAGCTCGAGCGCGCCGCGCGGTACGCGTTCCGCAACACCCCGGCGCTCCTCGACGAGCTGCCGACCCGAGCGCAGTTCGCCAGGCGATCGCGGAGCCGATGAGGCCGCGAGCAGCCCGGTGATGAAGGCGCACCCCGACACGCGCCTCCCGTCGCCGGGAGCGTTCGGCCCTACCGACCGGCGAGACGACACGAGCGAGGCAAAGGAGAGCAACGAGCGAGGCAAAGGAGAGGAGACCCCATGTTATCCAAGGCTCATATCGCGATACCGGTCCTTGTCGTCCTCACGTCGTGCGGAGGAAATGACGCCCCCTCCACACCCGACCCAAAAGCGTACACGATCACAAGAACGATCTCACACAAGGGCGTCAGCGTCGAGGCGGTCATCGACAAGCCCGCGTTGCATGAAGTGGACGTGTTGATCACGTACCATGGGACGAACTTCCTCGACAGCCTCATCCTCAAGGCAGCCGAGAAGACGCTCACGTATTTCAAAGACATCCTCGACAACAAGAACATGATGATCGTGAGCGTCGCCTATCCTGAAGAGAACCTCCTGATAGGTGACAACGTCAAGCACTCCGAGGCGGCCCTCCTCTGGGTTCGGAAGAGCGCAGAAAAGGAGCTCGCGATCAAGGTCAGGAGGGTCTTTCTCGCAGGCCATTCTCAAGGCGGGTATATCGTAACCCGCTTGAACACGATGCATCAGACGAACGGGGTCATCGCCAACGCCCCGGGCCCGTTAGACCTGGTGTATCGATGCCAGCTGGAAGAAAACGGCCGCGTCCCCGAGACCCCGACCTGCCGTGACTTGTCCCAGGCTCATGGCTCGACGACGGAGGCCCCAGACGCCTACACCGAGAGATCGCTGCTGAGCTTCACGACAGGCTTCAAGGCCGACATTCTCTTCACTCAAGGGTTGGACAAACAAAAGGTGCATATGCACTCGTGGCCAGCGTTCAAGGAAAAGGTCCTCGGATGCACCGACTGCAAGGGCACGGACTTCGCAGACATCCCAGGGCATGGACATCAGGCCTTGTTCACAAGCGACGTTGCGAAAAAAGCATTCAACGCCTTCATCGATGCCAGATAACGCTAGAGCGCTGATCAGCTTACCGGACCGAGCGGCGCGAAGGATGCGGAATCACAGCGTAGGAGCGAGGAGGGCGCCTGCTTTTAGCAAGCAACCGACGAGCGACAACCGCTGTGATGTCGCAGACCAGCGCAGCGACGGGAGGTAAGTTGGTCAGCGCTCTAGGGATCCCTTCCAACGAGCGCTCTTCGCGAGTCAGCTCGCGTCGCGGCAGCAGCGGAAGCCGAGGTTCGGGTAGGCGAAGCTCTCGGGGAAGATCGCGAAGGTGAAGTCGCAGCGCTGGCCATAGGCGCTGGTGTCGTAGGCGCCGCCGCGGACGGTGTAGCCCGTGGGGCCCGGCGCCGCGCCGCGGAGCTCGGAGGTCCACTCGCGGGCGTTGCCGGACATGTCGAAGACGCCCTCGGTCCCGGCGGTGCAGCCGCTCTTGGCGCCGGTGGGGAGGAGCACGTCTTGGTTGCCGGCCTGAGCGCCGTCGCCGTCGTTCTCCTTGCCGTTGCAGGTGTTCGGCTGGTGGACGTCGGCGTAGGGGTAGACGGTCGCCGCGACGCCCTGGCAGGCCTCGAGCCACTCGTTGGCCGAGCAGAGGCGCCAGCACGGTGGCTGCCCCGCGCCGCCGCAGGCGGGCTGGATCGCGCGACAGGCGGCCTCCGCTGCCGAGCGTGTCACGTTGGTCCAGGGCAGCACGCTGGGGCTGCTGCAGGCGCGGTGGGTGAGGGCGCCCGCGCTGGTCGCCGTCGCGCCGGGGCGCGAGGCCTCGTAGCGATAGATGTAGAAGTCCTCACCGCCGCGCGTGATCCGAAGCGTCGCGTCCTTGACGCCGAGGCCGGCCGCGTCGTCTTCGGCCTCGTCGACCTTTCCATCGCAGTCGTCGTCCAGGCCGTTGCAGAGCTCGTTCGTAGGGGGCTGGCCCACGTTGGTGATGCTGCAGACGGTGCTCAGCTGGTTGGTCGCGCAGACGAAGGTGCCCGTGCCTTGGCAGATCCCCTGCTGACCGCTCTGGGCGCACGCCGAGCCCTTGTTGGTGAAGGGCTCGTCCGAGAGGCCGTCGCAGTCGTTGTCGTTGTTGTCGCAGAGGCTCTCGTCGTCCGGCAGCTCGCCAGGGCAGATCCCCAAGGTGGTGTTGCAGGGGACCAGAATGCAGTCGCTGTCCTGGGTGCAGGTGCGCTTCTCCACCGGCGAGGGGTAGCCGCAGACCCAGCCGTAGATGCCTTGGCAGGTCGCCGTCGTGCCCGCACAGGGCCCGACGCTGACGCAGGCGTTGCTCGGCACGGTGAGGTCTGCGGCCTCGTCGACCTGGCCGTCGCAGTCGTTGTCGATGCCGTCGCAGATCTCGGGCCCGGTCGGCGTGCACTTGTACTCGCAGCCGGGGATCGTCGGATCGTTATCGACCCAGCCCTGCTCGCAGACGGCGATCTGGCAGTGGCCGTTGACGCAGCCGGCGATGGCGTGGGGGATGCTGCAGCCAGCGCAGTTTTCGCAGTAGCGCGGGTCGTTGAGCTTGTCGAAGCCCTCGTCCGAGAGGCCGTCGCAGTCGTTGTCTTTGCCGTCGCAGATCTCGGCCTGCGGCTCTTGGCCGCCGACGCAGCTCTCGACGCCGTTTTGGCAGGTCAGCGTGCCCGAGGAGCACTGGCCGATGCTCGACCCACAGGCCGTGTTGGTGGGGAAGTTCTCGTCGACCTGACCGTCGCAGTCGTTGTCGACGCCGTCGCAGCGGGTGGCGGCGGAGGTCTCGTTGGTCGTCGGTGGCCACACCGGACAATGGTATTCGCAGCCGGGTACGGTGGGGTCGAGGTCTTTGAAGCCAGCGTCGCAGGCGCCCATCACGCAGGTGCCCGCCGCGCAGCTCGCCGCCGCGTTGTTGAACTGGCAGACCTTGCCGCAGACCCCGCAGTTGTTGACGTCGGTCTGTTTGTCGAAGCCCTCGTCGATCTGGCCGTCGCAGTCGTTGTCGGCCTTGTCGCAGGTCTCGACGCCGTTGTTGCTTCTGAGGCAGTAGTACTCGCAGCCCGGCTGAGTCGGGTCGTTATCGTAATAGTCCGGGTTGCAGGGCCCCTGAGCGCAGACCCCGGCCACGCAGGTCGCGGTGGCGTTGGGGAAGCTGCAGACCTTTCCGCAGGTGCCGCAGTTCTTCGGGTCCGTGTTGAGGTCGAAGCCCTCGTCTTTCGTTCCGTCGCAGTCGTCGTCTTTGCCGTTACAGACCTCGAGGACCGTCGGGAAGACCTCGCAGGTGTGCTCGCAGCCGGGCTTCGTCGGATCCAGGTCGGCGAAGCCGTTGAGGCAGCGGTCGATCTGACAGATCGTGTTTACGCACTTCGGGATCGCGTTGGGGAACGCGCAGGCGTTGTTGCAGGTGCCGCAGTGCTTGACGTTGGTGTTGAGGTCGAAGCCCTCGTCGGTGTCGCCGTCGCAGTCGTTGTCTTTGCCGTCGCAGATCTCCGTTGACGCGGTCTTGTCCTGGACGCACTCGAGCTTGCCGCCATGGCATTGGGTCTTGCCGTCTCGGCACTCGCCGAGCCGCTTGGTGTCGCAGTAGACGCCAGAGCCGGGGGTGCCCTCGTCGATCAGCCCGTCGCAGTCGTCGTCTTTGCCGCTGCATTGCTCGGCGGTGACGGGCCACACGGGGCATTTGTACTCGCAGCCGTCGGCGTCGTTTTTGTTGTTGTTCTGAAAGCCCGCGGCGCAGCCGGTGATCACGCAGGTGCCCATCTGGCACTCGCCCGTGGCGTTGGAGAAGACGCAGCGGTTGCCGCATTTGCCGCAGTTTTCCTTGTCGGTCATCAGGTCGAAGGTCTCGTCGATCTTGCCGTCGCAGTCGTTGTCGGCGCCGTCGCAGACCTCCACGCCGCCGTTGGAGACGAGGCATTGGTACTCGCAGCCGGGCTTGGCCGGATCGATGTCGTAGTAGCCCGGCGCGCATTTATCGAGGGCGCAGGTGCCTGCCTCACATGTCGAGAAGGCGTTGATGTACACGCAGGCGTGGCCGCATGTGCCGCAGTTGTCGATGTCGGTCAGCAGCAGCGCGGGGTCGACGTCGTCGACCTTGCCGTTGCAGTCATTGTCGAGGCTGTCGCATGTCTCCTTGCCCCCGTTGGTCGGCACGCAGGCGTCTGCGTCGCCGCCGTCGAGGCCGTCGCCGCTGGCGCCGTCGCCGAGGCGGTCGTCTCCGTCGGGCCCAGCGTCTCGCGGGAGGCCGACGTCGCCGAGGCCGCCCTTGGTGTTGACCACATAGGGATCTTGGCTGCAGGCGGCGATCAGCAGCGCCGCCGCGGCGAGAGCAGCGATGGACAGCTGCCTGCTCGGTCGATGCATCATCGTCTCCTCGACCAGCTGGGGAGGCCGTGAGTGGAGGCTCATGGGGGTACTGCTCTTACGCATCGCGCGGTCCTCGACGTCGCCGCGCCAGCAGGCCGAGGCCGAGCAGGGCCAAGAGCGACCACCAGGTGCCGACGCCGGTCGTGCGCGAGGCGATGGCGCAGCCGAAGCCGCCGCCGCCAGCGGCGAGCATCTTCTGGGTCTTGGGGAGGTTGGCGCCAGGCTTGGCCACGCAAGTGGCCAGGCCGTCGTGGGTCGCCTCGCATTGGAGGTAGACCGGGCATTTGGCCGTGGCGCAGGGATCGTCGATGCACTTGGCGTCGCGGCAGACCTGCCCCGGGGCGCAGGTGATCACCGCGCAGGGGTCGGCTTGACAGTGGGGCTTGTCGTCGACCAGGACGCAGCGCTGGTTGTCGGGGCAGGGGTGCCTGGCGCAGGGGTCGTCTCTGCACTGGCCCTGGACGCAGCCCTGGTTGTCGGGGCAGCTCTTGTCGACGCAGGTGTCGACACATCTGCCATCGACGCACATCTGGTCGTCGTCGCACGTGGTGCCACCGCAGGGGTTGTCGACGCATTGGTAGGCCACGCAGACCTGCGTGCCGGGGCAGCCCTTGGTCAGGCAGCTGTCGTCGACGCAGCGCCCGCTCTTGGGGTTGCATGTTTCATGCGCGTTGCAGGTCACGCCGGCGCAGCGGTCGATGCATTGGCCGTCGACGCAGCGCTCGGTGTCTTTGCAGTCCACGCCGAGGCAGGCGTCCGGGATACAGTAGCCGTTTTCGCAGCGGGTGCCGCCAGGACACTTGAACTCGCCGGTGCCGCAGGGCAGGACGCATTGGCCTTCGATGCAGGATGACGAGCCCGGACAGACCGCGGCGTTATCAGCTTTGCCGTCACAGTCGTTGTCCTTGCCATCGCAGATCTCCGTGCTGGGCTGGGTGCCGCCGGTGCAGATGAACTGACCGCCGACGCATTTGTTGGTGCCGGGGAGGCACTCGCCGACGGCCTTGCCGCAGGGCTGTCCTTCGCCGGGCACGTTGTCGTCGATGGCGCCGTTGCAGTCGTTATCCTTGCCGTCGCAGTCCTCCGGCGTTGGGCCCGTGCCGCCTTCGCAGACGAGCTGGCCGGCGGTGCACTTCCAGGTGCCGGCCTTGCACTCGCCGGCGTTGGTGCCGCAGATCTGGCCTTTCTCGGGGAAGTCCTCGTCGGTGTCGCCGTCGCAGTCGTTGTCCTTGCCGTCGCAGATCTCGGGCTGCGGACCGACCGAGCCTTTGCAGACCAGCGCCCAGCCGCTGGGCGTGCTCTGGCAGGCCATGGTGCCCTTCTGACACGCGCCGGTGTCGACACCGCAGGCGGCGCCGGAGCCCGAGATGTTGTCGTCGATGGTGCCGTCGCAGTCGTTGTCTTTGCCGTCGCAGATCTCGGGCTTGGGCCCTATGGCGCCGACGCAGACGAGGCCGCCGTTGACGCATTGGTGCTTGCCCGGCACGCAGGTGCCGTCGCTCTTCCCGCAGGCCGTGCCGGCGTCGGTGGGGTTGTCGTCTTTGATGCCGTTGCAGTCGTTGTCCTTGCCGTCGCAGATCTCGGCGCTCGGGCCGATGGCGCCCTGGCAGACCAGCGCGCCGGCGACGCAGGCGGTGGTGCCAGCCTTGCACTCGCCCACGTCCGAGCCGCAGGCGGTGGCGGTGATGTTGTTGTCGGCGGTGCCATCGCAGTCGTTGTCTTTGCCGTCGCAGATCTCGGGCTGCGGGCCGACGCCGCCGACGCATGTGATCTGGCCAGCGACGCATTGGTAGGTGCCCTGGCTGCACTCGCCGGTGTTGGTGCCGCAGGGCTGGCCGAGGGTCGGGTCGGTGGGGTTGTTGTCGACGGCGCCGTCGCAGTCGTCGTCTTTGCCGTTGCAGGTCTCCGCCGTCGGCCCGACGCCGCCGGAGCAGATCGCCTTGCCCGTGGCGTCGCAGGCGGTGACACCCTTTTGGCACTCGCCGGTGTCGGTGCCGCAGGGCTTGCCGGTGATGTTGTCGACGGTGCCGTCGCAGTCGTCGTCTTTGAGGTTGCAGACCTCGGTGGGGGTCAGCGCGCAATTGGCGCAGGTCTGGAAGGTGTTGCAGGTGGTGTAGTCGGTGCAGGTGTTCTGCACGCCCTCGTCGGTCTGGCCGTCGCAGTCGTCGTCCTTGCCGTTACAGATCTCGGCGGTGGGGCCGATCGCGCCCTGGCAGGCGCCCCAGCTGCCGTTGGTGCAGAGGCGCAGGCCGAGCTGGCAGACGCCGACGCAGACGCCGGTGTTGGTGTCGCAGCCCGCGGTGTAGGCTGCGCCGGTGGGGCTGGCGTAGCAGCTCTCGTTGAAGGCGTCGACGACGGTGTCGCAGTTGTCGTCTTTGTTGTTGCAGAGCTCGCTCGTTGGCGGCGTGCTGCCGTTGCAGACCACCGCGCCGTTGACGCAGGCGGTGGTGCCCTTTTGACACTCGCCGATGTCGGAGCCGCAGGGGATCGAGCCGTAGCCTTCGTCGACGGCGCCGTCGCAGTCGTTATCCTTGCCGTCGCAGATCTCGGGCTGGGCCACGCAGGGCTGGCAGCCCTCGTCGACCTGGCCGTCGCAGTCGTCGTCGAGGCCGTTGTTGCAGATCTCGCCACCTGGCGCCGGCGGTCCAGGGGTCACGCTGCACTCGGTGCCCGTGCCGTCGGCCCTGCAGGCGTAGGTGCCGGTGCGGCGGCAGATGCCGAGGCCCGCGGTGCATGGGGAGCCGAGCTCGGGCCAGGTCTCGTCGATCTGGCCGTCGCAGTCGTCGTCTTGGCCGTTGCAGCTCTCGCGCAGGATGCTCTCGCTGATGATCGCCGCCATCGCCAGAGCCAGGCTGACCTCGTTGTCGACGATCACCGCCTCGGTGGTGCCGCCGGCGGCGGCGATGCCGTCGAGGGCGGGCTTGAGCGCCGCGTCGCCGAAGCCGATCACGTGGACCTGGACCTGCTTGTTGTTGGGCAGGCCCGTGCCGCCGAGGAGCGCCGCGGCCTCTGCCGTCGGGTTCCCCGGGCATTGGGAAGACTGCGCGCCATCAGAGAGCAGGATCACCTTGTAGGGGCGGCAGGCCGCCTTGCTGTCGGCGGTGATCACGCCGGGGAAAAAGGTCGTGCGCAGGTCGTAGAGCGCGCCAGCGATCGGCGTGCCGCCGCCGCCGCGGAGCTCGAGGTCGCAGCCGCCGGCGCAGTCGGCGCAGAGGCTGCAGCCCGTGGCGGGGGTCGCGGGGTGGTTGTTGGTGCCGGGCGCGGTGCCTGCCGGGCACATCGCCCCGGAGCCGCCGTTGTAATCGTCGCAGTTGTTCATCCAGGCCAAGATCGAGCTCTGGTTGCTCGCCCCGAAGGGCACGAGCACGTCGGCCTGGTTGCCGTTGGTGCCGATCGCCTGGCCGCCGCACCAGGGGCCCCCCCAGCCGCCGCGGTGGTAGGCGTTCCCATGGACCCGCAGGCTGCAAGCCGAGGCGCCGTTCATCGCCACCGGCTCTTGGTGAAAGCGCGAGAGGCCCCAGGTCACCTCCCCGAAGGCGTTGACCACGCTCGAGGCGCCGGCCTTGACCTTGAATATCCGGCTGTCGTCGGGTTTGCTGTTGCCGCAGTTGGGCGTTTGGCAGCCCCCGGTGCCGGTGCAAGGGACGTCGTCGCCGGGGCACTCGGCGGTGTTGTCGCCGTCGATCGCCGAGTAGCTCCCATAGCAGACCGGAAACATCATGCTACCCGAGGTGTCGACCAGCAGCATCACGTAGGGCTTGACCTCTTGAGCCTGGGCCGATCCGGGGACGCCGAGCCCGAGGGCGAGGGCGAGGGCGAGGGCGACGAGCGTTGATTGGGTTTGGGTGCTGGTCATGCGCGAACCCCTAAGAGCTGTGGTCGTTGCGGCCGGAGGTGTTGTAGGCATACGCGTCTGAAGAACGGCCGGCCTCGACCAGCACGTCGATCGTTGGCGTGGCGCTCAGCGCCCAGCGCGTGTGAAGCTTCCGCATCACCTCTACCATCGGAGCCTCCTCGCCATCGTGTAGTGCTCGTGTGAACCACCGGTGTCGTGCTCGCGTGAACCACCCGGGCCGTTCGCGCGTGCCACGCGTGAGCGGTGCGTTCTAGGTTTCAAGGCGATCATCAGCGTATCATGTGACGTGTCGTCTCATCAAACCCGAATCGGAGTTGGATGGGTGGAATTCCCGTGGCTTACCTATGGAGTCGGTGTGGGTCAGGGTGTCTGCTGAGCTGTCTTTTTTGGATCGTTGGAGGAGCCGATGACGAGACGATGGATCGCGTATGGAGCGCTCACGGCCCTGGCGGCGCTGCCGATCGGCGGAGAGGCTCGAGCGCTGACCCGCTTACCTTCCGTCGCCGCGCTGGTCTGCGACATCACAGCGGTTGTCGCTTATCGGTTGCGTGCGACCAGCAGGCGTGCGACCAGCAGGCGCCCTTCTCGCTCCTACGCTGTGATCCCGCATCCTTCGCGCAGCTCGGTCCGGAGAGCGGATCAGCGCTCTAGTCCGCGGCTGGGGGCCACGGGCCTCCGGACGCCCACCACCCAACAAGCGGCGAGGCGTTATCGCTGGAGGCGTCGCCGCGAGGGCTACGAGTCGCTCGCCGCCCGCGTCGCGCCGCCGACGGGCTTCACACGGGTCGCGGCGAACGACAAGAGCTACGCCGCCTGGTTGCGCCACCTGCCGCTCCTCTCGCCGGGCTCCCCCGTGCGTTCGTATCGCGGACGCCAGATCCTCTCTCCCGGCCATCCCGCGCTGCTCGCCGTGGTCGATCTCGACGTGGGCAAGCGGGATCGTCAGCAGTGCATGGACACGATCATGCGGCTGCGGGGGGAGTACCTCTTTGCGCGAGGGCGGGCCGATCGCGCGGCCTTCGGCTGGGCCGGCGGTCGCCGCTTCGGCTACAAGCACTGGCGTCGCGGCCTTCGCCCAATCAAGAGGGGGCGCCGCTGGCGCTTCGAAAAGACGCGCCGTCTTTGGTCCGGGTATCGAAGCTTCCGGCGTTATCTCGACTATATGTTCAGCTGGACCGGGACCATTCATCAGGGCGGCGAGCGCAAGGTCAAGCCCTCCGCGGCGCGCGCGGGAGACTTCTTCATCCAGGCTGGGTCGCCAGGGCATGCCGTGATCGTGCTCGACATCGCCGTCAACGCCAACAGCCAGCGCGTGGCGCTGATCGGCCAGGGCTTCATGCCTGCCCAGGACCTCCACGTGCTGCGGGGACCCAGGGCGGGCTGGTTTCCGTTGGATCCGCCCAAGGCTGTCGTCACGCCGCTCTGGCTTCGTCCCTTCGCCTGGAGCGAGCTGCGGCGTTTTCGCAGCTGATCGAGGACGGTGTCGCCACGCTCACCTCTTTGCTAGAGTGGCTCGCGATGTGGCGCCTGTCTCTGGTCCGTCTGTCTCTGCTCCGTCTGTCTCTGCTCGGTCTGCCTCTGCTCGCTCTGCTTTTCCCCCTCGCCAGCTGCGAGTGTGGCGGCTCGAGATCCAGGGGCAGCGAACGGGCAGCGGCGATCGAGGTGCACGACGGCAAAGGGCGCGCGCTGCGGCTCCCGGCCCCGGCCCGGCGGATCGCGGCCCTCTCACCGTCGGCCGTGGAGGTCCTCTACGCCCTCGGCTGTGGCGAGCGGATCGTGCTGCGCTCCAAGGCGGCCGACTTCCCGGCGGCGGTCGAGACGCTCCCGGCGACCGACGGCCTTCGCCTGGCGGCCGAGCATGTCGTCGGCTTCCGCCCCGATCTGGTACTCCTGGCTCACCACGACGCCCGCGGGGTGCAGGCCCTCGAGGCGTTGAAGCTGCCTGTCGGGGTCTTCGAGCCGCGGACGGTGGCCGAGGTCTTCCGTGACATCGAGACCATGGGCAAGCTCTGTGGGGCGCCGCCCTCCAGACGCTCGGCGCTCCTCCGACCGCTGCGCGCTCGGCTGGCGGCGCTGAAGCGGCGGGTGGCGGCGATCCCGAGGCGTCCATCGGTCTATGTCGAGCTCGACGGCAGCGATCCGCTCAAGCCCTGGACCCTCGGTGGGGGCTCGTTTCTGGCCGACCTGCTGCGCCTCGCGGGCGCCCGCAACGTCTTCGCCGGGCTGAAGCGCCCCTACATGCAGGTCAGCGCCGAGGCGGTGGTCGCCAAGCGCCCGGAGGTGATCGTGCTCGCCGGCGGGAGCCGCCGCGGCGGCGCCAAGCTGCGGGCGCGTCGGGGCTGGCAGCAGGTGCCGGCCGTGCGTGACGGTCGCGTGATCGACAGCGTCGATCCCGATCTGCTCAGCCGCCCAGGGCCGCGGATGATCGATGGGCTGGCGGCGCTCGTCGAGGCGCTCTATCCGCGGCGCGGCGCGGCCAGACCATGAGCGCGCGAGACCTCGCCCGGCTGGTCGCGCTGCTCGCGCTCACCGCCGGGGCCGCCTGGGCCGCGATCGCCTTCGGCAGCCGTGACGGCGCGGTCATCTTCGATCCGAGCTGGCCGCTGACCTTTCGTGACCCATCGGGGTCGACGCTGCTCACGGCGGGGCTCCTGCAGCTGCGGATCCCGCGGGTGCTCGCGGGGCTCGTCGTGGGCGCCGGGCTGGCCACGGCGGGCTTGGTGTTGCAAGGCATCACCCGCAACCCGCTGGCCGATCCCTATCTGCTCGGCGTCTCCGGCGGCGCGGGGCTGGCGGTGGTCTCGCTGCAGGCGATCGTCCCCGAGCTCGTCGGTCTTCAGTGGTGGGCCGTCCCGCTGGTCGCCTTCGTCGGCGCGGCGCTGGCGATGATCGTCGTGCTGCAGATGGCGCGGGGCTCCGGCGGTCGGCTCTCGCTCTTTTCCCTGATCCTCGCCGGTGTGGTGATCAACGCGCTCTGCGCGGCGCTGATCAGCTTCCTTTTGGCGCGCTTCGATCCCCACCACCTGCGGATCACCAGCACCTGGCTCTACGGCGGGCTGGGCTTCACCGAGGTCTCGCATCTCGCCGCGGTCGCGGTGATCACGGCGGGGACCTGGATCGCCGTGCGGGCCTGGGCTCATCGGCTCAACGCCTTCGCGCTCGTCGACGCCGAGCGGCTGATGGTGCGGGCGGCGCTGCTCTCGAGCCTGCTCGCGGCGCTCGGCGTCTCGCTGGCGGGGCTGCTCGGCTACGTGGGGCTGATCGTGCCCCACGCCGCGCGCCTGCTGGTCGGCAGCGACTTTCGGCGCACGCTCTCGCTCTCGGCCCTCGGCGGCGCGCTGCTGCTGGTGATCGCCGACGCGGCGGCGCGCTTGATGCTCGCGCCCGAGGAGCTGCCGGTGGGGGTGCTCACGGCGCTGGTGGGCTGCCCGGTGCTGCTGTGGCAGCTGCGGCGTCAGCTCCGCGAGGGCTCGTCATGAGCGAGGCGCGGGGCAGGGCTGATCGCAGCGAGCTGCGGCTCGAGGCGCTCTGCTGGGGCTACGGCGAGCGCCTCGGGGGTCCGCTCGACCTGACGCTCTCAGCCGGCGAGTCCCTCGCGCTCGTCGGGCCCAACGGGGTCGGCAAGTCGACCCTGCTGCGCACCATGGCTGGGCTTCAGCCAGCGCTGGGAGGTCGCGTGCTGCTCAAAGAGCGCCCGCTTCGGGTGGGCCGCGATCGCGCGCGGCAGGTCGCCCTCCTCGAGCAGGGCAGCGGCGTCGATCCCTCGCTGACCGTGCGCGAGCTGGTCGAGCTCGGCCGCACGGCGCACCTCGGGCTCTTCGGCCGCCTGCGCCCCGAAGACCGAGACGCGGTGGAGGGGGCGCTGGGCTCCTGCGACCTGCTGCCGCTGGCGGCGCGCGCTCTTGGAGAGCTCAGCGGCGGTGAGCTGCAGCGAGCACGGCTGGCCCTGGCGCTGGCGCAGCAGGCGCCGCTGATGCTCCTCGACGAGCCGACGACCCACCTCGACCTGCGCCGCCAGCAGGAGCTCTTCGAGCTGCTGGCGACGCTGCGCCAAGCGCGGCAGCTCACGCAGGTGCTGGTGCTCCACGAGCTGGCCGCGGCCTACCGCGAGGCCGATCGGGTGTTGGTGTTGGCGGGCGAGGGCGGCGCGCGGGAGCTCCCCGCCGACGCGCCGGAGCGTCGCGAGGTGCTCGCCGCAGCCTTCGGCGTCGAGCCTACGCGGATTGTGCTGGGCTGAGCGGCGCCGTCGCGGGGCTCGAGAGCGCTGATCAACTTACCGGACCGAGCTGCGCGAAGGATCCGGAATCACGGCGTAGGAGCGAGAAGGGCGCCTGCTGGTAGCAAGCAACCGACGAGCGACAACCGCTGTGATTTCGCAGACCAGCGCGGCGCCGGGAGGTGAGCTGGTCAGCGCTCTAGCTCACGCGGGCCTTGAGCGACTCGAGGGAGTTTTTGGGGTCGAGGTAGTCCGCGATCTTGCCCTTGACGTAGGCGCCGCCGGCCTTGCGCGCGATGAAGTTGGCCTTGACCGACGCGCGGACGCGGCTGGCGTCGACGCGGATCTCACCTTCGAAGCTGAAGCCCTTGACCTTGCCCGAGATCGTGCCGCTGTCGCCATCCCAGCTGGAGCTGACGCCATGCCTTCGCCAATAGTCCGTCAGAGAGCGCAAGCGCTCGAGCGCCTCTTCCTTGCTGAACGAGTGGTTCTGTTCGATGTCCATGCGAGCATCCTCGATGATGGGAACCCGTGTGAGATGGGAACCCGTGTGAGATGGGAAACCGTCTGAGATGTGAACCCGTGTGCTAGTCGATCATGTTGAGCTGGGCAAGCCCGCATGTCGAGCCGGGCAAGCCCGCATGTCGAGCCGGGCAAGCCCGCATGTCGAGCCGGGCAAGCCCGCATGTCGAGCCGGGCAAGCCCG
>PDWI01019113.1_pt1 | contig 14305 bp, 15 predicted proteins | sample 1430891 | NCBI WGS metagenome assembly PDWI01 (sample SAMN01162508, study PRJNA174530) | Oral metagenome, whole genome shotgun sequencing project. | biome: Marine environment; feature: Marine mammal; material: Swab sample of the gingival sulcus; isolation source: swab sample of gingival sulcus...
TGTTCTGGCAGGAGCCGGAACGGGAAAAACCTCCACCATGGTAAAAAGAATAGAGAACACCCTGCCCATTGCCTCCAGGGAGGGCAAATCCGTGGTAGTCCTCACATTCACCCAAAAGGCTGCCCGGGAGATAAAAGAGCGTATTGAAAATAAAATTTCAGTGGAGACTGACAACCTTTTCTCAGGCACAATTCACTCCTTCGCATATAATATAATCTGTTTTCACTCAGAGGAGTTTAACTCTCTTTTTAATAGAACGGGAGCAGCAACACTACTCCCAGATGAAGATGAAGAACGGGAACTCCTGAGACTTTTCAAGACCCATAAATCGAATTTTCTCGGCATTCCCTTTCGGACAGTTCACAGCATATATACAAAGGGGAAAAAGCTCCCAAAAAACAAGGCTGGCATAGCCACTGAGTTAGAAGCTGCATTTCAAAGCTTCTTTGATAGCATAGAACTCTTTAAAAAAGAAAACAATCTACTGGGTTTCAACGATTTAATCCCAATGGCTTCCCAATTACTGAAGAATGTACATAATATTAGAAAAGAAATACAGAAAAGGACCCATTCGGTCTTTGTCGATGAATTTCAGGACACTTCCCCGGAAGATATAGAACTGATAAAGCTGATTTTAACCGAAGAGCAAAATATCTTCATGGTTGGAGACGACTATCAGGCAATATATGGCTTTCGAGGAGCTGACATGACCATAATAATGAATCTGAAAAAAAGATTCCCAAACTTGGCAATACACAAACTCACAGAGAACTACCGTTCGAGGAAAGAAATATTGAAGGTCGCCGAAAAAATAATTCGCCACAATAAATTTAAAACTCGCAAGAGACTAATTGCCCGAAGGGGAAAGGGAGGCAAGGTCTCAATTGTGCAGACCCAAAACCAACAGGAAGAAATAGAAAAAATTAAAGACCTCATAGAATCAGCCCCTGAGAAAGACACGGCAATCTTGGTGAGAAACAACAGCCAAGTTTCACACTTGGAGAAAAATCTCTCCACAGAGCCTTCAAAAAGGCCCCAAATACTGACCATGCATAAATCCAAGGGACTGGAATTTCAGCGAGTCATCATAGCGGGAATAGGGGACAATGTTTTCCCCTCCCCCCTTTCAGAAATTGAAGAGGAGAGAAGGCTGTTTTTCGTAGCCATTACCAGGGCAAAGGAAGAGCTAATTCTCATGTACAGTGCTAAATCAAGGACGAAGCCCCAATTCATAGAAGAAATATTGCAATATAAATAATAAAATTGAGCCAAAAGGAATCTCCATACCCTTAATATTCTCAATTAAATAAGCCAGAGCTTCACGGGGAGAAATATAATCATGCTCAGAAGATAGGAAAAAATAATGGAAGGAGCCAGGACTTCCATGTCATATATGGAGAAGCTCTTCCTTAGCTTTTTGCTCAAAAAAGCAATCATGGCTCTGTGCATGGGATAAAAAATCAAAAGAAATAAAGCTACCCGTATTATTCTAAGCACTAAAGGAGTCATAGTCTTTTCAAAAGAGCCGCACAGTCATCGTCTGCCATATCAAGGCTTTCCCTAATGCGCCCCTTTATATTGTCAATATGGGCACTGAGAAGAGTCCTGTCAGAATAGAGGCAATCGTCTATGAAAGTACAAACCTGCTGTATATTTTTATTATCATTTTCCATTGAAATTAACTTCTTCACATATAAATCATAATTAATTAAAAGTCAACTGCAAATATTACTTCTTTCCCCTATTTGAACAAAATTTTGCTTAAATATTTGACAAATTAAATTTTCAAAGCTATAATTCCATCAATATGAGTTAAATTTATTAATTAACAATGAATCAAAAAGGTATATAAAATGAAAAAAAAATTCATCCTGGGAACAGCAATTTTCATGTTTACGAGCATATCTGCAATGGCGGGAACAAAGGTTACTCCCCTATCCTATGTTACGGGCCAGTTTACCCCGTCAAACCATAACTCCTTCATCAATCTGGATAAAACGCAAATTCCCCATTCACGAAAAAATATGTATTTAAGGAAGGAAACTGCTCGTGCATTTTCAAAACTCCTCCAAGCATTTCATAGAGAGCACCCCAATATAGAAATCATCATAATAAGTGCCACCCGAAATTTCTATGCCCAAAGAAGAATATGGTCCGGTAAATGGAATGGAACAAGAAAGGTCATGGGAGTTGCAGACATTAGAAAGATAAAAGACCCGGTAAAGAAGGCAAAGCATATACTCGACTACTCCTCCATGCCCGGAACCTCCCGTCATCACTGGGGCACGGATTTTGACATTAACAATCTCCACAACCGATATTTTGAAAAGGGAAAGGGAAAAATAATATACTCATGGCTGGTAAAAAATGCCGGCAAGTTTGGTTTTGGTCAGCCCTATACTGCCGGAAGCAAGAGGGGTTACAAGGGCTATAAAGAAGAAAAATGGCACTGGTCCTATCTTCCCCTTTCCACAAAATATTTGAAAACATGGAATAGACTTTACGAAACCGAAACTAAAAAGTTTAAGGGGCAAATGAATTTCCCCGGGGCAAAAAGCTCAATCTTTCTAGCTCCCGTATATGTCAATGCAATAGACAGGGCGTGCAAATAAGGCGAAGAAGCCTAAACCCGGAGCGAGATTTATCGCCCCTTCACTGAGAGATATGAACTACAAATTGCACTCCCTGAGAAATCGAAGGTACCCTTCATATCTTTCAGGGAATTTAACCGGTTTCCCCGAATTGTAAAAGAGGACTTGGGGTTCAGCAACTCCACCGGTGGAACCCCGGGCAAGAGTTCCATTCTCAGCGAGCACTCCATGGAGATGCCTTATGGTCCCCTGACCGCCGTCAAGGACCTCCACTCCTCCATGAAAAAAATCGGAAATAAGCCCCTTAAAAAAGGGAAAATGGGTGCACCCCAAAACCACGGTGGAATACCGGGATAAATCCCTGCCATGCAAAATATTATTCAAGTATGGGAAAACCCTATTTTTATCAAAGATAAAATTTTCGGCAAAATCCACGAGCCCGGGAGCAGGAAGAGCCTCAATTTTTTCGTCACTGCCAAGTCGTGCAATGAGATTTTGAAACTTCTCCTCCCGAAGAGTCAACTCCGTGGCAAGAACAAGAACAGTGCCCTCGTGGGCAACTTCAAGGGCCGGCTTCACAGCAGGTTCCATTCCAAGAACGGGAAAATCGTATTTGAGGCGCAACTCCTTTATTCCAACGCTGGTTGCCGTATTGCAGGCCACAACAAGGGCCTTGACATTTTGTCTGGCAATAAAATCACCGGCCTCCAGAATGTACTCAAGAACAGCTTGCCTGTCCTTGCTGCCATAGGGAGCGTGGTCGCAGTCTGAAAAATAAAGAAATTCCTCATTGCCCAGCTCCTTCAAAGCCTCATGGAGCACAGTGAGACCGCCAATACCTGAATCATAAATAGCTATTTTCATAATACCCTTTTTATTCACTTAAAAAAAAATTATGAATAGGTCAATAAAAAGTTAAATTTTATGAAAAGTTAAATTTTATGAAGTAATTTGCCGATAATAAAGTGTGGAGATATGCCCGGTGGGTAAATTAAAAACCGAATTTTAAAAAATCAGTGAAGCAAAATGGACATAGGTTTAAACTATAAAAACATATTGGAAGAGGTGAAGTCCTCTGCTACGCAACATGGCAGAGACCCTGAGACAATACGCATTCTCACGGTGAGCAAATCATTTCCTGCTGCAGTTGTCCAGGAAGCCATAGACCGGGGGCTGACACTTCTGGGGGAAAGTCGCATACAGGAGGCCAAGGCAAAGAAGGCCCAACTCAGGGGCGAGATAGACATGCACCTCATTGGCCACCTCCAAAGCAATAAATGCAAGGAAGCGGTGCGACTTTTCTCCCTCATACACTCCATTGACAAGGAGAGTACTGCGGAAAAACTCAACACCGAGGCCCAAAAGATTGGAAAGGTGCAGGAGATTCTCATTCAAGTGAAAACCTCCCCTGAGGAGACAAAAACCGGTGCATTGCCTGAAAATGTGCTTTCCCTGGCCAAAAACATTTCAATGATGAAAAATCTATGGCTAAAGGGTCTCATGACCATTGCCCCCCACAGCAATGATGAGAAGATTATAGAAAATGCCTTTACATCTACTCGGGAATTATTATATAGTGTAAACTCAGAACTGGGAACAGATTTGAAAGAACTTTCAATGGGAATGTCCGGTGATTATAAAATAGCCATAAAATGTGGAGCAACCCTGTTGAGAATAGGCTCGGGAATATTTGGGGATAGACAGTAATGGATAAAATCAAAATAGGCGTTTTGGGAATAGGAAATATGGGCTCTGCCATAATTTCAGGGCTTCTTAGGGTAACAGAGGGGGATAATATAATCGCCCATGACCCGGAACCTGAAAGAATGGCCTGGTTGGAAAGGCATCAGGGTGTGGTACAAGCCAATGACCTCAATGAAGTTTTAAACTTTTCCCAATACCTGATTTTAGCGGTTAAGCCCGATAAAATAGCTGAAATTATGCCTTCCCTGTGCCACTATCAAGGAATAATCATTTCAATCGCAGCGGGAATAACCATTGAGTCCATGGAAAGAGCAATTGGCTCTGATAAAAAGATAATACGGGCAATGCCCAACACTCCCCTCCTTGTGGGAGAGGGTATGACTGTCATTGCGGTGAACCAAAATGTAAACACGGAGGAGTGGAGAATAGCACTGGGCATTTTTGCTTCTTCGGGAAAGGCAATAAGGCTTGAGGAAGAACTAATGGATGCCGTTACCGGTTTATCGGGAAGTGGTCCCGCCTATGCATATACCTTTATGCAGGCAATGGCTGATGGAGCTGTGAAAATGGGACTACCCCGGGAATATGCCCTCGTTCTAGCGGCACAAACCCTATATGGGGCGGCGGAGATGGTAATGAAGGGCGGAAAGAACCCCATAGCCCTGAGAGACAAAGTCTGTTCTCCCGGGGGCACAACCATTTCTGCAATTCATGAAATGGAGAAGAGCGGTTTTTCAGGGATTGTCATGGACGCAGTGGAAAGAGCCACCCTTAAATCAAGGGAAATGGGGGGAAAAAGATGAGAATGCCCACAGCATATAAAATGGGCAGGCTGAAATTTTACTCAGCCATTGCCTTTGTTTTAGTTGTTTCTTTCTTTGTTTTGGCCAACACCTATAACTACTGCTTTTCAAAAAAGATATCCGTTGCGGAAAACTCCTACATATTAAAAGAAGGATTTCCCATTTTCACCTCGGAAGAGCACTATATAAATTTTATAAAAAATTATCCATATAACCCGGGGACAAAGCTGACAATTCATAAAGTCAGGCCCGGAGAAACAGTTTGGACAATCAAGAGACGCTATGGACTTTCAATACATTCAATAATTGCAGCCAACCCACATCTAAAAGATTTGGAAATAAACTCGGCCAAAAACCTGGTCATACCCTCGTCAAATGGCTCCTTGGTATTCTTTGAAAATTTCAGCGACTTGGAAAAAATAATCTCAGAGCACAACATTGCCATGGATGAAAATCGAATAGCACCATACAGGCCCACCATTCTCAGCTTGGTGAAGCCCCACGACATGGCCATGGTTTTTGTTGAGAGACTAAGACCCCATGTTGTAAATGACAGTATCGCGCGACTTTACAAGTATATGAATTATTTTTCCAGCCCTGTACAGGGTGGCTTCTACACCTCCATGTTCGGAATGCGAACGGACCCATTTAGAAAGGACAAGGAGTTTCATAATGGCGTGGATATTGCAGCAAGGATGAACAGCGAAATTGTTTCCGCCAAGGAGGGCATAGTCTTCTTTGCAGGCTGGAAGGGGGGCTTTGGCAAAACAGTCATCATACAGCATGCAGACGGCTATACCTCACTCTATGGTCACTGCAACAAGTTACTGGTAAAAAAAGGTGACTGGGTAAAACAAAACCAGCCCATTGCACTCCTGGGGTCAACGGGAAGGTCAACGGGCCCCCATGTCCATTTCACTGTTTTCAGACATGGCGAGGCCATAAACCCCATAAGTTTCATTTGGTGATTTTTATATTAATGCAGGAGTGACAAGCCTGAACAGAAGCCCCGCAAGAAATATCCGAAAGTCAGTTCAGAATATTCAAGAGGTCGAAAACATCGTTGCCGTCTTCCCCGGCAGAGACTGCCAGGTACAGAAGATTTAACTCCGTTTCCTCATGTATCGCCCTGGTCAGAGCAGCTGCCATATTGGCGATATATTTTTTATCCTTTCCGGGCAGGGCGATAATGTATCTGTCCACGCCCAGTTTAAAAATAAATTCATGTTTGGAAAGGTTCTTGGAAATAATTTTCTCCGCAGTCCTGAGCATCTCAAAGGCTCGCTCCAGGCCAAGTTCTCTTTTAACAATTCCCGTATTGGTGAATGATAGTTTGGCAATGCTAAAGGGAATGCCTATTTTTTCACACTCTCGGCAGCTATTATTTAGTAAATCGTAGATTTTACCGTCAAGTTTGCCCGATTTAATGGAATCATTTTTCCAGAGAAGCAACTCTCTAAATGCAGGCACAAGCGCTCGCACAATCTTACTCAGGCGAATTTCAACATTCCCGTATGGAGATTGAGCCAGTTTATTCACAATAATGAACCCGGGAATATCTCCTCCTACAAAGAAAGGATATACTTGAAAAACTTCCATCTCAGCGAGAACTCTGGTACCATAGAGGTTCTGAAGTATTTTATTATCAGCAAAATTTTCAATACCAATGGATTGACCTTGAGATTTCAGGAGACCAAGGAGCTTATGCTCTAGGGGGAACTTAATGTCTTTCTCATCCAGTCCAAGAATATTATTTTCCTCGCAAAACTCCAGGGCATAGTGTTCTCCTACAAAATCATAGAGAAACAATGAAAAAATCTCAACCCCCAGAAACCTAAAAGTTTGGCGAGATAACTCAGTGAGCTCCTCCCTGGTGCTTATCCTGGAGAACCCGTGCTGAAAGGATTCAACATAGTCATATATTTCCTTTGAACTAATATCTTGTTGTAAACTTTCCATTTCAGCAGCTTTTCTTCTAATTCTCTCATAGGAAATGGGAAAAAGCTGGGAAAGATAACTCAACAGGGTTAATTCCATCTCTGAAAAAGAAGTCCCGTCAATTTTCTCTCCCAACAAAAAAGCCGCCGATAAAGCCTCATCGTTGCAGCAGGGGACAATCATTTTCCCGTCAACCGAAAGAATACGAAGATAGTCTTCATTGAAGTCCACATTATCTTTATAGTCGTCAGCATCGGTTATCCTTCCGGTATCTGCCACCTCCTTAAAAAGCCCCTCATTGGTTTTCCAGGAAACAGGCTCCGTGAGCCTTACTCCGGCAGAGTAAACAGCAGAGAGTTCATTATCGCCGGTTAAAGTGAGAACAGAAACAGAGGAAACCGCCACCTGGCCCATAATTGAAAAGGCAACAACATCGTAGAGGGCTTCGTGGTCCTCGCTCCTCATGATGTCCTTTAAAATTTCAACGAGTATTTGATTGTCGCTGTACTCTTTGAGATTATCTCCTGAAAGAGGGGGGTATGGGCCCTTTCTTCCACTTTCCATGGCAGCTGCAAGAGCTTCCAGATTAGGCATTCCGTCTTCCCCTATTTCAATCTCCACCATGTCATCTTTTGAGAGTCTCAATATGGGGTCCGGTTCAACCTCCCTGTCCATGGGAACAACTTCAATTTCATCATCTGCAGGAGCCTTTTTAAGGTCACGATTAACAAAGGAAGTGGAGGCCGGCCCCTGAATTTTATCAATGAGAGTTTCCTTTCCCTGGCTGTTGAGTTTCTTTTTATAGTTAAGAGCTCTTTCAAACAGTCCCATATTCTAGTCCATCTCATCTATTACTTTCATATAGAGGTCAAAATATTCCGAATCGGCAAACTTCATAATCATGTCTTCGGGCAACTTTTCAAAAAGACCATCAAGATAGGTAAAGAGCTTAATCAAGTCTTCCTTCTTATCAGGAAATTTATCTGCAAAACTATTTACTTCCTCATCATCTTCAAGAATAACAACTCTATCTGTAATGTCTAAAATAGTTTCTTCGCTGATGTCCTGTTTTAATTTCTGTTCACGCGACTCCCCCTTTTTTTCATTATGGGAGGAGATTGTCTCGGAGTCTGAAGAGTCCCTCTTTTGTTTATCCCCAAACATGGAGTTTTCAAAGTAACTGAACTCTCCCTCTTCCAGACCGTAAAATTTAAGTGGCTCATCGGGGGGAACCTTGTTGCGTATGGATTTTCTCTTTCTTAGAGTACCAAAATCTCCAAACTTCCCGGGAATGGACTCAAGATCACTGATATCCATGGTACGCCCGCCATGGCTGTCTTCCTCGCTAATGAAGATTAAATTCTCATCTGAGTCGTCATCAATATTCAGGAAAAACTCCTCCTCCCCATCTACCTCGGCTAAGGAACTCTCCCCGGAATTCAAATCTTCTCCTAAGTAATCTTCCAAAGACTCAGAAGTATTCTCCTCAGTTGGCCGGTCAGATACTCCCTCTGCACTGGAATTAAGGGGTTCTTCCTCCACCATTTCCTCGGCAACGGGAGACTTTTCCTCAGGTTTAGATTTCCCGGAAGCCATTGCAGCAAACTCCTCGTAGGTGGGGATTTTAAAGGACCCCATGGGAATTTTGTCCAGATCCTCTAAAAAATCCGCCTCATTTAAAACCATGACCTCTTCGTTTGCAATGGCTTCAGCTTCAAAGAGATCAATACGGCCTATGTCACCCAGGTCAACTTGGTCAGACAGCCTTTCCTGTAACTCATCATTGAGCAGACTATTCAAGTTTATTGTTTCACTGTCTATATTTGTGGTTTTTCCCATATCCACCGGTAATATATTCCTATTCGCTCCATTTTTTTTACAATCCCACGAAATCCGCAAAAATAAGACTTCATCGTTTTTATTATCGGCAATAAGGTGAGAAAAAAATAAAAAAAAGGGATGCTACAGCATCCCTTTTGACTATAATTTTATACTTTTTAGAAACAAAAAGCTTATATGATTAAAAGTTTCTATTTCTCAAAAAGACTCAACTTGGCCTTAAGCTTTTTCTGCTCAGAGAGAAAATCAGACCTTTGAGAAAGGCTGTCGCCGGCATCACTCAAAAGCTTCTCCACCTCTGAAAGTCTTGACTCAAGCTCAGTTTTATCAAGGCTTTCTTTAGGCATGGCCGCTTCAGCCAAAACAATGAGCTTATTGTTGTTCACTTCAACCAAGCCACCGTCTATGAAAAACTCCCTGGTCTCTTTTTCCAGGTTAATTTTCATTCCCCCCAATCCCAACTTTGAAATAAGGGGAGCGTGGTTATGGAGAACTCCCATCTCCCCATCATCTGCCATGAGTATGGCAGATGCGATTTGACCTTCATAGACCAAAGATTCGGGAGTTAATATGCTGCAATCAATGAGTTTTTCCATTATGCATTACCTGTGAGAGATTTTGCCTTTTCAACTGCTTCTTCTATTGTTCCAACCATATAGAAAGCCTGCTCGGGAAGATCATCATACTCTCCTCCAATTAGCCCCTTAAAACTCTTAATGGTATCTTCAAGATTTACATACTTCCCTGAAAAACCGGTGAACTGCTCTGCAACGAAGAATGGCTGAGACAGAAATCTTTCGATTTTTCGTGCCCGTTGAACCAGCAACTTGTCTTCCTCGGCAAGTTCATCCATTCCCAAAATGGCAATGATGTCCTGCAAGTCCTTATATCGCTGAAGAATTCTCTTCACTTCCATGGCAACTTCATAGTGTTCATCTCCCACCAACTCGGGAGCGAGAAGTCGAGATGTTGACTCAAGAGGATCAACCGCGGGATATATTCCCTTCTCTGCAATTTGACGGGAAAGTACAGTCTGGGCATCAAGGTGAATAAATGCCGTAGCAGGAGCAGGGTCTGTCAAGTCGTCGGCAGGGACATAGACCGCCTGAACCGATGTAATTGAACCATGCTTTGTGGATGTAATTCTCTCCTGCAATTTCCCCATCTCAGTGGCAAGCGTGGGCTGATAACCAACGGCAGAGGGCATCCGTCCAAGAAGGGCAGAAACCTCAGAGCCCGCCTGAGAGAAACGGAAAATATTGTCAATGAAGAGGAGTACATCACTTCCTGACATATCCCGAAAGTACTCACACATTGTCAGGGCAGAAAGGGCAACCCTTAGTCTTGCTCCGGGTGGCTCATTCATCTGACCATCACCAACACCGGCAAAAACGGAATAACCACCGTGCTGCTGAGCAACATTGTTGATAAGTTCCATGATAATAACTGTTTTTCCAACACCGGCACCTCCGAAGAGTCCGGTCTTTCCCCCCTTAATATAGGGAGCCAGAAGGTCAATGACCTTGATACCGGTCTCAAACTGCTCGGATTTAGGCTCCAATGCGTCAAATGCAGGAGGTTCCTGATGTATGGGCCGGGACTCCTTGTTGTTCACCGGACCTGCCTTGTCAACGGGCTCTCCCAGGAGATTGAAGATACGGCCAAGAGTCTCCTCTCCGACGGGAACGGAAATAGGAGCGCCGGTATCTACAATATCAGTTCCCCTCTTGATTCCATCGGTGGAGGCAAGAGCAACAGCTCGCACCTTATTTCCTCCTAAGTGCTGCCTTCCGTTTCAAGAACAAGGGCATTGTAAATTTCAGGCAACTTCCCTCCCGGGAACTCGGCGTCAAGAGTAGAGCCGATAACCTGTACAACCTTCCCAATATTTTCACTCATAATACTACTCCTTCAATAGCAATTTAATCATTTATTCCAGAGCTGCTGCTCCACCTATAATTTCAGTAAGTTCTGTTGTAATTTTATCCTGCCTTGCCCTATTGTAGGTAATTGAAAGCTCGGCAATCATATCCTTGGCAGCATCGGTGGCATTTTTCATGGCCACCCTTCTGGCAAACTGCTCAGAAAAGGCCGACTCAAGAAAACACACATAGAGCTTAACTTTCAAGTAGAGCGGCAGTATATATGAAAAAATGAAATGGGGGTCAGGCTCAAAGATATAATCCGCAGCAATTTCCCCTTGAGATTTTTCCTCAACAACATCGTCCGGTGCAATGGGAAGCAGTTTAAACACTGAAGGCTGCTGATTCACACTTGAAAAAACCTTAGTGTAAGAAACATATACCTCATCAAATTCCCCGCTGAGAAAAGCTTCGGTTAGCTCATCGCTGATTTTTGAAGCGTCTTCAAAGCTGAACTTGTCTTCCGGATTGGACATTGACTTAAACATCTTCTGCTCTATGAAGTTATAAAAAGAAATGGCCTTCTTACCCACAACATAGAGCTGGACATTCTTACCCTTTTTAATTTCTTTACTCTGAAAGTTGGCGGTGTTATCAATAACCTTTGAGTTATAGCTGCCGCATAGCCCCCTATTACCTGCAATCTGAAGAACCAGAATTTTTCTGGGATGTGCAGATTCTCTGAAAAGTGGAGAATTTTCAGATTCAGCACCGGAGGCAACGAGATTGTTTATAATCTCGCTTACCTTCTCCTCGTATGGCTTGGACTGCTCCAATCTAGTCTGCATCTTTTTCATCTTGGCAGTGGAAACCATCTCCATGGTACTGGTAATCTTTCTGGTATTACCAACAGACTTAATTCTTTGCTTTATATCTCTTTGATTAGCCACTTTTTATTCCTTTGTACTGTTAAGCAACAGTCTCCAGGTATTTTTTTACAAACTCGGAAATTATCTTATCCAGTTCCTCTGCATTTTCAAGAGTTCCGGAAGTCCTGATAGCTGCGAGAACAGATTCGTGGGAACTTCTCATATGACTCAAAAATTTCTCTTCAAAGGTCTTAACCTCTTCAACCGGTACATTGTCCAAAAAGCCCTGAGTTCCCGCATATATTATTGCAACCTGTTCCTCAACTTCAAGAGGAGAGTACTGCCCCTGCTTGAGAACCTCAACAAGTCTCATTCCCCTGTCCAACTGTTTCTGCGTGGCAGGGTCAAGCTCTGTTCCCATCTGGGCAAATGCCTCAAGCTCCCTGAACTGAGCAAGGTCAAGACGAAGTGTACCGGCATACTTTCTCATAGCCTTAATCTGTGCCGAACCTCCTACACGGGAAACGGAAATTCCCACATCAACAGCAGGTCTAACCCCCGATGCGAAGAGATTTGGCTGGAGATAAATCTGCCCATCGGTAATGGAGATAACATTTGTAGGGATATATGCCGAGACCTCCCCTTCCTGAGTTTCAATAATGGGAAGGGCGGTAAGGCTTCCTGCTCCCAAGTCATCGGATAGCTTTGCAGCCCTTTCCAGAAGTCTTGAGTGGCAGTAGAAAATATCTCCGGGATATGCTTCCCTTCCGGGAGGTCTCCTCAGAAGCAAGGAGAGCTCACGATAGGCATTTGCCTGCTTTGTAAGGTCGTCATAAACACATAGAGTGTGACCATTCTTTTCGTACATATAAAATTCAGCCATTGCAGTTCCTGCATAGGGAGCGATGTACTGAAGAGGTGCCGGGGAGGAGGCGTTGGCAGCAACAACAATGGTGTAGTCCATTGCGCCATGCTCTTCCAGCTTCTCAACTATTCCTGCAACAGTGGAACCCTTCTGACCAACGGCAACATAGACGCAGATAACGCCCTTGCCCTTCTGATTTATAATAGTATCAATTGCTATGGCAGTTTTACCGGTCTTTCTGTCTCCAATGATTAGCTCCCGCTGACCTCGACCGATTGGAATCATGGCGTCAATGGACTTGATTCCGGTCTGCATGGGTTCATGTACGGGCTGCCTGTCGGCAATTCCCGGAGCGGTGAACTCAACTGCCCTGTATTTTTCTTCTTTAATTGGTCCCTTACCATCGAGAGGTTCTCCAAGTGGAGTTACAACTCGTCCCAAGAGAGCATCTCCCACGGGGACTGCCAGAACTCTATTCAGCTTTTTAACGGAGTCACCTTCTTCAATTTCCAGGTAATCTCCAAGAATTGCAACACCAATGGAATCATCTTCCAGGTTAAGAACCATTCCCTGAACGCCATTGGAAAACTCAAGCATCTCCCCTGACATGGCGTTGGTCAGTCCATGAATTTTTGCAATACCGTCTCCGACCTGAATTACCGTACCCACCTCACTGACATCAAGTTCGGAACGGTACCCCTCTATTTCACTTTTTATTATGGACTTAATTTCTTCCGTTTTAATCTTCATAAGCCACTTCACTCCTGACTTTACTTTTTAATAAATTACGCCTTATATTTTCCAATCCCTTGGAAAGGGAACCATCAATTACAAAATCGCCAATTTTTATTTTTATTCCACCGAGAATAGTCTCATCAACTTCTTCTTTAAGAATTATCTCTTTGCCGTTTTTCTTACCAATTTCAGATTTAATTTTTTCACGCAAAGAATCATCAAGACCGGATTGTGTAACCACGGTCACCCTCTGTCTGTTTTTAGCGATGTCATTCAATTCAACAAAGGATTCATAGATTGCTCCCAGGAATGACTGTCGCCCCTTATCAATTAATAATTGCAAAAAATTCATCGTTATTTCAGACAGTTTACCGGCAAAGATCTTGCCGACGAGTTCTTTCTTCGACTCCTTGGAAATTCCCGGAGTATTCAAATAATCCCTGAAATCACGATCCTCTGCAATGACCTCCGCAAGGACCTTGAGTTCCCACTCGGTATCATCAAGGGAATTATTGTCCTTTGCAATATCAAACAACGAATCAGCATATACCAAAGCTACATCATTTACAGCCACTGTTCCTTCCCTTTCCCGTAATTTCTAATACTAATAATGGACAGTTCAGATTACTGAACTGTCCCCATTTTATTTAAAGCCTTTTCCACAAGATCTTTTTGATCATCGGGATTAAGGTTTCTACTGATAATTTTAGATGCTATCTCAGTAGAGAGAGAAACAACCTCATCCTTAATCTCCAGAAGAGCCTTGTCCTTGGCCACTTCAATCTCTCTTTTAGCCTTCTCAGAGAAATTCTGGGCATCGGCATTGGCCTTTGAAAGAATCTCGTCTTTCAGCCTATCAGCTTCAGATTTACCCTCGGAAATGATTCTTGCAGCTTCACTTCTTGCATTATCCATCATCTCCTTGTGCTCACCTAAAAGCTTTTCTGCTTCCAGCCTGTTTTTTTCAGCCGTTTCAAGATCATTTCTAATCTTTTCCGCCCTTGAATCAAGAGCTTCAATAACAGGCTTCCAGGCTGTTTTCCATAGCAACAAGACCAATATTATGAACGTTATTATGGTCCATAACATCAACCCCGGA
>PDWI01006747.1_pt1 | contig 14301 bp, 14 predicted proteins | sample 1430891 | NCBI WGS metagenome assembly PDWI01 (sample SAMN01162508, study PRJNA174530) | Oral metagenome, whole genome shotgun sequencing project. | biome: Marine environment; feature: Marine mammal; material: Swab sample of the gingival sulcus; isolation source: swab sample of gingival sulcus...
ACCCACAGCAACCTTGTGGTTGTGAGGACTTAAAATTTTTGATAACGAAAAAATCGTCCATAGTTTGGGTTCTTTTAATACTTATTCAAAGGTTTCTAAGGATGATGTAATCCAAGTATCATATACTATTACATCGCCAATACTTCAAGCATTTTAAGATGATCTTCGTCAAGTTTTTTCTTCTTCGTAATCGCATCATCAAATTCAATAATATTCAACTTATTATTGACAATACCCAATGCTTTATTTTCAATGCCATTAAGAAGAGACCTAACTGCCTCGTACCCTAATCTACTTGCCAATACTCTGTCTGCTGCCGTTGGCGAACCTCCTCTTTGCAAGTGACCGATAGTAGTAACTCGCGTTTCATAGTTAGGCAAATTCTCTTTAACATGTTTTGCTAACGCACTGGCATCTCCATTCTTATTACCTTCTGCTACTATGATTATACTAAATAACTTTTTTCTAATAGAGGCTTTTTTCAACATTTTCACAAGTTCATCTATACCCCAATTAGTTTCCGGCAAAAAAGTAGCTGCCGCACCTGAAGCTAATCCTGTTTCGAGAGCTATAAAGCCGGCATGTCGTCCCATTACCTCTATAAAGAACAATCTATTGTGAGAACTTGCGGTATCTCTAATCTTATCTACAGCCTCTACCGCAGTATTTATTGAAGTATCAAAGCCAATAGTAAAATCAGTTCCATATATATCGTTATCTATAGTTCCGGGCAGAGCGATAAAAGGAATATCATACTCTCTTGAAAAATACTTTGCTCCGGTATAAGTTCCGTTTCCTCCAATAACAACAACAGCATCTATATCAAAAGCTAAAAGAGATTCATAAGCCTTTTGTCTTCCTTCTTGAGTTTTAAACTCTTCACATCTCGCAGTTTTAAGAATGGTTCCACCTCTAAGTATTTTATTTGCAACATCCTTATTTTCAAGACGTTTTAGATTTCCGTCAATCATTCCTTTATAACCTTCATATATTCCGTAAACGTGAAGATCGTAGTGTGTCGCAGTCCTTACTACTGCTCTTACTGCTGCATTCATACCCGGAGCATCTCCTCCCGAAGTCAAAACTGCTATTCTTTTAATTTCTCTATCCATATATTAATAATTTATTAAATCCTTTCAAAAAATTTCAAAATGGTACCCTATTAACCAATTGGTTTATAAAATACGGAACAATCTCAGGGTACACAATGATAGTATACACCAATCCGAACAAAGCTCCGTAAAAGTGGGCTGAATGATCCACATTATCGTTAGAATTCTTACTTGCCCATTGTGAATACATCAAATACAATACTGCTGCCACGACTGTGTATATAGGAAGTATAGCGTATAGGTATATCTTAGACCAAGGATCGAGAAGAACATAAGCAAACAAAATCGCAGACACCGCTCCCGATAGCCCTATACTACCGTAGTACGGATTGTTTTTCTGTTTTATCGTACTGTGAATATTTCCGGCTATTACTGCCAGTAACACCAATAACAGATATACGATTGCCCCTATTTTATCCCCAAAAACAGCGTAAAATATATTTATTTCCACAAACTGTCCAAACTGCCAAAACACAAACAAATTTATAAAAAGATGAACATAAGACCCGTGTAAAAAACCACTCGTAAGCATCCTATAATACTCTCTATAGTTATAAACATTATAAGGAGAATGCTTGTACTTTTCGAAAAAAGCCAAGTCATTAAAACCTTTTAATGAAACTACAAATACTATTATTGACAAAATCTTTGTAATCATACACTATACATTATGATATTTCTCATTTTTTATAATCGTAAAAGCACGATACAATTGTTCTACAAAAATAAGCCTTATAAGCTGATGAGAAAAAGTCATTTTTGACAATGATAATTTATCCTTAGATATCTTGTATATCTTCTCAGAAAACCCAAACGCACCACCTATGAGAAATATCACCCTCTTAGACGAATAAATCATTTTATTTTCAATATATCCGGCAAACTTAACCGAATCCATAGATTTCCCCTTCTCATCCAACAAAATCAAATAGTCACCATCTTGTAACTTATTTAATACCAAATCGGCCTCTTTATTTTTTATAAAATCAGCATTACTCTTACTTCCTGTTCTAACATCATTAAAATAATATACGTTTAATTTAGAATAATGTTTAATCCTCTTTGCAAATAATTCAACACCCTTACCAACAAAATCAAATTTATTTTTGCCAATACACCACAATTCTATGTTCATACGCTATACTTTTATAAAAAAAATGCTATACAAATGATTTAAAGAAACTTTTGAATAAGTATTAATCCAACTTAAAACGAAATAAGGTACTTTTTGTTACAATATATGATATAGTAAAAACTCAAAAAACAATAAACACAAAAACCTATTCTCAATTTTGGGTTACTAACCGAAAAGGATTTTTTAAAGCTTAGGACTTAACTAACCAAACTGTTTTTCTTGTATGATCTTCTCATTTTTCGCAATGCACGTTCTCTTATTTGTCGCACGCGCTCCTTTGAAAGGGAAAAACGATCCGCTATTTCATTAAGGCTTAAACTTTTTTCTCCGTTCAAGCCATAATGCAACTTTAAGACTTCTTTTTCTCGATTTGAAAGCACCGACAAACTTCTAACAATTTCTTCTCTGATAGAATCTTTTATAAGGTCATCATCTGTTTCGATTGGATTTTCTTGTACATATAAATCCAACATAGTGGTATCATCGTCTGCTTTTGACACAGGCGAATCAAAAGACAAATGTCTATTACTAACTCTTAATAAAACAATTATCTGTTCGTAGGGCAACCCGGTTATATCTGCCAATTCATCTACCGAAGGTTTACGTTTATGCTCCTGAAAAAAAGAATTATAAACCTGTGCCAATTTATTATAAGCAGCAACCTTATTTGACGGAAATCTTACTATACGGGAATACTCAACAATTGCTTTCAGTATGGATTGCCTTATCCACCAAACGGCATAAGATATAAACTTAAATCCTCTAGACTCATCAAATCTCCTCGCAGCTCTTATCAAACCGATATTTCCCTCATTTATCAAATCGCTTAAAGAAAGACCCTGATTCTGGTATTGTTTAGCTACAGAAATAACAAATCTCAAATTTGCTCGTGTGAGCTTTTCCAAAGCATCTTGGTCTCCTTCTCTTATCAAGGCGGCGAGCTCTGCTTCTTCATCCGGCGAAAGTAACGGTATTTTGCTAACCTCAGACAAATAACGCTCAAGAGATAGGCTATCTCTCGAAGTGAATTTTTGATCTATTTTTAACTGACGCATAGATTTATGAAATTAAACGATATCAAACCAAAGCACAAAACGTTTTAACAAGCACTAACTATCATTACAAACACTAAATTATCAAAAATAATTTCTTTAAAATGATTTTTTTAACAATAAAAAAAGGAATACTACGAAGAAGTGTAAAAATCTGTAATCTATCAAACAAAAAATACCACTTCCCAATAAAAATCAGCAAGTGGTATTAAAGTTCAAGCAAAAATTGTTATACTCTGTCTATTCTTTTAGAAACCTTTGAATACCCCAAAATATGAGGCGAGTTTGAGGCTAGAAAAAATTTTAACCCACAGCAACCTTATGGTTGTGAGGACTTAAAATTTTCGATAACGAAAAAATCGTCCATAATTTGGGTTCTCTTAATACTTATTCAAAGGTTTCTTTTATTATTTTTGTGGTAAATACCTTATCGCCGGAAGCGATTTTAATAAAATAAATACCATTTGTTAAACTTGAAAAATCTATTGTTTCGCTTTGTTCAACATTGGTTTTAACAAATATATTTCTACCTGTAACATCTAAAACCGTTAACTTTTGAATATCGTTTTCTCCAAACTTAAGATGTATGATGTCATTAGTCGGATTCGGATAAATAGAAATACCCAATTCTTCCAATTCCTCTACCGGGGCTAAATAATTATTTTTTAACACCCTAACATGACCGGCATAAGAGCCGTTGCCGTCATTGGCAAGTGCTCCGATAGAGACTACAGAACCGTCAGCACTTAAACTCACAGCCCAACCGAATTTGTCGCCTTCTGCCTCGCCCTCAATATCTTCACCCACTTTATTCCATTCGCCATCTATATTTTGATAAACACATACCTGTCCGGTTTCATTACCTTTTGCGGTATTATAAGGAGAACCACCCCCCACTACCGAACCATCCGCATTTAAACTCACATTCCATCCGAACCAGTCTTTGGCTGCTTCGCCATTTATATTTCCTCCCATTTTCACCCAAGAGCCTGCTTCGTTACGATAAACACGAATCTGCCCTGCCTCTACACCATTTCCATTATTCAAAGGTGCTCCGATTGCCACTATAGAACCATCGGCACTCAAACTCACCGAATTTCCCGACCTTTCACCTTCTTGTTCCCCATCAATATCCTCGCCCACTTGTGTCCATACGCCATCTAAATTACTGTAAATACGGACATGACCTGATTCTTCGCCATTACCTGAATTATACGGTGCCCCAATAGCGACTACCGAACCGTCGGCACTTATACTCACAGAACGTCCAGACCAATCATCTTTAGCTTCTCCCCCAATATCATCACCCAATTGTTCCCAGACACCTTCTATATTTTTGTAAACACGAACATGACCAGACTCTATACCGTTTTCTGAATTATAAGGTGCTCCTGCTGCCACAATTGAACCGTCGGCACTTATGCTTACAGAAGTACCGAATCTATCGTCGGCTACTTTCCCGTCAATATCATCACCTAATTGTTCCCAGACTCCTCCTATATTTTTATAAACACGAACATGACCCGCTCTCTCACCGTTTTCCGAATTAAAACGTGCACCAATAGCGACTACGGAACCGTCGGCACTTATACTCACAGAATTCCCAAATAAATCACCGTCTGATTCTCCGTCGATGTCATCACCTATTTGTTCCCAGACACCTTCTATGTTTTTGTAAACACGAACATGACCTTTACCTTCGTTAAAAATCGCTCCGATGGCAACTATCGAACCATCAGCACTTATACTCACGGAAGAACCGGAGCCATCACCTTCGGCCTCTCCGTCAATATCTGTTCCTATCTGCATCCAATCTTGTCCTTGAACAGTCGCAAAGGACAATAGCAATGCTAATAAAAAAGTAAATTGTTTTAACATAATCTTAAAGTTTAATCAAAGTTAGTCAGTTGAACGCAAAAATACATAATAGTTTTAAATAATATACACTAAAAATAAAGTGCTTATATAATTTTACAAATATTACTGCGTTAACTTCCGGTAAAATGTCGGAGAAATATCATTATTTGTCCGAATATTATGTGATTTTAAAATATATTTATGAAAAATATTATAACTATTTTGTTTCCCTTGATGTTATTTTTTTCATCTTGTGATACCTCTTCCGGTTACGAACGTAATGTTACCGTTGTAAAGAATTTTTCGGAAATAGAGCATATTTTCAAACATGACAACGACACTACTTATGTCGTAAATTTTTGGGCATCTACTTGTCCACCATGTCTAAAAGAAATGCCATTATTTGAGGAATTGAGCAGTGAATATTCCGACAAAAACTTCAAGACCTATTTTGTAAATATAGACGATAAAAAACGAATTGACCAATATGTTTATCCGTTTATAGATAAACTGAAATTAAAAAACAAAGTATTCTGTCTAATCGATGAAAATTTAACAAGTTGGACGGCAAAAATAAATCAAGAATGGTACGGTGCTCTTCCTTATACGGTTATTTACAAAGGGAACAATATAAAATACCACTTTGGCGCATTCCCCAATCATAACGACTTAAAAAAAGCAGTAGATGCAGTTATAAAAAATTAACCTGTGAAATTCATGGTTTTCACAATAGGAAAACCATGAATTTTCCGGATTAATATATGGCTTACAGTTCCAACAACCCTTCGGGCAAATCCATATAAATAGTTTTTTGGGAATCATCAATTGACGTTATCAGCTCATCTACAAGAGGCACTTTCACTGTTTTATCTTTGTGCTTAGGATGGGTAACATTGGCAATTATCTGGTGAGGATATTCCACGATACTCACTATAACAAGAGCACTTTTTGTTTCTTTATCTATTATGATATAATCTATAAAATCATCTTGAATACGAATATTATTTTTTTGTTTTGACTCCGTTTTTACATCTCTTTCTCGTATGTACAAACTACTCCCGTTAAACTTTTTGATGTCATCAGGATTTGAAAACTCTTCAAATTTTATATAGCTTAAATCGTCTTCTATTTCTATATCTTCAACAAAAAAAGGAACTTCAAGACCGTTTATTTTAAGGAAAATAGCATCACACGACAACAATTCTTCCGAAAACACCTGTTTGTGTTCTGCAACCAAAAAACCTTCAGTTCTATAAGGTTTTAAAACTCTTCCTACTTCGATAAAACTATACATTATTTCTCAAAACTTAATAGTGATTGCTCCAGTATAAAACCTTGTTCTGCTTTTTGTTCCCAAGGTTCTGTGTTCGAACTGTTTTGAGTGTCAAGAATTATCATCTTACGATATACCAAACCTACGTTTTCAGCATATTTTGCCTCAGAAAACCTTCTGTTTAGCCTGTTTTCATTATCACATTCTAAAACCGTATGAACACTGTTATATTGTACATCATTAACGACCAAAGAGGTATCAACTTGAACATAGCCGTATCTCCAATTATCGTACATTTTTATAGGTTCTCCTGCTACTTTTACAATTACATTTTCAGTATCGATAAAACTATTGCCATCCCAATATACATTTTTTTGAACGGGAAATGTCATTCTAATAAACCTAAGGTTCTCTTCGATTCTGATAGCCTGTCGCTCGGTAACCAAAGCGTACCAATTTTCAGTTTCTACCCAATTCACACCGTCTTTCTGAAATCTTACTATGGTGTAATTCGTATGTCCTGCACCATCTATAAAACTATCGGTAACAACCTCCTTGATTATATTGTGAGAAGTATCTACATCCAAACCTTCATTATCGTAAATAATGGAATCTACCGCGTAAATCCAAGTATTACCAACCTCCAAAGGAAAGTAATTCTTTCCGGAGTTATCGAACTTATAATCCTCATATTTACCTCCACAAGCGACTATGGAAAATATTATTAAAATAAATACAAAAAACTTTAATTGCTTCATCTTTACCAATTTATTTAAAAGTTATGCTCACCAAAAACATACCACAAACAACACAATACCACATCAAAAAATAGACTCTACATTGAGACGAATAAAAAATACAATTACCTCATATATAGAAAAAGTATTTTATAAAAGGTTTCTTAAAAGCTATCTTTGATAATACCTCCGCCTATAACATCGTCACCCTCGTAAAAAACCGCAGATTGCCCGGGAGCAATCCCCTGAACGTTTTCATTAAAAGATATTTCTATTATATCATCGGCATACATCTTTAGAGTGCTTTTCTTACCCTCACTTTTGTACCTAACCATCGTATCAGCCGATTTATTGTCTTCGATAGTGGCATATTTCATAAGATTAACATCAGAAACGAACAGTCCGCTCTTAGTCAATTCTTCTCTTTCACCAAGAGTTACCGTATTGTCTTTTGAGTTGATTTTTGTAACATACATAGGCTGTCCGAGGGCTATTTCCAACCCTTTTCTCTGTCCGATAGTGTAATTCATATACCCTTTATGTGTACCGAGTTTATTACCGTCTTTATCTATATAGTCACCTCCGCCCAGTCTCTCTTCCAATTCAGGAATCCTTTCTTTTAGAAACAATCTGTAATTATTATCGGGCACAAAGCATATATCAAAATTCTCTTGTTTATACGCTAAATCAGTATGCCCTCTTGTCAACGCGAATCTTCGGACTTCATCTTTAGTCATGTCACCCAATGGGAAGATGGTTCTGCTAAGCAATTCTTGATTCAAAGCCCAAAGAAAATAGGACTGGTCTTTTTTAGAATCTGCCCCTTTGCTTAAGAAATATCTACCGTCCTTATATTTTACGTTGGAGTAATGTCCTGTTGCTATCTTTTCACAATCCGTTTTATTGGCTTGTACAAGCATCTCTCCCCATTTTATCTTTGCATTACACTGAATACAAGGATTTGGCGTTCGCCCCGACATATATTCGTCGACAAATCGGTCTACGACATTTTCTTGAAAATCGTTTTTTACATCTACGATATAATGCTTAAAGCCTATAAAATCGGCAATTTCTTTTGCCCCCATTATCGCTTCTCTGCTACAACACGGGTTTTTCACTCTTTCTCCCGTATAATTATAATCCAAAATATTTAAGGTAACACCCAGTACCTCATAACCTTGTTCATGCAAAAGCAAAGCAGTAACAGTACTGTCCACACCGCCACTCATGCCCACTAATATTTTACCTAATTTGCTCATTTATATTTATATTCTATTCTACAATATTTCCATTAAAACAGGTATTAAAAATAAATTGTTTCTTTTTTTAACATTTTTTGCAGCTATATCTCCATTTGATGTATCTTTATACTGTAGAATTATCGGTTGTCTGTGTGTTTTGATAACGATAAATAAATCAGCCATGAAAATTTACAAATTTCTACGTTATCTCCTAGTCATTCTATCCTTTTATAGCGTTAGCTTTTCGCTTAGTGCACAGGAAAGTTATTTTATGCACCTAAAAAATGCAGACCCGGATTCTTCTTTACATGATATTGATATATACCGACATGACATTATGTATTCTGTGGATAGTATTTTTTGGGAAACAGCCAACGATAATTTAATAGCAAGTATCAATTTAGATAGATTTAAGTCGTATGGAAATTATAATGAGATAAGAACTTTTGAAATGTCTGCCGATAGAAATCAGATTTATTTTGCTGATGTTGGTGGATATTTGTTTAGATATACCATAGCAGAAGATACGTTAGAGCTTTTAATTGATTTGATGCCTGATAGTATAAAAGCTGGTGCTGCCGGATTACTTTCTTTGGTCTGGGAAAATGATTCTACTTTATATTTCGGAGGGAGAGCTTACGGGAGATATAATCTGAGTACGGGAGAACTCGAAAATATTTTCACTATAGATTCAGATGAAGTTTATGACTACCTATCTATTGTAACTCCTCGTATTGTAAAACATAAAGAAAGGTATATTTACACATCATTAGGAGAAACCCTAATGGAATTAAATTTGAACAATCCCTCAAATAGCGAAGTTCTTGATGATTATCTTTCGGTACCCGGCATATTGTTTCCTGTATTAGTATCATATCAATACGATTGTGATTCTATTGGTCTATATGTAGAAAGTGGAAAAGATGCAGAACACCCTGATCTAAAGTGGTATAAAATAGATATGGAAACTTATGAATTAATACCGACGGAATATCCGGGAGATATGCAATATCTTTTCGTCAACTACTACGCAGATTGCCGTATTATAGACTTGGATATGGATAACAGCACGGCAGAGGGCTATGATTTTTGGCTAGAAGTGCCCTGCTATAATAGTGCGATACCGATAAGTGATGTTGATATAGATATAAAAAATCTAAAGCCGTTAGATAGTATAACCGTAATGATAAAAAACGCTACTTCGGGGCAATATATCAACATACCACAAGGCAATTATGACATTATACGCGCCAATACCGCAAATGTCGCTATCGTAAACAACGGCAGCACCACAAATGAGGAGCTGCAAAAGGCGATAATAGACGCTATGTATGTCAATACAGGAGCGCAAAAGAACAACGATGTAGAGATAGAGGTATTGGCATGGTACAATGGCATAGCGGGAGATATGGCGAGAGCCTATATCCAAATAACCGCAGCAGAACCAACCGTCACGCCTGTAGACGCTACAATATGCGAGGGCGATACTTTTCCGTTCTTGGATAAAGAATATTACGAAATTGGCGAATATGCCGATACGCTAAAAGACATCAACGGCTGCGACTCCGCCTATTTCGATATAAACTTGACGTATTTTGAGCGTTCGGCAATAGTCTTAACAGGAGATAAAGGCTTTTGTGAGGGCGAAAGCACCACGCTAACAATACTGTCGGAACACAGAGACTTAAAATTAGACGGAGAAAATATCCAAAACACGATAGAGATAAGTGAGCCGGGCAGTTACCTGCTAACAGGCTACGACAACAACGACTGCCTTTCGGAATTGCGCTTTCAGGTATCGGCATATCCTAATCCGCATATTTTTGCGGAAGATATAGTCGATGCGGAGTTTTCCGAGCCGATAAAAATGCCCGTTGACTATAGCGAGGGCGTGGTTTCTTACACTTGGACACCTCTATCAGGCTTAGATTGCTACGATTGTCCATTCCCGAATATAACAGAACCCAAAGATGCGATTTATACCGTCGAGGTAACAGATGAAAACGGCTGTGTAAGCACGCAAAACATCAATGTAAGCTTCAAGAAAATTGAGTACGATATACCTAATGCGATATTCAATAAGCCGGTGCATCCCGACAACGGCATATTTTACGTCAAAAGCAATATATCGTTCAATTACGACTTGGAGATCTACGACCGTTGGGGCAATGTACTGTACCGCGCAGAGAATATCCGCACCAATGATGCAAGTGCAGGTTGGTCGCCTGAGGGCAAGGTAAATTCCGGTGTTTTTGTGTACAAAATAGAGTTTGACGAACGCGGAGAGAAGAGAGTGGTGGTAGGAGATGTTACGGTGCTTTAGGCGCGCTCGGCGCGCCTGACAGAAGTCGGAAGACCGAAGACGGAAGCATTTCCCTCTGACGGACGCTTTTTTAATGGAAAATGGAGAATTGAAAATGGATAATGCGCGCAGGACGGACGCTTTTTTAATTGGAAATGGGATAAGCTGGGAGTAGGAAATTTTATTAAACATCTAAAAAAGAATATGAACAAAACAATATTTATAATATCCTTGATTATTTTTGTGATTTCTTGTAACCAAAAAAATTACAAAACGATGAAAGAAGATAAAAATTCAGCAAATATTGAAAAGGTGGAAAAGTCTAATTCCGAATGGAAATCTATACTCACCGACGAACAATATCGGGTTATGATAGAGAAAGGAACAGAACGAGCTTTTACCGGCGAATATTGGGATGTATTCAAAAAAGGCACTTATAAATGTGCAGCTTGTGGATTTGAACTTTTCGATTCAGAAACCAAATTTGATGCTCACTGCGGTTGGCCCAGCTTCTACGACTCAATAGATTCATCTCGAATAGCCACTGAAGACGATTATAAATTAGGTTATAAGCGAATAGAAATTATGTGTAATAGATGCGGTGCCCACCTAGGACACGTATTCCCCGACGGACCAAAGCCCACCGGGAAAAGATACTGTGTTAATTCTGTTTCGGTAAAACTGGATACGCTACCTAAAAAATAAAATTCGTATTACAAATTAAGCTTTAGCCGTAGGAGTAAAATTTAGGGGTGGAAACTGTGCTGTTCCGCCTCCCGGGTTTCCTTGTCCCATATCTATTTTTCCGTATTGCGCTTCGTATTTCTGAATATTGTCATTCAATGCCGCTAAAAGTCTTTTGGCGTGAGTAGGCGTTAATATTATTCTACTCTTAACCTTTGCCTTGGGAACATTGGGCATTGTTCTTATGAAGTCCACAACAAATTCTGCATGAGAATGTGCTATAATGGCAAGGTTAGCATACGTACCTTCCGCCATTTCATCGCTCAAGTCTATTGTTATTTCTTGTTTTTTTACGTCTTTACTCATTTTTTTCTATTTATTGTTATCAATATTTTTTATTCCTAATCAAAAAAATCGTCTATAGTTTGGGGCTTTCAATCCTTATTCAAAGGTTTCTATTAAATAATAAGTACAAAAATATGAAACATTAATGTTTTTCGTTAACAATAATGTCATATATTTGTGTTTGATAAAAATTCACCTGATATGAAAATGATTTTAAGAATTGCATACATAACTATTTTTTCGACTGTTTTTTATTTTGGAGCTAATGCCCAAATGAGCTTTTTTAACAAGGTAAAATACACCAATGGCGAGTACTCTTCCGCCGTGCCGGCAGGACACAGCTTTATGGTTTTTAGTGGTGAAAAGAAAGCCTTAAACAATAGAGCTAACCTTAGAGTTACAAGGTTTGATGAGTGTAGAAATGTCGATTGGAATAGAGCCTACAAAACTGATAACGAGAAAGTAGGAACAGGGTATCCTTTGGTTGTAACCGATTTATCGTATTACTCCTACATTTTACTAAAAGAGACGGAAGATGATAACAATCTATTGACACTGATAAAAATGAACAGTGATGCAGAGATAGAATGGAGCAAAACTTTCGGTTCCGAAGATTTTGATTTGAGCAACTACGATTGTAATTTATTGTTGAGTAATAATTATCGTTATTTGTACATCGTTGCAAATGCAAAAGATAAAGGAACAGTAGTTTTTAGCTTGGATAAAAACGGTGAGATATTGTCATCTAAGCTGATTGAGGGTTTAAATCATGGGGCATCTGTTATTGATTCCGAAAATGATTTATTTATTTTTTCCGACAGTTCAGACTATGCAAAGGTTGATATTGATGATGACCAAATAGATTCACTTTTTTGGTTAAAAAGTTTGGACAGCCTTAAATTTGATAAAGTGGTTAATCCTGTTGCCATAAATGATTTAAATTCTTCGATAGTAACGGGAGTTGTAAATATCAAGTCGGAAGAATCTGATACATCTCTGTACAAACTGGTTAAATTTAATTTAGATGGTAAAGTTATCAAGCAAAGTGAGGGATACGCTTCGGCTGATTATGAAACTACGCATTACAACAGTTTGAAAGTTTTTAATAGTGACATTTTTTACATGCTTAAAAACAAGGTGTTATTTTTTGACGCAAACCTCAGAGAACTTACGACACCAAAAGTTTATGAATTTAGTGAGCAAGAGTATTTTGTAGCCGATGCCTCTTTAGAATTATGTGATGACAATTCACTTGTTATGACAGGACATTGCTATGCCGTGAAAAACGATGGCTCTTTGGATACTCTCTATCCGTATCTATTCGCCAGCAAAACTCAACCTCTAGATAAAAGTTATATAGTTGAAGCGGAAGAAGAGAACTGCCTTCCCGATTCTACACAACAAGACAGCTACGATATGCCTAAAATCACTTCAAAACTGAAAGAAGAAACTTTTGAAATGGATACTGTTGAATTGGAAGCTGAAGATGTAGATTTTACCTTTGAGAAGGTGTATTTTGAAGAAGAAAAGTGTGGCAAAATAAATATGGATAAAATCGAGAATGAATATATTATTTGTCCCTATGAAAGAATATCCCTTGCTGTTGACAAACTACAATGTGCAAAACAGGAATTTGAATGGAGTACAGGAGAATCAGGAACTCCAAAAATCGAAGACATTCATTTTCAAGGAGATTACCATTGCACTGTAACATATTGCGATACCGTAAAAATATCAAAATTTAAAGTCATCTATGATGATGAAGAAACTTGCTACGAAGTGTTATATCCTAATGCTCTTAGACCTGACTCACAAAATGAAGATGAAAAAATATTCAAAGCGTATCAAAAAAATGAAGAAAATGGATTGGTGGAATACGATGTGTTTACAATGAAAATCTTCAATAGATGGGGCGAAAAGGTTTACGAAACGGATAATTATAGCGATTCTTGGGACGGAACTTTTAGAGGTGACAGACTGCCACCTGATGTATATTTGTACTACATCCATTGGGAGGTTAATATATTGAAACCAAACGGTGAACTGGACAAGAAATTTGAAGAGACTAAAGAGGGACAAGTTGTCTTACTACGATAGTATGTTTCATACTTAATAATGACAAAAATAGCTCTTATAAGCGATACGCATTCTTATTTTGAAGAAGATGTAAACAAATACCTAAGAGAATGTGATTACATACTCCATGCCGGAGATATTGGTGATGTTACAATCTACGACAAATACAGCAAATTAGGAAAATTAAAGGCGGTGCATGGCAATATTGACAACCATGAAGTTAGAATTGAATGTCCTGAATATTTGTTTTTCAAAATAGAAGATATTTCCATTCTTATGATACACATAGGTGGCTATCCGGGCAGATATACGCCAAAAGCATCGGCATTGATACGAAAATACAAGCCTGATTTGTTTATAAGCGGTCACTCACACATACTTAAAATAATACCTGACAGAAAAAATGATTTATTACATATGAACCCGGGAGCCTGTGGCAAAAAGGGATTTCATGCCGTACGCACCTTGATTTTATTCGATATTGAGG
>PDWI01025827.1_pt1 | contig 14301 bp, 14 predicted proteins | sample 1430891 | NCBI WGS metagenome assembly PDWI01 (sample SAMN01162508, study PRJNA174530) | Oral metagenome, whole genome shotgun sequencing project. | biome: Marine environment; feature: Marine mammal; material: Swab sample of the gingival sulcus; isolation source: swab sample of gingival sulcus...
ACCTTTCCCATTTTTTACCGGAATTATCGCTCATTGGAACACCCGCTTTATTTTAGAAGAAATAAATTCACTCAACATGACAAGAGCAATAATGGAAATCAGAATGGCTGAAAGAAAATCATAATCAAATCGCTGAAAAGCAGCAAATAAGGTTCCCCCGATACCGCCAGCACCAACAATACCAACCATGGTTGAATTACGCAGATTCGCATCAAGCTGATAGGAGGCAAAACCAATAAAACGATTTTGCACCTGCGGCAAAACGGCATAAAGGATAATGCTGATAAAAGGCGCACCAGAAGCCCGTAATGCCTCAACAGGTTTTAGGGAAATTTCTTCAATAGCCTCGGCAAAGAGTTTGCCAATAAAACCGATGGAGGCAAAAATAAGCGTTAAAATACCTGCTAAGGGGCCAAAACCAACAGCTTTAACAAAGAGAATAGCAAAAATTACCGGATGAAAGGATCTGCACAAAGCAACATATGTTCTGAAAGGCCAGGTTACCCATGCCGGCATAAGATTACGCGCAGAAAGTAGTCCCACAGGAAGAGAAAACAACACGCCAAAAGCAGAGGCAATAATCGCAATTTCCACGGTTTCTAAAAGGTTAAAAACAAGCAGCTTCCAGCGAGAAAAATTGGGGGGAACAAGCTCTTCAAGAAAGACTGCGCCATTACCAAGACCTTCATAAAAACGAGTCCAGGAAATATCGAGATAATTCATTGCATACAGTGCATACAACACGGCAAGCAAATACCCCAGACGAGCCCACCAATTTACCGCAAAAGGCGCACGACGATCAACTTTTGAGTTTACGGTTATTGCAGCCAATCTTCCCCTCCATATATTTCCTTGAGATTATTACGAGTTAATTGATCTGGAGCACCATCATAAACGATACCACCTTTGGATAGACCAATTATACGGGAATTAAATCTCTTGGCCAGCTCAACATCATGAATGTTAATAATCAGGGGGATATTATTCTCCTGCGACATACTAACCAGCAGCTCCATTATCTCAACGCTGGTCTTGGGATCAAGAGAAGAGGTTGGTTCATCGGCAAGAAGAATATGCGGCTCCTGCATCAACGCCCTTGCAATCCCAACCCGCTGACGTTGACCGCCAGAAAGGCTGTCGGCTCGCTGTCTGGCAAAATCAATAAGCCCGGTTGACTCAAGAAGGGTAAAGGCACGATCAATATCGGCCTGGGGATATTTTCTCAGCCAGGCTCGCCACGGCTTTACATAACCAAGACGGCCACTCAATACATTTTCCATCACCGACAGGCGTTCAACCAGATTGAACTCCTGAAACACCATGCCAATTTTGCGCCTGGCTTTTCGTAGCTCTTTTCCCGAAAGGCTGGTAATATTCTCTCCACTGACAAAAACCTCACCAGAAGTCGGTGGGATCAGCTTGTTAACGCACCGAATTAAGGTGCTTTTACCAGTTCCTGAAGGCCCAATAATGGCAAGACTGGTGTTTCCTTTTACCGTAAAACTAATATCCCGTAATACGGGAGTACCAGCGACATATTCCTTGCGTAGATTTTTTACCTGAAGGCTATGCTCCTCTGCGCAAGAACCGCTCTCTCTCTCTTTTTCAGTCATAATATTGCTTTTGCAAGATGAGTAGAAAAAACCCTGCACCCCTTTTACAAGGCGCAGGGCTTGAAACATCAAAGGCTATTTCTTGGCTGCCTTTTTCTTGGCTTTTTTGGCAGCTTCTTTTTCTGCCATTTTTTTCAACCCTGCCTGATTATAAGAGGTTCCGGTAGATGCAGCAATATCGCGGATAACCTTCCAGTCTTTTTCATAGGTTACAGGATAAAAACGGTCTGCATTACCAAAGGTTTTCTGCATGGCAGGGGTAAAACGATAGGAATAAAATGCATCTTTAATCTTCTTCACCAGCTCGGGGTGGAGATTGGCCGCATAGCCAAAAGAAGAGGTGGGGAACTTGGGGCTGGTGAAAACGATCTTGAAATCGTCCTTATTAATCCTTCCAGCATCAGCCATACGATAATATACATCAGAAGCTACCGGAGCTGCATCATAGTCGCCATGAGCAACACCAAGAATTGACTGATCATGCTTTCCTGAATAGACCACGGTATAGTCCTTATCCGGCACAATCCCATGCTGGGGGAAAATTGCCCGTGGAGCAAGGTTTCCAGAGTTGGAGGAGGCAGAGGTATGCGCAACCTTTTTGCCCTTCAAATCATCAAGACTGTTGATGCCGCTATCCTTCTTGGTAACAACAATCAGGTTATAGCCCTGAAAGGTATCAGGATACCCTTTTACCGCAATGGGCACATACCCGGCAAGGTTTACCGCAAAACCGGTAGGCCCGGTTGAGAAACCGGCAATATGCAGCCTGCCAGAACGCATCGCCTCAACCTCGGCAGCATTTGATTGCACGGTGTAATAGATGACCCTTTTTCCTGTAGCTTTCTCAAGATATTTTTGAAAATCGGCAAAGGCATCCTTATACACCGCAGGATCTTCTACCGGAGTGTAGGTAAAAACCAGGGTGCTAGGGTCTTTCCACTCTTTTGGATCCTTGGGGGTATCTGCCACCAGATCGTTGTTTTCATCGCAAAACATCTCATCAAGGGTGCCGCGATTTGTGCACTTCTCTGCTGCAAACGCAGTTGTTGCAACAAAAGAACATGCTGCCAGAAACGCCAGAACTCTTTTCATCATTTCCCAACCTCTCTTTTGATTTTATGGTTAAATTTTGCGGGATAAAACCCTTCTTTCACCTCACACGCCCCTGCAAAAATATCAGAGGAGTGTCAATATCTAGCCGAATTTTACCGCTTGGGTCAAGCCCTATCTGCATAAAAACCTGTTCACGCTACCCATTTCTCTATCAGCTGACCAATCTTGTCAGGAATAACCCCTGTCATAACAGCAAGATCAAGGATAGTGAAGCGTGAACGCATCTGATTGGCGTTGACCACTGTATCGAAAAAAAGCTGATAATCAAGGGCTGCACCATCACGCCGTATTCCAAAGAAGGTGTGGGCACCGCCAGATTTCTCCAGACAGTTTTTTAACCTGGCGGGGTCAATCAGCATTGGTCTGATCATTTTGCACAAGCTCTTCCAGTTTTCTTCCCTGGCAAGTAACTCTTTGGCCGCCTCCATTTTGGGCAGCTTTTTCTCATACTCTCCAGCAACGGTTGCGGTAAGTTCCCCCCAGAAACTGGTATTTACCTGCTTGGGAATATCAACAAATTGCGGCGATTCAATCGTCATCATCTCTTGATAAAGAGCCGCCATTAAGATAGATGCAACCCCCACCTGCCGCCCGTGATAATCGTGGATTTTGCCATCTCTTTCTGCAGTCATATCAAGGGTGTGGGAAATAAGATGTTCCCCCCCAGAGGCAGGAGAAGAGGTGCCGGTTATGGTCATGGCTATACTTGAATAAAAAAGTGCCTCAAACAGTGCTTTGAAAGCACTCTCCTCTTTATTGCGTACCCCTTCTGGATTGTTGAGGTAAATTGGCTCCAGATTTTTCAGCAGATCGACAGAAAACTGGCAATAATAATCTCCAAACAGAAACTGGTTAAGCTTCCAATCAGCAGAGCTAACCGATTTGGCAAGCACATCGCCAAGCCCGGAAGTGGTCAACTCTTCTGGGGCGTGATAGAGCACCTCTGGCTCCACCAGAGCCGCCTTGCAGGCATCGGCATGAAAAAGCATCTTAAGCCCCTCAATGGATGCCGCCACATTGGCCGAGGCATAACCATTCATGGATGCTGCCGTTGGGATGGTTATATATGGTTTTTTTCGCAGAAAAGAGACCCACTTTACTAGATCATTAACCACGCCGCTGCCTACGGCAATATAGAGGTCGGCATCTGGTGCCGTTGCCAATATCTTGTCTTTGGTGGTATCATCGGTTGCAGGCGGTTTTCCTCTGTTATCGGCAATGATATAGGAGGTAAGCTCAACTCCCTGCTGCTGCAACAATGCCTCCACCCGCTTGCCGGCAGCAGCAAAGGTTCTCTTGTCTGCAAAGAGGAGATAGTGCTTTCCGCAAGCAATATCTTGAGCAATTTTCGCTATTTTTGTATAGGCATCGCTGCCATAGACAAAATGCTCTGTTGGTACAGTGTGCTCTTTTCCACAATCACAGGGAAACGATTTTCCAAGAAGGGCAGTAAAGTCCATCTTTTCACCTCTATAAAACAAAAAAGCAAAGTTATGTTTTGCCAGCAAAGATACCATTTGTGGAGTAGCTTTATCCACAAAAAAAGGGATGCAGAACAGCGTCTGCACCCCTTTGATAAAAGTCCGTTTATGGCAAAAATTAGCCGATAAGTGGGTTTGCATAGAGCAGAATCAAGGAAACAACCAAGCCGTAAATAGCAACAGACTCGGCAAGAGCCATACCCAAAATCATAAATACCATCAATTTAGGCTGTACTTCGGGGTTACGAGCAAGCCCCTGACATGCAGCATTACCGATGTTACCGATACCAATACCTGCGCCCATACCAGCAAGACCGATAGAGAGTGCTGCGCCAATACAAATCAGTGCTACGTGAATAAGTTCCATGATTACATCTCCTTTTGTTAAGTTGTTATGTTGGCCTTCTTCTTATAAAAAGTGCAATCCGGCCAGCCCGGACTGCAATATCACGCTAATCAATGAGCATGTTCTGCTGCCTGGCTAAAGTAAACCACCGTCAGCAGTACAAAAACCATTGCCTGAACCAGAGAAACCAGCACCCCAAGAATCATAATCGGCAGCGGTGCAAAGAAACCGCCAGCCAGCATAAAAAGGATGCCAAGCAGTGTCTCTTTTGCCATGATATTTCCAAAAAGACGGATAGAAAGAGAAAGAATACGTGCGACATTACTGATAAGCTCGATGGGGAGCATCAAGGGAACCAACCAGCCAACCGGGCCGATAAAATGTTTGTAGTAGCTCGCACCGTGAATCTTGAAACCGATAATATGGTGGGTAACCCAGACGATTAAGGTCAACGCCAATGTGGTATTGATAGAGGCGGTGGGCGACATAAAGCCGGGAATCAAGCCGATAAGATTGGCAATGGCAATAAAGAGAGCAAAGGTAGCAATCATCGGGAAATAGCGATCGGTCAACTCTCGCCCCATATTTTCAACAAAAAAGTCTTCAAGCCCGCCAACAACCAGCTCCCAAAAATTTTGCCCGCTACCGGGAACCAGCTCCATATCCCCCAGCGTCATCTTGACAACAAAAAGCAGAAAAGCAATTACAAACCAGGTGTAGGTCATATAGGGCGCACAAAATTGCTCTATAAGATTGCTCCCTACTGCGCCGTGAGGCACTGGCAGCCCCAGTTTTTGCAGCACGACTGAAATAAAAAGTATCGGATGTTCCATATGTTGTTACCTCCCTCCTTGGTTCGGTTGAACCAGATAGCGAACGACCACAACCAGCGACAAACCCATAGCCGTCAAGAAAATTGTTGATAATCCTACCAAAAGACCAAAGATATCGACCAGCTGCAGCTTCTTTCTGCTCCATCTGTTGCTGACTGGCATCCATGTTTGTTGTTGTGGAGATAACTGCATCTGCCATCTGCATCATCCCCTTCCCGGAAAACCAGAGGTTTACCAGTGCTACCAGCCCTCCGGCCAAAACAGACCACGCAACAAAGAGAGGAAAAAAGAGAGCCGCTGCGACGGTGAGTATCAGCACAATCAACAACGCTGTCTTCTGTATCTTTTGTAAAGAGAGTACTTGCACCGCTTACACCAAAACCATAAATTTACTCTGCATTCTCTCTTTTTTTCTCCTCAGCCTTTGCCTGCATAACCAGATCAAACAAAGTTTTATAGCCAGCAGCAATACCAAAGGCAAGACCAACAAAAGTAAACCACGGTGTCGTTCGCCCGGAAAAAACCTTCTGGTCAAGGAGAAGGCCGCCAACGAACCCAACCACAATAGCCGAGCCAAAAGTGAACCCCGCATTACCATAGTTGGCAAGAAGGCGAACAAACTCTCTCTTTACTTCCGACATATCTCACCAGGCTGTCTTTTGCTTTTTTCCTGCCTCTTGTCAATCTATAGCCGATATTAAATCAAATTTCACCAACTTTTTTGAATGACCATTCAGTCAGTTCAAGAGCCTTATCAAGCTGTTCTTGCGTATGTGCAGCGGAAACAAAAGCTACTTCAAACTGCGACGGTGCAAGATAAATTCCTTTTGAGAGCATCTGACGGTAGTGAATCGCATAGCGATTGGTATCTGCCTTCATTGCCGAGGTGAAATCGACAACTGCACCTTCGGTGAAAAATCCTGTCAGCAGGCTGCCCACCTGATTTAACTGTACCGGCAGGGAGGCTCGATGCGCAATGTCTTTTAGAGCGGCACCATACTGCTCCGCCTTTTTATTCAACCTGTCGTAAAAACCGGGTTCTCCCAGCAGTTTTAATGCCGCAATCCCCGCCGCCATCGCCAGAGGATTGCCAGACAGCGTTCCCGCCTGATACACATCTCCATCAGGGGCAATGCAGTCCATTATTTCTTGTTTGCCGCCATAGGCACCAACTGGCAGGCCGCCGCCAATAATTTTCCCCAGACAGCAGAGATCAGGAGTAATACCGAAATACTCCTGCGCTCCACCATAGCTTAAACGAAAGCCGGTAATTACCTCGTCAAAAATAAGCACAATACCAAGCTCTGCGGTAAGGCGGCGCAGGGTTTCAAGAAATCCGGCAACAGGCGGAACGCAGCCCATATTCCCCGCCACAGGCTCAATAATAACACAGGCAATATCAGATTTTTCTCTTAGCGTCTTTTCCAGCGCAACGACATCATTATAAGGGATGGAGAGGGTGTTTTTTACTATATCTTCCGGCACACCTGGGCTGCCGGGAATCCCCAGCGTCAAGACCCCAGAGCCGGCCTTTACCAGAAAGGAGTCGGAATGGCCGTGGTAGCAGCCATCAAATTTCACCACCATATTCTTGCCAGTATAGCCGCGTGCCAGACGCACTGCACTCATGGTGGCCTCTGTTCCCGAGTTGACAAAACGCACCTTCTCTATACAGGGAACAGCCGCCGCCACCATCTCCGCCAGCTCAACCTCTGCCTCTGTGGGGGCACCAAAGCTGGTTCCCTTCAATGCTGCCTGCTGTACGGCCGCAACAATTTCCGGGTGGGCATGTCCCAGAATCATTGGCCCCCAGGAACCGACAAAATCAATAAAGCGGTTGCCATCGGCATCCTGCAGTTCTGCACCTTCTCCTCTGGTAATAAAAAGCGGATCGCAACCGACAGAGCGGCAAGCCCGTACCGGGCTGTTTACCCCGCCTGGAATAACCTTTTTCGCAGATGAAAATAGCGTAGCCGAAAGTGTATTCTCCATAAATCATTCCCCTACAAGATAAAACCCATCCACCGCCCGGTAAAACCTTCACCGGAAAGGGAGCAAAAGCACAGCCAAGATCAATATGTCTATGGCATCTCCTCGTAAAACGTGGCAATATAGCATGGTGTAGTTATTGGTGTCAATTTGCCGCTCTTGATTTTTTCACGTTAATGAACACTATAAGCAGACTGTTTTGTTGTTACGGCAAAAACAGGCAAGGCAGCGGCTGATAGATGGGTAAACCCCTCTCTATGCTGCAAATAAAAAAAGAGAAGAAACACAATCGAAAAGGAGTGTAATTATGTCCAGCGACAAAGTTGTCCATCTTACTGATGCAGAATTTGATAATACCATTAAAGAGAGTAAAGCAACCCTGGTTGACTTCTGGGCACCGTGGTGCGGCCCCTGTAAGGCTATTGGCCCAATCATTGACGAGCTCGCAGAAGAGTATGATGGAAAAGTTACCATAGCCAAGATGAATGTGGATGAGAATGCAGAAACCCCTGGGAAATTTAGTATTCGTGCTATTCCCACCATGATTTTGTTTAAAAATGGAGAGGTTGTTGATCAGATTACAGGTTCTGTTGCCAAACCACAGCTTATTGAGCTGCTCAACAAGGCGAACTAGTCAAGGTTCTCTTTCTGTACTGCTATAAAGGCATAGCAGGATAGAGACAACGTTTTTTTACAATACAGATTTATACCAGACCATAACACAATGAAATCACACTACGAACTCGTCATCCTCGGTGGTGGCCCAGCCGGTCTTTCTGCCGGACTTTATGCTGCAAGAGCACGCATCGACCATGTACTGCTGGAAAAGGGTGCGCCTGGCGGGCAGATTATGCAGACCGACTGGATAGATAACTATCCCGGATTTCCTGATGGCATCAGCGGTTTTGATCTCGCCGAAAAGATGCTTGCCCACGCCAAGAGATTTGACCTCAATGTTGAGACGGCAATGGTTACCAGCATTGATCTTGCCGATGAGAAGAATAAGATTCTCCACCTCGATAGTGGCGAGCAGATAAGCTGTAAGGCTCTTATTATCTGCACCGGTGCGCGGCCAAATAAGTTGGGAATCCCTGGTGAAGAGGAGTTTGCCGGAAGAGGTGTTTCCTACTGTGGCACCTGCGATGCTCCCTTTTACCGCAACCTGCACGTCGCAGTAGTAGGTGGCGGCAATACTGCGGTGGAAGAGGCGATCTACCTCACCAAATTTGCCAGCAAGGTGAGTGTTATCCATCGCAGGGATGAGCTACGTGCCACCAAAATTATTCAGGAGCACGCCTTTGCCAATGACAAAATTGAGTTTATCTGGAACGCCCAGGTAACGGCCATTGAAGGTGAGAATGAGGTGGAGCGGCTGCAGCTACAATATAAAGATGGCAGTACCGCAACCCTCGATGCCAACGGTATTTTTATCCTTGTCGGCGTATCACCAAATAATGAAGAGCTGCCGGTGGATGTTCTTAAGACAGATCAGTGGGGTTTTATAAAGACAGATGCCTTGACGAAAACCAACATTGCCGGCGTTTTGGCTGCTGGAGACATCTGCGGCAAGCCGGTACGACAAGTGGTTAATGCCGCAGGAGAAGGGGCAGAAGCGGTGCTTGCCGCCGAGGCGTTTATCAACTCTTGCAAGGAGTAAGGGCATGTCTGCAAAAAGAGCTTTTTTTTACTCTCTGCTCGTTCTCTCTCTTTTCTTGAGTGGCTGTGCCATGTTTGGCGATAGTAAGGATGCTGCAAAGAAAAAACCCTCGATGGATGCCTCTGCCCAGAAGCTGCTTGATGAAGGGATGGAGGAGTATCGTTATGGCAAATACTTTTCTGCAGTCAAATCCTTTGAAGAAATTGTCAATCGCTACCCTTTTAGCCGTCAGGCAATCGAGGCAGAGATAAAGGCCGCAGATTGCAGCTACCATCTGGAGCAGTATAAGGAGGCAGAAAGTCTTTATACAAGCTTTGAAAATAACCACCCAACCAATGCAGCCCTCCCTTATGTCCTCTATCAAAAGGCGATGTGCAACTACCGACAGATTGATCGGGTGGATCGTGACCCTTCAGGTGCGGAAAAAGCCGTGCGCTATTTCAAGCAGTTACTAAGAGCCTTTCCCGACTCTCCATACACTGCCGATGCAAAAGAGAAGATAGTTCTTGCTACCGATTTTCTGGCAAATCATGAATTTTCCATTGTACAATTTTACCTAAGAACAGGTAATACTTCTCAGGCAAAAACAAGGCTGGAGTATATACTGGCAACCTATCCACAATCATCAGTTGCAGAAAAAAGCAGGCAGCTTCTACAAAAGCTTAAAAAGAAAGAGAAAGGGGAAGAAAAAAGCTCTTTTTTCTCTTGGTTTTAGGTGGTGAGAAAGGAAATTCTCGGTAAAAAAGAAACATTTTTGCACTATTTAACAATTGCGGTATAGTAGCTCCTTGCATTTAACGGGAGTATACGCTTGGTGGGATAGATGAGAGTTTTCGTCGTACTCCCACCAAGCGTTGTTTCTTCAAACCAGAAAATTCGGGGAAGATGCGACCTGATTTTTCTGATAACTTTTCAAATTTTCAATATTTGCAGGCTGAAATATCATGAACAGGTCTCTTAAACTCAAACTTTTTCTCCTTTTTACCATCTTGTCGATGGCAGTTATCACTGTTGTCCCCTCCTTTTATCAGCAGACACCTGATTGGTGGAAAAAATATATGGCTCCAGAGGGCCTGCGCCTTGGTCTTGACCTGCAGGGGGGGATGCACCTTGTCTTAAAGGTAAATTTGAAAAAAGCGGAAGAAAACACTCTTGAGTTTGCTGCAAATGACCTCAAAGATACCCTCTTTGAGCAGTCTATCACTGCGGTGAAAACCAGTAGTTCTACTGCAGATACAGTAGTTTTTACCCTGCCCAATAGCTCTGCTGCCGGAAAGGTTCAGCAGACCATCGATGAAGATTTCCCCGATCTTAGCGGTAAGGTGATAAGTGAGGCGGGAAGTTTCCCCAGAGTTATCCTCACCCTTAGCGATAGTGCTCGTGAGGAGTTAAAGAAAAACGCCGTTGACCAATCCCTTGAGATTCTGCGTAACCGTATCGACCAGTTTGGTGTTGCCGAGCCGGTTATTATCCGTCAGGGAGTTCTTGGAGATACCGCTCAGCTTGAGTTCAAAAAAGTTGCCGAAAATACCGGAGTTGATTTAACCGCCCTCATTAACCAGGCGGTAAACGCTGGCCAATGGCAGAAAGGAGAGCCGGTAAAAAAACTGAACAGGGCACTCCAGCCGCTGCTGCCAGATGGCACCTCTCTCTATTTTGAAAAAGAGACCGACAAGACAACAGGGCTGATAAAAGAGATCCCCTTACTGCTGGAGAACCGGGTGTTGATGACCGGAGATATGGTAAAAAATGCTCAGGTGCGGATTGGTGGCAGCTTTAACGAACCTTATGTCAGCCTTGATCTCACCAATCATGGAGGTAAGGTTTTTGCCCAGATTACCGAAAGTAACGTGGGCAGGCGTATGGCCATTGTCCTTGATGGTGTGGTTCGCTCCGCCCCTGTTATCAGGGAGAAGATCTTGGGAGGTTCTGCACAGATCAGCGGTAGCTTTACCCATGCTGAGGCGGCAGATCTGGCTATCGTACTGCGGGTTGGTGCCCTGCCTGCACCGGTAGATATTATTCAAAATGTTACTGTTGGTGCCAGCCTTGGTCAAGACTCCATTCGTCAGGGGCTGAATTCGGGAATCATTGGCACGCTGATGGTTCTGCTGTTTATGTTTATCTATTACCGGCTCTCCGGGCTTATTGCCGATACCGCCCTGTTTGTCAATATTCTGCTGCTTTTTTCAGGGCTTGCCATCCTTAATGCCACCCTTACCCTGCCTGGTATTGCGGGAATCATTCTTACTGTGGGGATGGCAGTCGATGCCAATGTCCTTATCTTTGAGAGGATGCGAGAGGAGTATGCCTTGGGGAAAACGGTACGCTCCAGTGTGGAGGGCGGCTTTGGCAAGGCATTTCTCACTATCGTTGACTCACAGGTAACCACCCTGATTACCGCACTGGCACTGTTTCTGTTTGGTACCGGTCCAATCAAGGGTTTTGCCGTTACTCTCTCTTTAGGTATTATCTTTAACCTCTTTGCTGCGCTCTTTTTCAGCCGGCTGATGTTTGATACCGCCTTTGCAGTATCTCCTATCAAGAAGCTGCGCTTTATGTCGCTGGTGAAAAAACCGAATATTGACTATATGAAGATGACCAAGGTTACTTATGTCATTTCCGGGACACTGGTAATTCTTGGGATTGTCTCCTTAGTTGAGATTGGTTTGGGCAAGGCCAATCTGGGGGTCGATTTTACCGGCGGCTCCATGCTGGAATATAAGGCCGATAAAGATTTTACCATGGAGGAGGTAAGAAAGATTTTTACCACCAACAATATGGCAGATGTGAATCTGCAAGAGGTGGAAAATGAACAGCGTTTGATTGTAAAGATCAAGAAGGCTGATGCGGTTATTGGCAACATCAATGAAGAGATCACCACCCTGCTTACCACTGGCCTGCCGGAAAAAGGCTTTGTGTTGGAGAGTCAGTCCGAAATCGGCTCCTCCATCAGCTCGGTGCTGCGCAATAAGGCGATTGAAGCGATTCTTATTTCTCTGGCAGGGGTTATTATCTATCTCGCCTTCCGCTTTGATATCCGTTTTGGTTTAGCCGCCGCTGCGGCAACCTTCCATGATGTGTTGGTCGTGCTTGGTATCTGCTGGCTGGCTGATGTTGAGATAACCCTGCTGATTGTTACCGCGCTGCTCACTTTGGCGGGTTACTCTCTTAACGACTCGGTGGTTGTTTTTGACCGTATTCGCGAAAATATGGCAAAAGCGAAAAAAGAGCCGTTTACCGCAACCATCAATCGCAGTATTAACGAGGTGCTTAGTCGTACCATTGTTACTTCAATCACCACGGCAATGGTTCTGTTGTCACTCTTTTTCCTTGGTGGGCAGGTTATTCACGGCTTTACCTTTGCCCTGTTAACAGGAATTTTGGTGGGAACGTACTCCTCCATCTTTATTGCCAGCCCATTGCTCTGCATCAAGGGGAAGGCACAGTGATAAAACTTATTGTTTTTGATTGTGATGGCGTGATGTTTGATTCAAAAGATTCAAACGTCCGCTATTACAATGATACTCTGGCACTTTTCGGTCATCCCCCGATGAGCAAGGAGGAGGAAACATATAGCCATATGGCAACGGTTGATGAGGCCTTAACCCATATTTTTCGGGGGTATCAGCAAGAACTGCCAGAGATAAAAGAGGCGATTAGAGAAAAATTCGACTATAGCAATTATGCCCGCTATATGAGAATGGAACCAGACTTACCAGAATTTCTTGCATTAACCAGCAAAAACTGCAAGCTGGCCATCTCCACCAACAGGGGAAGCACCATGATTCCCCTGCTTGAAAAGCATAATCTTAAAGACTATTTCCTGATAGTAAAAACAGCCATAAATGTAACACGCCCCAAACCGGCACCAGACGGCTTGCTGGAAATTTTGCAAAAACTCGAATGTACACCGCAGGAGACCATCTTTATTGGCGATTCCCTTCTCGATAAGATGCAGGCAGAGGCCTGTGGCGTTGAACTCATCGCTTTTAAGAACAAGGATCTGGAAGCGAAGTACCATGTAAACTCTTTTATGGAGATCCTCTCTCTTCCTGAATTTGCTGCTTTTTAACCTTATACCAGAAAGCGAAATTCCCCCTTACCCAGCAGGTCATGCAGATGAATCAAGCCCACCAACTGCTCTGTATCATCAATTACCGGTAAAGCGGTAATCTCATACTTTTGCATAATGGACAGCGCATCAGCAGCAAGATGACTCTCCTTGATGCAGATCGGTTTTTCCGTCATTAAGTCTTTGGCGAAAAGTTGCTGCATCTTTTGTACTCCGATGCCTTCCATAAAGGCTCTGCGAATATCGCCATCGGTAACAATACCCACCACAGAGCCTCCTGCAGCAACAACAAGAACAGCGCCTTTGTTCTTCTTATGCAGAGCACTCATCGCTTCTTCGGCTCGGGCATCTTCTTCCACAACCGGAATATCAATCCCCTTGCTCATTACCTCGGTTACCTGCACCTTCAAACGTTGCCCCAGGCTCCCTCCTGGGTGGTTGAAACGAAAATCCTCCGCCTGAAAACGCCTTCTGTTGATAAGAACAACCGAAAGGGCATCACCCATGGCAAGGGTGGCGGTGGTGCTGGCCGTTGGTGCCAGACCAAGCGGGCAGGCCTCTTTTGGCACATGAATATCAAGCACAATATCTGCGGCTTCAGCCAAGGTAGACTGTCTTCCGCCAGTCATGGCAATAATGGTATTACCCCGCTCGCGAATAGCAATAAGCAGAGCATTTAACTCGGCAGTCTCACCAGAGTAGGAGATAGCCAGTACAATATCATCTCTACCCACAATACCTAAATCACCATGCATTGCCTCCACCGGATGCAGAAAGAGCGAAGAGGTGCCTGTGCTGTTCAGCGTTGCGCAGATCTTTTGGCCAACCAGACCAGATTTACCAATGCCGGTAATAATTACCCGACCACGGCAGCCCAGCACCGCATCTATCGCCGCAACAAACTCTTCACCAATATTGGCACGAACCGCCGCCAGCCCTTCTTCCTCAATTTTCAGCACCCGTTGTGCCGCTTCAATACTCATAAATTGATCCTGTTTTATGGTAATTTTCTTAAAAGTTTCACTTTTTAACCAGATTTCCAGAGAAAATAATAACCGTTTTTTTATCTTGCAAGCAAAAGAGATGTCATTAAAGAAAAAAGCAAAATAACTGCTAATTTCTCCTTATTTCTTGCCTTTTTACAAAAAAACACTACAATATTTTGCGTCTGCACTAAACCAGATGATAAACCTT
>PDWI01006748.1_pt1 | contig 14300 bp, 7 predicted proteins | sample 1430891 | NCBI WGS metagenome assembly PDWI01 (sample SAMN01162508, study PRJNA174530) | Oral metagenome, whole genome shotgun sequencing project. | biome: Marine environment; feature: Marine mammal; material: Swab sample of the gingival sulcus; isolation source: swab sample of gingival sulcus...
ATCAAGGCTGTATTGACCTAAATCAACCTGACCATTCTGAGCATTCCCTAGAGCAATCCCATCGTAATAAATCCCTACGTGATGACTGCCCATACTACGGATATTAACCGTTTTGATACCGCCAACGCCTCCATAATCTTTGATTTGCAAGCCAGAGAAATAACGCAGAGCATCAGCTACAGAGAGCGAACTCAAACGTTTCAGTTCCACGCCCGAAAGCCTTTGAGGAGGAAGCACGGACAGATGTTCCATTCTCCTTGCACTCACGATGATTGGTTCTAGTTTTTTTGTATTAAGGCTGTCTCGTTCGTTTGCCTTTAGCTTGGGGCAAAGCAAAAGCCATATAGTGCATATCAACGCTATAATTCTAAAACCCTTATTCGCTTTTCCTAAGCCTATCTGCCTAATACTTAACATAATGCAAAAGTAGTGCTTTTTTAGTTAAGAGTTAAGAATTATGAATTAGTAATTAGGCTAAGGCATCAAGATATATTCATTCTTAACTCTTCCTGAATTCAAGTATCAAACGCTTAATAAAACACCCTGCGGATGTTCCGATTTGTGATATTCGCTTAAGTTTGGAAAGTGTGAGGGAAGAGTCAAAAAAGTTTTCCCAGAAACTTTTTGAAATTACACGGAAAACTTTGAAAAGTTTTCGGGGAAACTTTTTTAACAAAATCAGGTCGTCTATAAATCTTTGATAAATAAGCAATTAAGAACAGCCTGTGGATGTGGTCTGCGAGTGTTCCGATTTGTGCTATTTGGACGATGAAAAGTTTTTTGCTAATTTGGTAAAAGAAACTAAATTTCTAAATAGTAAAAGGGAGAAAATATGAAAGAGAAAAGTTTGTCAACTTATTGGCAAGAGTGTTTTAGTGAAAAGTATGATAATTTTCAAGGGCGTGCAAGACGTAAAGAGTTTTGGGGTTTTATTTTGTTTCAAACACTTGTAGCCTTGACTTTTTCTGTTGCAATGTTTGTAGCTGTAGAACGTGGGCAATCCCCATTTATAACTACTCCAGGTATTCTCTATATTATTTATTCTTTGCTTAGTTTTGTTCCTGGACTAAGTGTTGCGGTACGTCGTTTGCACGATGTGGGACAGAGTGGATGGTTAGTGCTTATTGGATTTATTCCCATTTTGGGAGTGTTGGTTTTAATTGCTTTTTATAGTATGGATGGTATACCTTATACTAATAAATATGGCGATGACCCTAAAGGGCGTGGCTTAGAAGCATAAACCCTGATACAAAAAAGCAGTAGTTCCGATGAGCTACTGCTTTTTTGTATTTTGTTGTGATATAAATAGGAGATTATTCTTCAAGTTGTTCTGAAGTAATTCTATCTATGAATTGCTCAATAGTCTCTCCTTCTCTCTTAGAATGAACCTTGCCTTCTTTGGCTTCTTGAATGCTTTGGTCAAGCATTTTGAAGTATTCTTCCTTAGACATTAGGCTGTCGTCTTCGGTAACAGGCGTAAGCTTAAAGCTACCCTCTGTTCTTGACTTTAGGATAATTTCTACACCCTCTTTGACCATTTGAAGATATTTAGTCTGTTCAGACCTAAAATCTCTCATACTTATAACTAACATAGCTTTTCTTTTTTTAGTTAATGTGTCCAATATGGACGCAATAAAGGTAGCTGTTTTTTAGAAATAAAGCAAATCTATTGGGGTTATTTGTGTGATATTGAGTATCTTTGTTCGGATATTGATAACGTTAAATTAGATGATAAAGAAGATTATTTTAGTATTGGGTTTGCTTTGTGCCGTGTCTGTAGGATTGAAAGCACAGAAGCTTGGTTATTATCAGCCTTATAGCCCAGAGCCTTTACCTTTGAATGCTCCTGAATGGTTTCAAGAGATTTATAAAGCTCCCTCGGAAGTTAATTTTAATAAAATGGAAAGGCTTTTTAGGGATTGGCTCGCAGAAGATGTTAATGCACGTGTCAAGACTTTGGACAAGAAGCAAGCGGTGAACTTTTATCGCCGTTGGGCTAAGGCTTTTCGCCCTTATGCACAGGCTGACGGGCGTATCGTTTTGCCTACGATTAAAGAGTATTTTGCTCAGCTAGATAGAGAAAATCAAGAAAAGGAGCAGTTCCGTGCAACGAGTAAAAAGTGGCGAAATATAGGTCCTAATGCGACTTATGGGAAAGGGGGTAAGATTGAAGATTCGCAGGCCTGTATCTATCGTCTTGCGGTCGCTCCTTCAAATCATAAGGTTGTTTATTGTGGAGCAGAGACAGGTGTTGTCTTCCGCAGTGCGGATAAAGGGCAGACTTGGCAGGCTTGCGACGGCACGCATAACTTCGGAGGTGCAATCTATTCTGTAGCGGTTCACCCAACTAAGCCTAATGTTGTTTACGTTGGCGGAGGGATTGGCTTTTGGAAGTCAAGTAATTCGGGTCAGAGTTGGGAGCGAGTGCCTGAGGTCGTTGGGCGTGTGAACAGCATTCGCATAGCTAAGTCTAATCCGCAATACATTACGCTTGCCGTTGGTATCGGTAGTGATAAGGATAATGGCTTTTACCAATCTACAAATGGAGGCAAAACGTTTACGAAAACTTTTGAAGGTGTTTGCCACGACCACGAATTAAAGCCTGATGATGAACGAGTTGTTTATCTTATTGCGAAGAAGAAAGGCGAACAGAATTTTGAATTTTATCGTTCTATAGATAGAGGTGTGAGCTTTACTAAACAGACAAATCCCGTAAAGCATATCGTAGCAGGTCGCTTAGCTGTGAGTGAAGCTCCTAATGGAGCAAACTATGTTTACGCTCTTGTAACTACGAGTACAGCATCTTATGCCTCAGGACTTTATGGCGGAGTAGGCAGACCGCATTTGCTAAAAAGCCTTGATAGTGGTGTTAGTTGGCAAGATATTACTATGCGTAGCACTAGTTCCCAAGACCCTAATAGTACATTCTCTAATTGGGGAGCAGATGAAGAGCAAGGCGGTCAAGGGTATTTTGATATGGCGATTGCAGTATCTAATAAAGACCCTGAGCATTTTATTTGGGGCTTGTGCAATGCTTATCGCTCAAATAATAATGGGCTAGAAGGAAACTACAAAACAGCTATTGGAGGTTATGCAAAAAGAGATTGGTCGCACCCTGATATTCAAGATATTGTTGTGGCAGGTGATGATACTTGGATTACGACAGACGGAGGGATTAAGTATTCGGCAAACTTCTTTGAAACTAAAGGACAAGACCGAAATAAAGGGATTTATGCAAGTGATTACCACGGCTTTTCGCAAGGTTGGAACGAGGACGTTATGGCAGGCGGACGCTGGCATAACGGAGATGTGGTGCATACGGCTCGCTATGGCGAAGGGAATACTTTGCACATTGGCGGGATTGAATGGGCTACAGGACACGTAATGCTTTCTAACCCAAATAAGGTTTATTTCTCTGATGCAGGGACGCATATTATTCCAAAGAAGATTGAGGAAAAGACACTAAATCTCTCTAGTGAATTCTTTACATCGCATAAGCCTTATGAACTGCTGACGACAAGTAATGAGATTGCTTTTGACCCTCGCTATGCTCATCGCTTGCTTATGTGTCCTGAAGATGACAAGCTTAATGTTTATCTCTCGGAAGATGAAGGGCGAAGCTTTAGGAAATATACCAATGCTGAGGACGAATATATTTCAAACTATCAGTTCTCTCGCTCTAATCCAGAGAACATTTATATTGCAGGTATCTACACGATTTACGTTAAGCGAGGCAATGAACCCTTGGATATGTTTGAGCAAGCTTGGGAAATGAGCGGGTCGCAGGCTCTAGCACCTCTACAGATTGCTGTTGCCCCACACAAGCCAAATACTGTTTGGTGTACTTATTCTATGGAGAAGGGTAAAGTCGCCTATACGGAAGACGGCGGAGCTACTTGGCAAAAACTTACATCAGAACTTTTCAAGGACAGGCATCTGCATTGGATTGTGCTGACGGGAGATGAGTATAATGGCGTTTATCTTGGCACGGCAGACCCTGATAGAGCAAAGGTTTTCTATAAAGATGATAGGCTTAGCGATTGGATTGATTACTCCAATGGTTTGCCAAAGGGAGCGAGGCTTACTCGCTTAACGCCTTTCTTCAAAGAGGGCAAACTCCGAGCGGCGACAAGTCAAGGCATTTGGGAAATTCCGCTATATAATGAGCATTTCCGTCCAACGCCTCAGCCTATCGCTCTGAACCTTGGCAAGGGCGACCTCACGGCAAATCCGAATAAAGAGGTGCAATTAGATAGCTATTCTATTGTGAATCAAAACGACGTTACTAAATGGGCGTGGGAGATTAGTCCTAAACCTAAGACGATTACAAGTTTTAATGTTCGCAATCCTCGTGTAGTCTTTGGCTATAAAGGGAACTATGATGTTACGCTAAAGATTACGACTGACAAGGGAACGTTCCAAAAGACCGTCAAGAATATGATTACAATCGGCGGAAATGCCCCCGATAATTCGAATGAAGATACAATCATAACAGTCGTAGAAGACTTGGCTCAGGTTAGAGAAGAGGTCAGCATCTTGAATAACGTTCTTAAAGAAAATGGAGAGATGATGCTGAGGGTTAAAGGGCTTAAAGGAGAGTGTTTAGTTAGGATACATAACTTAAAAGGAGCTTTGCTTCGTGAGCTTACTTTCCCCGAAACGGCAAACTTGCTCAAGGTTCCTGCTGGAGGCTTAGAAAAGGGGCTTTATATCTTCGAATTGCGAAGCGAAGGCTATCGCTATTATGGGAAATTTATAATTAGATAGAAAAATGAAAACTACAAAATTACTTATCATAAGCCTTGCTCTTGCTTTGCTTTTCCCTCTTAAGGGCTTTGCTCAGGGAGAAGAATTGCTAGAAAAGCCTGAATGGTTTGGACAGCTTGAAGACATTGAGCATATCAATTATTATGATATGCTTAATAAGTGGGAAGCCTTCAAAAAGGCTAATCCTCGTGCAAACGTAAAGAACCGCTACACGAAGCAAGTGATTAAACACTTTGAGCGTTGGCAGAAGCGTTATGCTCCTTTTGTAAAGGCAGATGGACGTATTGTCTTGCCTAAGCAGAGTGATTTTGAAGACTTTGTGGCGACGATGAATAGCCCACGAGAGCAATTTCGTAGCAATACTCTTGACAAGAACGTTATGCCTTGGGAGGTTTTTGCTCCGATGATTACCTATAATTACAAGACAAAGAAGCAAACGCCTGCTCAGTCTAATGTTCAGCGTCTAGGGATTTCGTATTCAGACCCTAATGTGCTTTATGCAGGGACGGAGACAGGTATGATTTTCAAGTCTGTAGACAAAGGAATGAACTGGGAAGCTACGCCTAAAGATTTCTATTTCGGTGGGCTGATTTCTAGCTTGGAGGTCTCACGAACAAATCCTAATAAGGTCGTGGCTTCGGCAGGTTCTATCCTATGGTTAAGCACAAACGGAGGCAAGACTTGGGAGAATATCACGCCTGCGAAGCATAAGTTTGACATCAAAAAGTGGAGAGAGTGGCATCATCCTTATAGAAATCAGTTCAGCCATATCAAAGACGCAATTTTTGACCCCCTGAATGATAATACGATTCTTATGGGGAACGACGCAGGCATTTACAAGACTACGGATAACGGTCAGACTTGGACTATGGTTGATAATGGGCAATGCTTTGATATTAAGTGGCGAGCAAACGAAGGACGTGAAGTCTTTGCTTTGGTAAAGAAAGGACTTCAAGAGGGCGTAGTGCTAAGAAAAAGCACAAACGAAGGAGCTAGCTTCCAGACTATGGCATTCACAGGCTTTGATAATAAGGCTATGTCTTCGGGACGTATCGCTATCTCTGACGAAGCGAATGCTAAAGGCTATGTTTACGTTTGGGGTTGCCAAAATGACGGAACGCAGAAGACAGAACCTCGTTGGATTGATGGCACGCCAACGCTTTTCAAGAGTAAAGATAATGGAGCGACTTGGGAAGTAAATACCTCTCTTCCTTCTAAGGTTCAGCCTTGGGATAAGAAAGGAGCTTTTGGTTATTATGCAATGGTTATCGACATAAGACCAGACAACCCTGAGAGCATTATCTTTGGTTTAATCAATCTTTATACTTCCGATGACGGAGGACAGACGATTAAGAGCGTCGGCGGTTATGTTAGTGATTTCGGCTTTGACCTGCATTCAGACCAACAAGACTTGCATATGGTTGGTCAAGAAGCTTGGCTTTCTACAGACGGAGGAGTAATTCATTCGTCGGATTACTTCCGCTCTAATGCCGAAACGAAAGTTAGAGGTATTTATGCCTCTGAGATGTGGGGCTTTGATATGGGCTGGAACGAAGACATTATGGTTGGTGGACGCAATCATAATGGTAATATGGCTCATCTCGATAGATACGGCGGTAATACGATTCATATGGACGGCACAGAAGTTTCTACAGGTTACGTTTTCTTGAGTAATCCTCGCAAAATCAACTTCTCAGACCTTAATCCTTATGGCTTTATTATGCCTGATGATTGGAAGGCGGAGGTCGGCACTTTTCAGAATAGCTCTTTCCCTTTTGAGAATAGTAAATATGGTATCGGCTTAAAGTTTGACCCTCGCTATGCTCAGAGTTTCTATATGAACCAACAGTTTGACAATAAGCTTAGTCTATGGAAAACCGTTGATGACGGCAAGAGTTTTGTCGCTCTGCATACTTTTAATGAGCCAATCTCTGCTTATGCTGTCTCTCGCTCTAATCCTGACAAGCTTGTAGTCGGTACATTAGCCAAAATTTATTATTCTCTTGACGGCGGTCAGACTTTTAAGGAATATAGCAAGCTTCCTGAATTGCTAAACAATACTCAGAATTATTTCATTGAAATTCACCCTCGTGATGAGAATGAAATTTGGGTTGGAACGGATAATGCAGACGGCATTTTTAGGACAAAGGATAATGGCGAGACTTGGGAGCATCTAAATAAAGGACTTGACTATCCCGAGTCTAAAGAGAAAGCCGTGCTTTTGCGTTTCTTCTTGACAGGGAATGAGAAGAACGGAGCTTATGGTATTGGCTATGTGCTTCGTAGTGAAGACGAGATGTATAAGAATGACGAAAGCCGTATCTATTATATTGATGATACGACTAATGGTTGGCAATTGTATTCAGAAGGCTTACCCAAAACATTGATGATTAACCGAATGCTCCCATTCTTTAAGGGTGGAGAGATTCGCCTTGCTACTAAGAATGGTATCTGGAAACGTCCACTTATTGACCCTGATTTCAAGCCTGTCGCTCAGCCAATTATTCTTAGTTATGGCGAGGCGAAGAACAAAGGTGAAGCGGAAATTCAGTTTGATAGCTATTCAATAGTTAATCAGAAGGACGCTACTTGGGAGTGGACATTCAAGCCTGAGCCACTGAGCGTTTCAGACGCAAAGGTTCGCAATCCTAAAGTACGTATTGCAGGCGACCAAACGTATGATGTAACGTTGAAGATTACAACGCCCAAGGGAACAGACAGCAAGACGATTAAGGGAATGATTAAAGGCTCTAAGGCTGTTCCTCAAGAAGAACAGAAGCCTTCTTCTATTATTGGACAGGAGCGACTTCAAAGAGATGTCTTGCTCTACCCAAATACTTTAGCTCGTGGCGAAAGTATTTACCTTGCACCGCACGGACTGAGCGAAGACTTTGTGATTAAAGTCTACAATATGCAAGGGAAAGTTATTGAAGAGCGTCATCTTTCTGCTCAAGATAAACACAAGTTTAGCACGGCAACTTATCAGTCAGGCACTTATGTTTATTTGATACAGAGTAATAATTTCAAGAAAATCGGTAAGTTTATTCTTCGTTAAAAGCAAAGGTTTTGCCTAGTTTTTGAAGTAATTTCTGTTACCCTATAGGGTCGGTTCCACTACCCTATAGGGTAAATTTTACTACCCTCTAGGGTAATTTTTGCTACCCTTATGGCTACGGTTTGCTACCCTTATGGGTAATTTTTCTTACCCTTATGCCTAGGAAAAACAATCAATTTAGAATTAAATAATAGTTATTATGAAAGTTATTTTTAGCTTTTTGCTCTCATTGCTGTGCCTAACGCTTCTGAACGCTCAGGATAGGGGAGAGCGTTCGCCTATTCAACTTGAAGACCTTGTTGTTTCTACTCATCGTTGGCAAGTCAAAACGAAGGCGACCCCACGTTATATTCGCCTAATTAAGCAGAAGGAAATAGAGGAGCTTCCTTCAGGGACAATGGCGGATTTAATGGCTTTGACAGGGGAAGTCTTCGTGCAGAAAAGTCAGCAAGGGGGAGGCAGTCCGATGATTAGAGGCTTTTCGACTAATCGCTTGCTCTACGTTGTGGACGGCGTGAGAATGAATACGGCGATTTTCCGTGCGGGTAATTTGCACAACATCATTGCTCTTGACCCTTATGCCTTAGAGCAGGCCGAAGTTCTGTTCGGTGCAAACTCTGTTATTTATGGTAGTGATGCCATTGGCGGGGTAATGAATTTCCAAACGCTTAAGCCAAGCTTCGCCAAACATAGTCAATTATTGTTTAAGGGTAAGGCATCTACTCGCTATGCAAGTGCGAATAATGAAATGGTAGGGCACTTAGATTTTAACCTTGCAGGCAAGAAATGGAGCAGTTTGACCAGTGTTTCTTATCATAATTTTGGCAATCTTTGTCAAGGTAAACAGGGACTTTATGCAGGTTTCCTTCGCCCTTCGTATGCCGATAGGGAGAAGGGGAAAGATATTCAAAAGGAAAATCCTAGCCCTCTTGTGCAAACGCCCTCAGGCTACAGCCAACTTAATCTAATGCAGAAAATTGCTTTTCGTCCTAGTGAGTTTTGGTCTATGGACTATGCTTTTCATTATTCGGACATCTCTTCTTATGCTCGTTACGACCGTCTGACGGAGGCGAAGAAGGGAAAACTGAAATTTGCCGAATGGAATTATGGTCCTCAGAAGTGGGTAATGCACAATCTAAGCATTTTGCACAAGAAGGAGAACTTTATTTATGATAGTTTTAGGACGCAATTTGCTTACCAATCCTTTGAAGAAAGCCGTATTGAGCGAAAGTTTGGCAAGAAAGAGCGTGATACGACCCTAGAAAAGCTAGACGCTTACAGCCTAAATCTTGATTTCTATAAGACTTTGCATCCCAAAGTTAAGCTTTTCTATGGAGCAGAATATGTGCGAGATGAACTTGTCTCTACAGGCACAAGGCTGAATATTGAAAATAACAAAGCAAAAGCTTATCACGCTCGTTATCCTAACGGCTATTGGCAGTCTATTGCCCTCTATCTGCAGTCTAGCATTAAGCTTCATCGGTCTTTGATAATGGACTTAGGACTTCGTTATAATGACTATCGTCTAAATGCTGACTATTCAAAGGATAATTTTGACCTAAGCTTTGCCTTGCCTAAAGAGATTATCAATAAGGAAGGGGACTTATCCTACACTTTAGGCTTTACTTATAGTCCTCAAGCTTTGCAAGATTTCTTGCTCAAACTGAATGTTTCTAAAGGCTTCCGCACGCCGAATATAGACGATATGGGTAAGCTATTCAAAGCTAGAACAAAGGCTCTTACCGTACCAAATCCTGACTTAAAGTCCGAATATGTGCATAATTTTGACTTCGGACTAAGTAAGACTTTTGCTAAGAAATATCATTTTGACCTGCTTGCTTATTATTCAATTCTAAACAATGCGATTGTCAGTCAGCCTTTCGCCTTGGCAGACGGCAGGAAAGAGGTGCAGTATAAAGGGGAGAAAGCTAAGATTTGGGCAATGCAGAATGTTGCTAAAGCCGAGGTTTATGGTCTGCAGTTCGTAATGGATTTGGGGCTTTTCAAGGGCTTAAACCTTAGAGGACAAGTGAATTATCAAAAGGGGGTAGAGAAGACTAATGGCAAAACAAGTCCTTTGAGACATTCTGCTCCGCTTTTCGGAAAGTTTGCTCTAGGCTATGCCTACAAAGGCTTTTCTACAAAGCTTTATACTTACTTTCAAGGGCAGTATAATTATGAGGACTTAGCCAAGAGCGAACAAGAGAAACCTTTCTATGCTAAAGACGAAAATGGTAAGAACTATGCTCCTGCTTGGGCAACGCTCAATTGGCAGGCGAACTATCGTCTCGGTCAGCATTGGCTCTTTAGCCTTGGGCTAGAGAATATCTTAGATAAAGGTTATCGTCCTTACAGCTCAGGCATCTCTGCGGCAGGTCGTAGTCTTACGCTCTCTACTTCCTATCGCTTCTAAGTCGCCTCTCAGCGAGGGTTCAAATATCACAAATCCGCTTCCCAGAGGGGGGCAAAATGCTTTCGTATTTTGTATTCTGCAACAAGAGAAACTAAATTTCTCATCGCCTAAGCACCACAAATCACCCTCACAGAGGGACTTATTTTTTTGCCTAAATACGACAAATCGGAACAGCCTAAGGAGTTATTCTTAGGCTGTTTTTAATTTCCTATTTATCAGAGACTTATAAATGTCTTTGGATTGTTAAAAATTTCTTCCCAGAAACTTTTCAAAGTTTTCCGTGTAATTTCAAAAAGTTTTCCCAGAAACTTTCTTGACTATCCCCACATACTTTCCAAACTAATCCGAATATCACAAATCGGAACACTCGGAGACCGATTCCTTTTTACGGCGACGAGAAAAAACTTATCTTTGCCAAAAATAATTATTGTTATAAGAGTTTAATAGACAGACTAATGAAGAAGATTTTATACTTGTCAATGCTCGTTTTTGCTTTGATGACGGCTTGTGATAAGGTTGATGAACCACTTGAGAAAGATAAAAAGCAAGAGCAGACAAACCCTGATAAAAAGCAAGAAGAGGATACAAATAAAGACAAGTCCAAAGAAGAACCTAAAGAAGAAAAGCAAGAGAAACAGGAGCAAAAAGATAAACCTGAAGAAAATAAGCCAGAGCAGGAGGGTAAGAAGATTAAGTCTAGTTTGATGACGAAATGGGACGTTTCTGGTACTAAACAGCGTTTTATTGAGCAAACTAAGGAGGTCTTTGACAAGCAAGGGCGTATTGTAGAATCAATTAAGTATCATAATCGTGGTAAGGTGCGTGAGCGTATGGTTTATAAGTTTGATGAGCGAGGTTTGAATCACGAATCAGAGCTTTATAATCAAAATGGAACCTTGCAGTATCGCTTTAAGATGAGCTATAATGAGCAGGGAAAACTTATTGAGAAGAAATGGTTGTACCCAGATAATACGATTTATTTGACAAATACGCTTACTTATAAAGCAGACGGAAAGGTCATTGATGAGCTTGCTAGTGCTAAGTATATTGATGAAACAAAGGAGTATACTTATAATGATAAAGGGCTTATGATTAAGTTAGCTTATTTATATAAAAATGAGCCAACAGATAAAGATTATTATGTAAATGGTATAGAGCTTTACGAATATAATGATAAAGGCTTGATGACGCTTAAGGCGATTTATAGAGGAGCTGATGAAACTGATGCGACTAAGCTTGAGGAGAAAAAGGTTTGGAAGTACAACGAGCAGTCAATCCTTGAAGCTTATGAACTTTATGGAGCTAACGAAGAAGTGAGAGTTAAGATTACCTATACGAGCGAAGTTGATGAGGAAGGTAATTGGACTAAGCTAAGCGGTCAAGCAGAAGGTTGGGCAAATAATAGTCCTACACTCGTAGAGCGTGAAATAGAATACTTTGATTAGCCAGCGTTTGTGCTTTATTTTATTTTTCTCTATCTTAGCTGAAGGTATGAATGTGATTGTTTGCGATGAACAATTTAGTATAATAATAAAAACTATCTATTATGAAGAAGTTAAGTAAGTATCTGTTTTTAGGCGTTTTTAGTCTTGCTCTTTTGTCTTGTGGGAAGAAAGATGAGCCACAGAAACCTCAAAACCCAACGACAGGGCAAGAAGAACCTCAAAAGCCCAAAGACCCTCAGCAGGGGCAACAAGGTCAGCAAGGACAGCAAGGGCAAGAGCAACCACAGGAAGAAAAGCCTACAATTACACCTCTTGATTTTGTTTCAGAGTTTGCAGTTAATAAGGCTGGAGACGGATTCGTAGAAGACCACAGCATTCCTAAAACAAGCGATTTGGAGAGTAAGAAATGTCTTGTTGGATTTTTTACTTGGGACGAGGCTAAGAGTAATGAAAAGAAACCTGTTGCTACGGGTGTGCTTGGTGCAAAAGAACTATTTGCAGAAGGTAAGCCTCTTGCTAAGGATTGGTTCTTGCCTAACAGAAGCCAGTGGCAGAGTATTTTTCCTTATTTCAAAAGTGATGCGAAGATAGACTTCAAAAAAGAAAATTATTTGATTGAAAATGTGTCAGAAGAAGCTCAAATAGGTTTAGATGAGGCGACAAAGGGGATTTATTCTGCAGACTATGAGCCTGTGGAAGAACCTAAAGGAAGTAAGAACTTCGTTGTTTATGCTCATCGTTTCAAAGAGACAGATTGGTCTTCTGCTTGGCGTTATTCTTGGGATAAAGCAAGTAAGTGTGTGAAAGTAGAGTGTGTAGCTCTGAAAGGGAGGAGCGAAACGATTGCTACAATCAAAACGGCTGAATTCTTTACTAAGAATAAGGCGGTTACACGTTGTTTCCCTTGCTATGGACAGATTTATAACCGAGCAGGCGGAAGTACTAGTATCAATCTTTCTGGAGAAAAGGGGTATTACTGGTGTCAAACATCTAATTTTGGCGTAGACGCTCGTGCTTATGTTGCAGTTGTAAATGCTATAGAGGCAGAATTAAATGATGAAGAGTGTCATTATGGTTTCCCTGTGCGTCCATTTAAGAAAAAGATTTAGAGCTCTAAGAGCATTTTAGACTATCTATATTATATGTAATGCTTGCTTGTGTATAATTCTTAAGGAAAATTAGATATTTCTTGAGTCTTTGTTGTGAGTATGAAAAATAGTTAGTATATTTGCAGACGATAATCCGAATAATATACGAGATAATCTAACCTATTGTAGGCTTCTTGAGGGATGCACTTGGATAGTGTATGCCGATGTAGCTCAGCGGTAGAGCACTTCCTTGGTAAGGAAGAGGTCTCGGGTTCAAGTCCCGACATTGGCTCTATGTGGTTTGTTTGTCGGATGATCGAAAGAAATTTTATAAATAAAATAAAGAAAAGATTATGGCAAAAGAGACTTTTAATAGGTCAAAACCACACTTGAATGTGGGTACTATCGGTCACGTTGACCACGGTAAGACTACGCTTACTGCAGCTATTTCGGCTGTGTTATCAAAGAAAGGTTTCACTGAAGCTCGTTCATTTGATTCTATTGATAACGCTCCAGAAGAAAAAGAACGTGGTATTACTATCAATACTTCACACATTGAGTACGAAACAGAAAACCGCCACTACGCACACGTTGACTGTCCAGGACACGCCGACTATGTGAAGAATATGGTTACTGGTGCTGCTCAAATGGACGGAGCTATCATCGTAGTTGCTGCTACTGATGGTCCTATGCCTCAAACTCGTGAGCACGTGCTTCTAGCTCGTCAGGTAAACGTTCCTGCTCTTGTTATCTTTATGAACAAGTGCGATATGGTTGAAGACGAAGAGATGCTTGAGCTTGTAGAAATGGATATGCGTGAGCTTCTTGATTCTTACGAATTTGACGGAGATAACACTCCTGTAATTCAAGGTTCTGCTCTTGGTGCTCTTAACGGAGAACCAGAATGGGAAGAAAAGGTTATGGAGCTTATGAACGCTGTTGATACTTGGATTCCACTTCCTCCACGTGATATTGATAAGCCATTCTTGATGCCAGTTGAGGATGTATTCTCAATCACAGGTCGTGGTACTGTTGCTACAGGTCGTATCGAAACAGGTGTTATCCACACAGGTGACGAAGTTCAAATCATCGGTCTTGGTGCTGAAGGTATGAAGTCAGTTGTTACAGGTGTTGAAATGTTCCGTAAGATTCTTGACGAAGGACAAGCTGGTGATAACGTAGGTCTTCTTCTTCGTGGTATCGATAAGGATCAAATCAAGCGTGGTATGGTTATTGCGAAGCCTGGTCAGGTTAAGCCACACAGCAAGTTCAAAGCTGAGGTTTATATCTTGAAGAAAGAAGAAGGTGGACGTCATACTCCATTCAGAAACAAATATCGTCCTCAATTCTACATCCGTACGCTTGACGTAACAGGTGAGATTACTCTTCCTGAAGGTGTAGAAATGGTAATCCCAGGTGATAACGTTACAATCAATGTAGACCTTATCTACCCAGTAGCTTGTCACGTAGGTCTTCGTTTCGCTATCCGTGAAGGTGGACGTACAGTAGGTGCTGGACAGATTACTGCTCTT
>PDWI01006750.1_pt1 | contig 14300 bp, 9 predicted proteins | sample 1430891 | NCBI WGS metagenome assembly PDWI01 (sample SAMN01162508, study PRJNA174530) | Oral metagenome, whole genome shotgun sequencing project. | biome: Marine environment; feature: Marine mammal; material: Swab sample of the gingival sulcus; isolation source: swab sample of gingival sulcus...
TGGAAAAAAGCTGGGTCGTACCAGCAGTCATCGTAAGGCAATGTTCCAGAACATGACTAACTCATTATTCGAGCATGAACTGATTAAAACAACATTGCCTAAAGCAAAAGAGTTACGCCGAGTGGCTGAACCATTGATTACTTTGGCAAAAGAAGATAGCGTTGCAAATCGTCGTCTTGCTTTTAGCCGTATGCGTAATAAGAAAATGGTTGCTAAGTTATTTAGTGAACTAGCTCCTCGCTATAAGGCACGTCCAGGTGGTTATTTACGTATTATCAAGTGCGGTAATCGTGATGGCGACAATGCCCCAATGGCTTATGTTGAATTGGTTGATCGTGACTAGTTTTTAATAGTTCGATCATAATCTAAAAAACCTCGATAGTTAATTATCGGGGTTTTTTATTTGCGTGTTTTTTGTTGTTCTGTCATTAGATAAGCCATAAAATTTGCATATCGCTAATTCATTGGAATAGTGATAGAATAGGAGAGCTTGAGCGAAATTGAGAGTGTTTCCAAGGTGTTTCTTTGGCTATGTTTTTTTGGTTTTTTAGTATAAGGTGATTGGTAGTTGTGATAATTAGGCAAAAACAGCATGAGCAAGGCACTTCTTTTTTACAAAATGCCTTCTTTTTATCAGGTACGCTTGCAAGTTTGATTGTTGTTTATCAATTTATCCTGCCCCATTATGCTCAGCAAAAAACAGATAACGGGCAGTCATCAGAACAACTCGTTGATGATAAAGTAGGTAATGAGATTAACGATATTAAGACTAACAATACTAAGCATAGTAACGATATAAAAAAGGATGGTGTAAAAGTTGACAACTATACAATTTATGATGGAGGTATGGTTGTTGATGATAATTCAGGGTTGATGTGGGCAAGGTGTAGTGTTGGAGAAGTATGGCAGGGTACGGCTTGTGAAGGAAAAGCCAAAGCTTATACTTGGGATGAGTCATTAAAGCTGATAAAAAAATTAAATCAACAGAACTATCTTGGTTATAGTGATTGGCGATTACCTCATATTGAAGACTTACATACTTTAATATCTTGCAGTATTGGTTTTAAAGAGACTGTTAAAATAGTTGGTAAGGCTGGTAAAAAGATAGAAATAGAGAGTTGGTGTAAAGGGAATAATTACCAAAGACCGACGATTAATCAGAAAGCTTTCCCAAATACGCAAGGTGATTTTAGTTCATTTTATTGGTCATCCTCCTCGTATGATGGTAGTAATCGTGCGTGGGCTGTAAATTTTGGCTATGGCTATGCCAACGACAGAAATATAGAGGATAGTGGTTTTTTACGAGTTGTCAGAATTGCAAGTGTAGAATAGATTTGTGAAAATGGAGTGAGTTATGTTTAAATTTATTTTTAAAAATCCGTTTGTTTATATAGCCATTATTGTAGCTGCTGGCTATTTTTTATTTCAAAAAATGAATGAAGCACCAGACTATCCAACAGAGGAAGTGAAGGCAAAGTTTGTACATTTATTGAAAAAAGATAAACGCTATAAACAAATTACCATTCAGAAATGCATTAGAGTCATTAGTGGCTTAAAAGGTGATCCACCAGCTTATGAGTGTCTGGTACGATATGTGGCAATAGATCCGTCGAGTACTCCTGATGGTGTTAAGGTGACCAATTTTGTCTATGGACCTTTTGATTCATCCGGTAAGTACGTATGGACGGCACACTTTTTAAAAAATTATCGCTATTATGATCATCTACCATCCTTAAAACAAGGTTCGTGATCTAAAGCAGATTAATTTTAAGATAAGTTTAAAAGTTTTATTGTTTAAGTTGGTATTGGCATTTTGTGCTAAAAAATTGTTGTTTGATGTTAAGTTAATATTGTTTAATGCTGTATTTCTAATCAAAAAGTTAAGGAACTTTTTATGAGTAGTTTTGGTAAAAATGTGGTGGTTTTGGGTAGCCAGTGGGGCGATGAAGGTAAAGGTAAAATCGTTGATTTACTGACCGAAAAAGCTTCTGCAGTCGCTCGTTTTCAAGGTGGGCATAATGCTGGACATACGCTGGTTGTTGGCGGTGAAAAGACAGTGCTACATTTAATCCCTTCTGGAATTTTACGTGATGATGTGACTTGTTACATTGGTAATGGGGTGGTGCTTGCTCCTGATGCTTTGCTAAAAGAGATGAGTAAGCTAGAAGCAAAAGCGGTGCCTGTGCGCGAGCGTTTACGTATTTCACCAAATTGTCCGTTGATTATGCCTTATCATATCGCTCTTGATCAGGCACGTGAGGCAAAGCGTGGCAGTGGTAAAATCGGGACAACAGGCCGTGGTATAGGTCCTGCCTACGAAGATAAAGTGGCTCGCCGTGCGATTAAGTTGGCGGATTTGTTCCGTGAAGACTTGCCTGAGAAGTTAAAGAATTTGATTGAATATCATAATTTTCAGTTGACTAACTATTATGAAGTTGAAGCAATTGACTATGATGAGACACTTGCCTTGTGTCAGCAGTGGAAGGCTGAATTGCAAGGCTTGCTCTCTGATGTTACCGAAGAGCTAAATAACTTGCGTAAGTCAGGTAAAAATCTGATGTTTGAAGGTGCTCAAGGTACACTATTGGATATTGATCATGGCACCTATCCATTTGTGACCAGCTCAAATACCACGGCTGGTGGAGTATCGACGGGTACGGGTATTGGTCCTTTGTATCTTGATTATGTGTTAGGTATTACTAAGGCTTATACCACACGTGTCGGTAGCGGTCCTTTCCCAACGGAGTTGTTTGATAATGTTGGTGAACATTTAGCAAAGGTCGGGCATGAGTTTGGAGCGACAACTGGGCGTGCGAGACGTTGTGGTTGGTTTGATGCTGAGAGCCTGCGTCGTGCGGTGGTACTCAATTCATTATCGGGCATTTGCTTGACCAAACTGGATGTACTAGATGGCTTGGATGAGATTCGTATTGGTGTTGGCTATGATGTGCCTGAAAGCGAATATCAAGGTATGAATGATGCCGAATTTTATGAAAAAGTGACACCAAAATACGAGACACTGCAGGGTTGGAGTGAGTCTACCGTTGGCGTTACTAATTTTGATGATTTGCCAGATAATGCTAAAGCCTATATTAAGCGAGTTGAAGAGCTGATTGAATGTCCGATTGATATTATCTCTACAGGACCTGATCGAGCGGAAACGATTGTATTAAGAGACCCTTATGATAATTAATAAATAATTTTTATTAGTAATAATACTTTTTTTATGGCATTCTATCGCACTGAAATTGGGGTTCTCAAAGTAGAACCCCAATTTAATCGTTTCTGTCCGTTATTTTGTGTTGTGTGATAAGGGATTATTATAATACCAACACTCAAAAACAACCTGTCGCACGGTGTGTGAATTAAGCTTGCTTAGGTTATTGGTTTAATGTATTAATATGCAAGTTTTTTGTTTTTGCCTTGATATGTTACCTTTGAGAAATGGTATAAAAATGGTGTGATTTTTTCTATTGGCATGGCACAAAATCCAATTTTAAGGATTTTTTACAATGGAAGCTTTTATTAATCAACTAAATACGCTCATCTGGAGCACACCTGCAAGTTATCCTGCACTGATTTATTTATGTCTTGGTGCAGGTCTTTTCTTTTCTATTCTTACTCGTTTTGTTCAAGTTCGCCTATTTGGTGAGATGCTTCGTTTATTAATTCAAGGTGAAAAAAGCTCAAGTGGTATCTCTTCATTTCAAGCATTAGCCGTATCGCTTGCTGGTCGTGTTGGTATGGGTAATATCGCTGGGGTAGCAGCGGCAATTGGTTTTGGTGGTCCTAGTGCCGTATTTTGGATGTGGGTGGTGGCGTTTTTGGGTGCATCAACCGCCTATGCAGAATCCACTCTTGCTCAAATTTATAAAGAAAAAGATGATGTAACGGGAGAATATCGTGGTGGTCCTGCTTATTACTTTGAAAAGGCATTGGGCTTAAAAATCTATGGTATTGTTTTTGCCATCGCCTCTATCATTGCTTGTGGTGTCTTTTTACCTGGTGTGCAGGCAAATGGTGTTGTTAACGCCGTGGTGCAGATTGGTGGTGAGGGTAGTCGTTATCCTGCACTTGCAGTCATTTTGGTGGTATTAGGATTTATTATCTTTGGTGGTATCAAAAGCATTGCAAAGTTCACTCAAATTGTTGTCCCCTTTATGGCGTTGGGCTACATTATTTTAGCCCTTACGATTTTGGTAATGAACTTTAGTATGATACCTGAAGTGTTTGGTATGATTTTTAGCGATGTATTTTCTGCTCAAGCTGGCTTTGGTGCTGCGATTGGTTGGGGAGTAAAACGTGGTATCTATTCTAACGAAGCGGGGCAGGGTACAGGGCCTCATGCAGCGGCGGCAGCAGAAGTAGAGCATCCTGCGCAACAAGGTTTGGTACAGGCATTTTCAGTTTATGTAGATACTTTATTTGTTTGTTCTGCTACGGCGTTTATGATTTTATCAACTGGTATGTATAATATTAAAGGTACATTAACGGACGGGTTTCTTGTACAAAACGTTGACAAAGCAACCGAAATTAGCTCACCTGCCTTTACTCAAATGGCCATGAATGCAAGTTTTGGTTCATTTGGTGACACTTTTATTGCCGTCGCGATCTTTTTCTTTGCTTTTACAACTATTTTGGCATACTATTACATTGCAGAGGTTAATATCACTTATTTAACTCGCTTTTTGGGGCAAGGCGCTCACAAAATGGGGTTGTTCGCTGTGAAAGTGATAATCATGTCGATGGTAGCTTATGGTGCATTAAATAGTGCAGGTTATATTTGGGGCATGGGCGATGTCGGCGTTGGCTTGATGGCATGGTTAAATATCATTGGTATTATTATTATCTTCTCTGTATCAAAACCTGCAATTTCGGCATTAAGAGATTATGAAAAGCAACGCAAAGCAGGTGTGAGCCAATATAAGTATGACCCTGCGGAGTTTGGCATTAAAAACGCCCCTTATTGGGAAGCGCGTCTAAAAGAAAGACAAGAGAGACAAAAATAGCAGTTTAATTATAGGAGTGAATATAATGACAGTTCCCTATCAGACACCAGAGGCCGAAAGTTGGCGACTTATGACGGTTGCTGAACGACAGGATATATTGAGCAAGGCGCTTGATGATCTGGCTCAACTGAGTGGCAATCATGACAAAGCGATTAAGGTTTTGACACATATTTTTACTCAAGCTAGTCACTTTGATCGAAGTGAGATGCTAACGGGAGCAACGGGTGAATCTAATGAACTGTATCATCAAGCTCGTGGGTTGACGCTGGTGGTGGGTGCAGAGAATGCACAGATATTGCCTGTTGTGGTTCAGCTGGTGTCAGCACTGTTGATGGGTAATCAGGTGGAGTTATATTTCCCTAGTGAGGCTGAAGTTGCAAAGCAAATTGTTAAAGTCTTACAAAAAGCTGGTGTCACAAGAGGAGTATTGGCAACTGGTGAGGCAAATATTAATGATGTTCGACTTGCTCAAGTCGCGGTTGTGGGTAGCGTTGCGGATGTGCAACAGCTTGCCAAACAACTTAGCAACACCGATGGTGTCTTGACGCAAGTCATTGCTGTCACTGATCAAGTGGATCTGTCAGAGGTATTTAATCCAGACTATCTACAACGTTTTTGTACTGAGCGAGTGCGCACGATTAACACCACAGCGATTGGTGGTAATGCCAGTCTGTTAGAGTTGGGTGTTGATTAATCATTGAGATTGATTATCACTGAACTTGCTTATATTGTTTCGTTAGCAAATAAAAAACACAAACACTTCGCTGAATGTTTGTGTTTTTTTATGGGTAGTTGTTTTATGTCAGTTGACCTACCGAACGTTAAAGGAAATATAGGTGATTTCTTTCCCATTATTATCGTTATCATTCATTCTAAAGTCATAAAGCCCTGGCTTTGAGGGTGCTTTAAAAGAAAATGTACCAACAACACCTTGCTCTAGGTAACGGTAGTCTATGTCATTATTATCGTTGACTCTTTCTGATCCGTGCTTAATATTAGCAGGGATGATACCTATCCATGCTGTTTTAGTTATGCTTCTAGGAGCGTTATAGCTAACAACGATGGTTTCTCCTGGGTGAAAGTTATATTTATTAAGAGTGATACTACCAACACCTGTATTGTAGCCTTGTGATTTTGTGGTGCTAGAACCTTTTGGATGAAAAGGAACAACCTGTCCGCCGGTTGGTACGACAACAACGTTACTATTTACTGGATAACCTGTTGTAGGTACGGTATTGGTCGGAACGGTAGCAGGTTGAGCTTGTAATTGTAGTGGGGTTCCTTTTAATTTACGGTAAACAGCTTCATTACAATATCCCCATTTACCGACAAACCCCTCATTGGTAAATTGTAGTTGCATACGTCCCCAATGGTAACGACCATTTAACGGTGTTGTACACGGCTTATCAGAGGTTGCTTCACTCCAATAACCATTAAAGACATTACCCATCATGGTACCGCCAACTTGCCCGGCATCTTCGGTATAAGTCCCAGAAACTTGGTTACCATTTTGTTGTAGGCTTAAATTGCCCCAATCAAATTTCCATATTCCTGCAACATAGCTTATATTTGCAGGATAAGCCATATTATTATTAAAACCACCCATAGTAGGCATATTATTTGGCATGCTTTGGTTGGGCATATTTTGGTTAGGATAGTTAGAGTAACCCTGCGTGCCAGTTTGTCCTTGATTTTGTGATTGATTTTTATGACCACCAAAGCGATCGGTGGTGCGTTTAGCAGAACGCTCTGCTCTATCCATGGTATTATTGGCACGATCAACTGTGTTAATGACCTTATTAATATCATCAAAAAGTCCTGCGTGAGCGGTGCTTGCTGTTATTGCTAATAATAGCGTTGCTCCGCCAACCTTAGATATAGCACTATATAGATTTGTTGTTAGATGTTTCATCATGCTCTTCCTATAATTAACAAAACAAAAAATAATCAATCGCCGAACAATCCTCTACAAAGCCTTCTTGCAACATAGAGATGTTAGGGCGTGTCCCTATTTACAATAAATAAATATTATGGGCTAAAAATAGCTATATTTCCGTCAAATTGTGTCTAATTTCTTGCTAATATTTTCATATTACCTGCGTAATTATCCTTATTTGACCAAAATCTATCTCATTTTTATCTCCATAATCTAAATAGGGACACGCCCTAGTCGACTTATCAATTACGTTTTGTCTTTTTATTGATTGAATATTCGTCAGGTAGAGGCACACATTCTTTATATAGACAGCCCTCTTCACCAGACAGCCTCATGGCTAAGACAGTGCCAACCACACGGACATGGATTGAACAAGTTGAAGACAATGCACAATCCCTTGTCCACACTTTTATATTAACACAATGTTAACAGGTTGATAATAAAAGTATCTTACCAGTCATGCTCTAACTAACGCTTAAATTAGATTCACTGCCTCGTCGTATTCAGCTTTTAATGTCGTTACCAATTCGGCGACAGACACGACTTTATCTACACTACCGACCCCTTGTCCTGCTGACCAAATATCTATCCATGCACCTTCGACTTTTTCTCCTTTTTTACCCTCATCATTAGCGTCTGGCTTGACGGTAAGTTCTTCACCTAGGTCAATTTCGCTGGGTTTTTCGATATTATTAGGGTCAATTCCTGCTTTTTCTAAGCTTGGCACGAGGAAGTTAGCAGAGATACCAGATATATTTGGCGTGTATAGAATATCCTTGGTTTGACTATCAACTACCATCTGTTTATAAGCTTCTTTGGCGTTAGATTCTGTCGTGGCGATAAATCGTGTACCCATATAAGCTAGGTCTGCGCCTATCGCACGAGCGGCAACAATGTCTGCTCCGCTAGAGATACAACCTGCTACAACGATCATGCCTGTGTAGAATTTACGAACCTCACCAACAAAGGCAAATGGATTAAGGGTACCACCATGTCCGCCTGCACCAGCACAGACAAGAATAAGTCCATCGACACCGCCATTAGATGCTTTGATGGCGTGGCGAGTCTGAATGACATCATGAAATACCAATCCGCCATAGCTATGAATGGCATCAATCACATCTTGATTAATCCCGAGAGAAGTAATAACGATTGGTACTTGATGCTTGATGATGGTCTTAAGGTCAGCTTCTAAGCGTTTGTTAGTGTGATGAACGACAAGGTTAATGGCGTAAGGAGCAGGGTTGTTCCCTTGAGCTTTGTCTTCAGCGAGAGCTTGTTCTATATCGGTTAGCCATTGATCAAAGCCTGCATTCTCAAGATGATTAAGGGCGGGCAGGCTACCAACCATTCCTGCTTTACAGGTTTCGATAAGCATATTTGGGTTAGATACCAAAAACATCGGTGATGCGATGGCAGGTACGGTGAGGTTTTGTAGTGCGTTTAGGGTTTGGGTTTTCAATTGATTGGCAGTCATGAGGATCTCCTTTCTATGGTCAGACTTTAACTGGGCTTAAGTTTTACTTAAGTCTTGGGGGTTGAATTTGCTTCTATTCTAAACTAGAATAGTTATCAATCAGTCCCGATTATACATGATTGTCAAGAAAAAAATAAGATAATACTGACTGTTCAGGTAATATTGAAATTTATTGCGAAGATTTTTAATTTATTAAATTAATCATAAATATATAGTTAATATATTTTACTAATCATTGTTTCATTATTATAATGGCTAACATCTTATTAAGGAATGTTTATAGTTCTACGTTTGAACTCTCAACATGCCCTAGCAACAAGATATTCGTTTTTACCAATACACTTTCACCAGCAAATAGGAGTCTATTATGACTAATCAAATCGGACTATCAGATGTATCACAGGTCATTAACCAGCTTAACCGTTTATTATCAAGCTATCACGTGTTTTATACCAATGTGCGTGGCTATCATTGGAATGTTAAAGGTGAGCATTTCTTTTCACTACATGTTAAGTTTGAAGAATTGTACAATGAAATCCAATTGCAAATTGATGAAATTGCAGAGCGTATTCTTACTTTAGGCGGTACACCATTGCATGCATATAGTGATTTTGCTCAACATACTTTTATCAATGAGCATAAAAATATCTTTGCTGGACGGGATTGTGTGGAAGGTGTAGTGACTGGTCTGCAATCACTCATCACTGAGCAACGTGCATTAGCAGAAGATGCAGAAGCTGTAGGAGATCAAGGCTCTGCTGATCTAGTAACTGGATATTATCAAGCTCAAGAAAAACATGTGTGGATGTATAATGCTTTTTTAGGCTAGATGATGAGTCTTATGACTTTTGTCTATTAAGTGATGATTTGCTATAATTTTGTGCTATAGTCGAGTGGCTATCATAACTGAATTTTAGTTTAAATCATTGCTGTTGAGGTGTGTATATCATCATGTCGTTTTCCTTATCTCCACAATTTAATCAACGATGGGCGAGTACCTCGCAATTGATTCGGCAAGCGATTGCTACCGAGTTAAGTGACATCATTCGGTTATTACAACCAGAGACGGATTTGGCGAATTTTGAGTTTACACACCCCAATCTCACAGCCTATATTAATGAGCTAGAATTAAAGGATGCTAGCCATCAACAATATATACGGGCAGAATCATCAACACACCAACAATCCACACCCCATTTAAAAACCCATCATTCACAACCTCATCCAAAGAAATACGACACGCCTACCTTAACAGATAATAAGCACTCGCTAAAGTTAGATAAACAACATCTGACAAGGCTGAATAAACAGCAACGCCAGCAATTGATTAAGCGTCTGGAACAACAAATAGACGATCGTGTGGCTGATAGTATGATAAAAGTCTCTGAAGATATCAAAAGTTGGTTGAATGAAGAGCTGAGCGCGATGTTACAAGCAACGAAGTAAAGATACAAGACGTGGTGTAATATGGTAGCTGAACTCAAAAGTCGATATAAGTTTCTGCAGTATCTGGAATTACGTACAGCTAACAAGAAAAATCCCACTAGTCTTGCCGTATTGATGAAACTTAGTAAGCGTAGGCTGGATTTCCAGCCCAGCAGATTATAAAAGCAAAACCGCCAATCCACACAATACTTACAAAAAATGGTTCTGCCAAAAGACAGTGAAATAAGACCTTTGTTAAATCAAATATCGTTTGTGGAGTGCTGGGAAAAATGCCTAGCCTATGCTGGCTTGACAATCTCTGGCAGAGATACTCTCTATTGGCAAATTGTTAGTTTTTATCACCTTATAAAATTCTTATAAGGCTTTGCTTTTATACAAAACAAAGCCTTATTAAATTACCATATTTCGTTACTATATAATCTGAACATAAGTCATCGCTTCAAACGTATCTGGCAGCTCAAGGACTGTACCAGTAGCAATATTTAATGCCATATGTGTATCTGCTGTACCACTTACGCCAGGCGTTGAGCTCCACCAAGTACTGCTTTCATATGAAGAGTCAAACCATGTGTCTTTAATCTCAGGTTCGATGGAATTATCATTATAAACATCTAACAATTCATCTATAGAAGGCAGTCTGACATTTTTGTTTCCAATTACGACATCTCTGTCTGTATCTGTAGTATTATCACCATTGTTAAAAATGGTATCTAAATAATCATGATCTGTTTTTCCATCAATCCAAGCAAACGCTGAGCTATCTGATAATTGGAAATAATTTTGATTATTGACATGAAATGGATCACTAACTAGATAATCTTCATCAGTATCTAAGTAAAACCGATTTTCTAAGCCATCTGTAGCAGGTATATTGGTTATTTCTTGCGTATGAGAAGTTGCATCACCACCTGTGTCTATAAATGTCCACTCCACCGTTTTATCCGTATAATCTTTATCTACAAAATGGTCAGTTATTGCTATAGACTGTGCTACTTCATCTACCACCTCTTGGGTTGCATTGTTATTAAATGTGATGCTTAATCTTCCAATTTCAGTTTTGGAATATTCCCCCACTACTTGGTTACTTAACCTTACCTGATTGTCTGCAAGTATTAAATTACCTGAGCCTGTAAACACATATCCACCTGTTTCAAGATATAAACTTGTTCCTGCATAGTTGTTTATTAAGCTAGCATCTTCATCATACAGCTTTATTTCACTATTTAACGCTACTGTTTCTCCTTGCTTATATTGGGTGACTCCTTGATTACCTATAAATTCATAAGTATCTCCAAAATTTTTATCAAGTGTACCGTCTGCGTTTATTTTTAACACGGTTCCGGCATAACCTGGATAAATAGAATGACTATCACCAGTCAATACCACGAACACTTCATTGTTTTCGTTTATATTTATGTTTGCTGTTTCTAAGAATCCACCATATGGACTATTAATAGTTAACATGCCAGGAGTAGCACCATTTGCATTAAAGCTAGTATCCAAACTGCCATCAAGCGTGTATTTAGTTACCAATAAATTTTCACCAGCGCTACTTCTATTTGGAGAAGCATTTACATTGCTAACAACTAACAGTTTATTATCTGCTGTTAACTCAGCTTGTAATAAAGTTGATTCTATCCCGTATAGAACACCTGGCAAACTGCCGTTTGTATTAAAGTCAGTGTTGAGAGAACCATCTGCATTGTAACTGATAATGACTGGCTTTGTGTTTGTATAATCATATGTATTACCGCCTGTACCTGGTAACCTGTCGTAACTATTGCCAATTAAGAAAATTTTTCCATCTTCAGTTTGAAGTAATTCCTTATAAATATCTTCATCACAAATATCTTGTTTTATAAGCCCTGGTACGTCTCCGGTTGGATTAAAGGTAACATCTAAAGTTCCATCACTATTATATTGAGCAATCACGAAATCAGTGGTATTATTTGAGTTATTAGAATTAGCATTTTCTGTTGAATACGCCACTAAGATTTTATCTTGATTTGTAGTATAAATATTTTCAATTGAGCTATAATCTCTTGTAGAATTATCAAGCTTTAGCAAACCAGGTATCTCACCACTATTGTTAAAACTTGTATCTAAACTACCATCTGTATTAAGCTGTATCAGTTCACTATCATTGTTAGTCACTGCATATATTAATATTTTGTTACTAGCTGTAAGTGTAGCACTCCTAAATCCTTTGTAACCATCATTAAAATCAACATACAATTCACCATTATTGCCAAAGTCGCTTTTTAAAGTAAAGTCGGAATTAAATTTTCTAATTTTGAAATCACTGTTGCTACCAGCCCCTTCGACAAATATTATGCTACCGTCTGTTTCATTTATTAAGCCCTTATTATTAGAGTACTTGACAAAATTTTCATCAATTGTACTAGTATATGAATATATAACATTAGGGTGCTTTGATGACGGGTTAAAGCTAGTATCAAGAACACCAAGCTCATTATACTTATGCAGACTGTAAGACTCATTAGAAGATCCATATCCTCCGTTTCCAAAAAGAACGAGAGAACCATCCTCAGCTAAGTTAACATTGGTAATATAGGTCTCATATTTTAAATGAAGATTGCGTATCTTGGTCATACCACTTTTTTGAGCATCAGAAAACATGGGCTGAGCATCATTCAATGGTTTAATTGAAAAAATGACGTCTGCGGTATTACTACTAATATTTTGACCAACCGTATCTGCACCTTGGTTATCTTTTACTTTGTAAGTAAACGAGCTATAGTTATCACCAAACTCATTGCTATCACCCAAATAGGTTAGTTTACCTGCTTTTATATCGGATAACTGTATTTCGGCATTGCCTGCAACTACAACACCATCAAGCAACAATCGTCCTTTTTCTGGTAAAGTATCGATGATAATAGCTTCAAGTTCACCACCATCCTCATCACTAAAACCGAACTCAGTTCCTTGAAATATGTAAGGAATATCCTCGTAAGCTTGTATACCTTTTGCGTTGAAATTATAGTTTATTGTGCCATCTAGATTATAATTGATGATGTAAGACTTATTATTTAAACCTACGGTTACAAGAACCGTATTATCTTTTCCATCGCTGATATTAAAAATTTCTGTATCGTACCCAACGGAGTATGATGACCGCTTACCCTTTCCAACAAAATCTACAACACTGATATTTTTAATGTTAGCTATTTCTTCTCCATCTGCCGAATATTTTGCGAATTTAATTTTATTTCCAAGAAGTTTTCCAACAATAATTTCATTATCAGCAGTTATATGATAATCAGAAATATTGGAATATTGCTTATCAGGGAAATAAATTTTTCCTGGCTCTTCTCCATTTGTATTAAAACTGGTATCTAAACTCCCATCAGCCTTAATTTTGGCAATGTAGTCCCCTCGTTTTATTACATAAATACTGTCATTGGCTTTTTGAATGATTGTTTTTTCATCAACTACTAAACTACCGTCAATACTAAATGAACTATCAGGTACACCATCAGCAGTGATTTTTTTGATGGTACTTTCTGTTTTTAATAAAAAATGAGTGTTATCAATCTCAACAATAGATGAATCTCCCTCTATTTTAAATTCTAGTTGAGTATTTGAGTTTTGTTTACCATCACTATCTAAAATAGTTATCGTTGTTTTATCTACATCATCAGCTTTTGTAAACACTGCGATTTTTCCTGATTGTAATACTTTAAAGTCTCTAAAGCCTTCATCTCGTCCAATCTGGTACATGCCTGGTACATAACTATCTTTGTTAAAGTCTTTATCAATCTGACCGTCTGGCGTAACTTTAACAATACCATAGCCTGTCCAATCAAGTTTAAGAACACCAATAATACTATTATCCCCTGTCACTGCAACTTTAGAAAAACTATTTTGGTAAAAATCTAAATCTCCAATATCATGTATATTCAACTCACCTGGTACAGCTCCTTCTGTATTAAAGCTAGTATCAAGCGTTCCATCTTGATGGTATCTTGCGATATTACGACCCTCTACAACAATCAATTTGTTGTCATTTGTTGGTATTGAGTTAATGCCTCTATAATAAGTATCTTCATATTTAATAGGATTAAAAGGAATCACATTTTCTGCTGTAGGGGCTAGATTCGTATTATTGACAGTCACACTTGCTGTTCTTACGATTTCTCCGCCTTTACCATCACTAATGGTATAAGTAAACGAATCAGAACCATTAAAGTTAGCATCTGGTGTATAAGTATAACTACCATCAGCCGTTACTTCTACTTGCCCATTACTTGCTTGATCTTTTAAGGTATAAGTAAGACTGTCACCATCAATATCTGTTGCTACGGCTAACTTACCTGTTTTGGCTTGGTCTTCATTGGTACTTATTGTTGTGTCTTCTGCGGTTGGTTTGTCATTGACGTTGCTTACCGTTACACTTGCTGTTTTTATG
>PDWI01006751.1_pt1 | contig 14299 bp, 16 predicted proteins | sample 1430891 | NCBI WGS metagenome assembly PDWI01 (sample SAMN01162508, study PRJNA174530) | Oral metagenome, whole genome shotgun sequencing project. | biome: Marine environment; feature: Marine mammal; material: Swab sample of the gingival sulcus; isolation source: swab sample of gingival sulcus...
AATATAACTTTAAGATATTGGTAAAATAGGTTTCGTGATAAAAATCTATTAGATCGGAGTAGGGATGGAAATAGTTTTTCATTCCTACTTTTTTTATGTCTCTATGTGTGAATTTAAAAATTATAGTGTATATTTGCAACAAAGTTTAAGTTAGTCTAAAAAAGAACAAAACCCAACCGAAATGCAGTCTGTATCAACTGAAAATTTTATAAAAGCAATATATCAAATTTCTCTTTATAGTTCAGAGCGAGTAAAAACAAGTGAGTTGTCGGAAAAATTGAATATTTCAAATGCCGCTATAACTGATATGGCTAGAAAGTTGTCTGATAAGAAACTGATAGACTATGAGAAATATAATGGAATTATTTTGACCCAAGAGGGGAGAAAAATAGCACTGAATGTTTTAAGAAAACATCGACTATGGGAGACTTTCTTGCACGAAGTATTAAAACTTTCTAAACATGAAATTCATCAAGAGGCAGAAGTACTGGAGCATGTAACTTCTGACTTTTTAGCGGATAAATTAGATGAGTTTTTGGGCAGACCCGAGAAAGATCCACATGGAGCACCTATCCCTAATAGTGAAGGAGATATTGTATATGATGAGGATATCATTTTGCTTAATCAAGCACTGGTTAATGAAAAATATAAGATTGTGAGGTTGTCGGCTACTGACCCTGATTTTTATGATTTTTGTCAAGATAATCAGATAGAGATAGGAACAGAATTGAAAGTCTTAAAACAGTATCTAAAAAGTGAAATGACGACCATAGAAATGAATCACTCAAAATTGATGATTCATAATACTATTGCTAAAAAAATATTTATAACAAATGCTTAAAATATTATTAATTACCATACCACAACCACTTTCATTTCTAATGATAGGAGTCGTTGTGATACTATTTATCGGTTGGATATTTTTACCCCAAAAAGGCTTATTGGCTTTGATAGAAAAATATCAACAGGCTAATGAAAAAATAGAATTAGAACACACATTAAAATATCTTTACGATTGTGAGTATAAAAATATTCTTTGCCAGAAAAAGGATTTGAAAGAAAAATTAAATCTTTCAGACGAGAAATTCAAGGAATTAATTGAGAGATTGGTTAATTTAGACTTGTTAATTGAAGAAGGTGAAATTTTGAATTTAACAGATAGAGGACGTTCTTATTCTTTGAGAATTATTCGTATTCATCGTATTTGGGAACAATATTTAGCAGATACAACAGGAGTGGAACCAGATTTATGGCATTATCAGGCAGATAAAGCAGAACATAAAATTAGTGTAGAAGAGGCCAATGAAATTGCTTCTAAATTGGGGAATCCTGTTTTTGATCCACATGGTGACCCTATTCCTACCACCAAAGGAGAAATGCCACGACTTATTGGAGAGCAGTTAAACAGTTTCGAACAAGGAGATGTCTTAACGATTACGCATATTGAAGATGAACCTGAAGATATTTACGCACAACTTCTGCTTGAAGGATTGTATCCAGGAATGCAAATTCATCTGATAGATAAGTTAGAAAATCGTATTGTGTTTGTAGCAGATGGAAATGAAGTGATATTGACACCACATTTTGCTTCACAAATTACAGCGGAAAAATTAACAGAAAAAATAGATGTTCTTGAAAAGAATATAGAAACCTTATCAACCTTAAAGGTGGGAGAGAGTGCCGAAATTATAGGAATTTCTAATCTTTGTAAAGGACAGCAACGTCGAAGATTGATGGATTTAGGATTTATTGCAGGAAGCAAAATAACTCCTGTATTCCAAAGTGCATCAGGCGATCCAATTGGTTATAATATCCTTGGAACAACCATTGGGTTAAGAAATCAACAAGCAGAACAAATTTTTATAAAGAGAGAAGATGAGTAATAAAAAAGACATTTCTAATTTGTGTCAAACCTGTCCAGCAAGCCAAAAATCAAATTTACAAAAACTGGGTGTTGATATGGAAAAATCTGATTATGTGGTTGCATTAGCAGGAAATCCGAATACGGGGAAAAGTACCGTATTTAATAATTTGACAGGATTGCATCAGCATACAGGAAATTGGCCAGGAAAGACAGTAACACGTGCCGAGGGGGCTTTTATTTACAATGAAAAAAAATATAAAATTGTAGATTTACCTGGGACTTACTCTTTGCTTTCTACAAGTACAGATGAGGAAATTGCACGAAATTTTATACTTTTTGCTAAACCTCATGTAACAATTATTGTAGTAGATGCTACACGTTTAGAACGTAATTTAAATTTGGTCTTGCAAATTCTTGAAATTACTGATAAAGCCGTTCTTTGTGTTAATTTGATAGATGAAGCAGAGCGAAATAATCTTGAAATAGACGCAAGAACACTTTCTAAAAAATTAGGAATTCCAGTTGTACTTGCAGCAGCAAGAAGCAAAAGGGGAATGGACGAACTTCTTAGAGCAACAGAGCAAGTGGTAGCCGGTGAATTTCAATGTAAACCTTACCGTATCTCTTCTCGTCCACCAAAATTGCAAAATGCTATTGCCATTTTACAGAAAGAATTACAAAAAGAATTCCCAAATGTTTCTAATTTGGATTGGATAGCCATTCGGCTTTTAGAAGGAGACCAAAGTATTATTGATGCCGTGAAATCAGGTCAGATAGCAGAACTTTAATCATTTGTCTTAAATTTGAAATAAAAAAGAAAAGAGATGAAAAAAGAAACCAAAAGAAATAAAGATCATATAATCTCATTAGCAAATCAATTGAGGTGGGACTTGGGAATGAATTTACATGATCAATTGATAGAATCTACTTATAAAGATGCAGGAGAAATCGCGAGAAAATCTGTTACTCAAAAGGGTGATAAAATCGCTTATTCACAGGATATAAAAATTGATAAAATCGTAACAAGTAGAATTTGGGGATTCCCAATTATGTTTATGTTACTTGCAGTCGTTTTTTGGCTCACAATTGTTGGTTCTAACTATCCTTCATCGTTTTTAGCATCTATTTTGGTGGATACTTTTCATCCTTGGCTTAAAGAATTTACTTTATCCATAGGTTTTCCTGCTTGGTTGTCAGGTGTGCTTATTGATGGTGCATATCTGTCTATGGCGTGGGTAATTGCCGTAATGTTACCACCAATGGCGATCTTTTTTCCTCTTTTCACTTTGCTTGAAGATTTGGGATATTTGCCACGAATTGCTTTTAATCTAGATAATATGTATAGAAAAGTGGGCGCTCATGGAAAACAAGCATTAACGATGAGTATGGGTTTTGGATGTAATGCGGCAGGTGTGGTTGCTGCTCGAGTAATAGATAGTCCTCGTGAAAGAATTATTGCCATTATTACCAATAATTTCTCGCTTTGTAATGGTCGTTGGCCTACACAAATATTGATTGCTTCTATATTTATAGGTTCTGTTGTTCCTTCTTACTGGGCAAGTTTTGCTTCAGCAGGAGCAGTAATTTCTATTGCTTTGTTAGGAATAGGATTAAGTTTTGTTGTTTCGTGGATACTAAGTAAGTCCTTCTTAAAAGGAGAAGCCTCTTCTTTTAGCCTTGAACTTCCTCCTTATCGCCCGCCACAACTACTTCAAACTCTTTATACTTCACTTATTGATAGGACGATTTTTGTGCTTTGGCGTGCGATTGTTTTTGCTATTCCTGCGGGTGTCTTAATATGGATGGTTGCTAATGTTAATATTGGTGATTTAAGCCTTGCTGAGCATTTTATCAATTGGAGTAATCCATTTGCACTTCTTTTTGGTTTGAATGGGGTGATATTGTTAGCATATATTATTGCTATTCCTGCTAATGAAATTGTGATTCCAACTATTTTGATGTTAACTGTTTTAAGTGCTGGTATTGATGGTGGAGCAGGAGCGGGAGTTATGTTTGAGTTAGATTCTACTGCTGATACTGCTTCTATATTATTAAATGGAGGTTGGACATTGTTAACAGGGATTAATGTTATGCTTTTCTCTTTGTTGCACAATCCATGTTCAACTACTATTTACACTATTTACAAAGAAACGAATAGTTGGAAATGGACACTATTGGCTACATTTATTCCTGTTGTTATGGGGTTTGTAGTTACGTTCTTTGTTGCACAAATTTGGTATTTATTTGTATAATTTAGTTCTAAATGTGGCTCTTTTTCTAAAAAAATACTATAGTTTTTGTTATTTATATATTTTTTTCTATTTTTGTATTCTATTTCTAACGTAAAAAATGAATGCCTATTGCCTATCTTTACTCTTTATTTATAAACATTAAAATAAAATAGTAATGAAAAATTTATGTCAATTAACCGATGATAAATTGGTCTGTTTGTACATAGACGGTGAGGATAGGGCTTTTGAAGTTTTATTAAAGCGATATAAATCAAAAGTTTATACGTATATATATATGATTGTTCGAAATAGTGAACTCGCAGAAGATATTTTCCAAGAAACTTTTATAAAAGCAATAAATACAATTCAACGTGGTAAATATACCGAATCAGGACGTTTCCTCTCTTGGATAAATAGAATAGCACACAATCTTATCATTGATTATTTTAGAAAACAAAAAAACGAAAATACTTTTTCTACCGATGGATTAGAGTATGATTATGTTAATAATTCGGAATATGTAGAAAAAAGTGCAGAAGATATTATAAGTAATGAACAGGTATTAAAAGATGTAGTATCTTTGGTTGAGTTTTTACCTAAAAATCAACAAGCAGTTGTAAAAATGCGTTTCTTTGAAGAATTGAGTTTCAAAGAGATAGCAGAGAAGACAGGCGTTAGTATCAATACTGCACTTGGAAGAATGAGGTATGCTCTTCTTAATATGAGAAAAATCGCTTTAAATAATGATTTGAAATTAGAGTTAAAATAATTTCATTTTAATATACGATTTTTGAAAAGCATTCGTTTGATAAGTAAAATATAAAATATAACTCTATCAAATTAATGCCAATGAATAAAAATTCTACATCTTATTATTATGCTATTCAGAAAGCAAGAAAAACAGAAAAAATGACCGCTGAACTTGTTCCGTCAGAAGAAACAATAAATAATATTCTTAGATATGCAAGTTCACACAAAACGGTAAAAGTATCAACTAATGTTTTCGTTAAATATTCGTTAAATTAGTATTAAAAATAAAAGGCTGTCTTTTGATAGTCTTTTGTTTTTTGCTAAAATTGATGCTAGTAATTAAGTATTGTTTTTACAGAATATAAACAGAATAATCAATAAATTTGTTATAGGTGAAAATTTAAATTTTAGATAATATTTAGATAAAAAACACGTTTTTATTAGATAAGAAAATGAAGAAAAAATATCTATATGAATTAGAATTGAAAGTACGTGATTATGAATGTGATTTGCAAGGAATTGTGAATAATGCTAATTATCAGCATTATTACGAGCATACACGACACGAATATTTACTTTCAGAAGAGGTGAGTTTTGCTCAGATGCATGATCAAGGAGTAGATGCAGTTGTTGCAAGAATAGAAATTTCTTACAAAGTATCTTTGCGTTCAGGGGATAGATTTATTTCGTGCTTAAATGTAAAAAAAGAAAAAATGAAATACATTTTTGAACAAGCAATTTATCGTAAAAGTGACCATGCACTCTGTTCAAAAGCGAAAGTAACTACTGTTGTTATAAAAGATGGGAAATTGCAAAACGGACATTCTGATTTTGACAAATTAATAAGAGATGAGATAGAATGAAAAATGAATTTTTAGAAATAGAAGAACAGATTGTTAAAATGCTTTCAACAGTATTTGACCCTGAAATTCCTGTAAATATTTATGATTTAGGATTAATTTATCGTATTGAACTTAAAGAGAATGGTGAAGTTGATATTGATATGACATTGACAGCCCCTAACTGTCCTGCTGTTGATTTTATTGTAGAAGATGTTGTTATGAAAGTAAATAGTGTTGAAGGAGTTTCAAAAACAAACGTAAATATCGTATTTGACCCACCTTGGGATCATGATATGATGAGCGAAGAGGCTAAATTAGAACTTGGGTTTTTATAAAAAAAACTATCTTAAAATTATAAAATTAAGAACAAATCACTTATCAAGAAATTAGAATAATTATGGAAGAAAAAAAGAAAGTTGGTTTACCAGAAAATGCTTATCGTGAATTAAAAGAAGGAGAAAAATATGAACCTGTAATGTCCACTTCTAAAAAACCTTTGGAAGTTACTGCTTGGTCGGTAGGTATGGGTTTGCTTATGGCAATTATTTTTTCGGCAGCGGCGGCTTATTCAGGACTTAAAATAGGACAGGTTTTGGAAGCGGCTATTCCTATATCAATTATTGCAGTAGGAACATCAGCAGCACTGAGAAAGAAGAATGCACTCGGACAAAATGTAATAATCCAATCTATTGGAGCATCATCAGGAGTGATTGTTGCAGGAGCAGTATTTACTATCCCAGGACTCTATATTTTGCAATATAAATATCCTGAAATAGAGGTTAATTTTTGGCAGATATTTTTCTCATCTTTGCTAGGTGGATTTCTTGGGATCTTGTTTTTGATACCTTTTCGAAAATATTTTGTGAAAGATATGCACGGAAAATTACCTTTTCCTGAGGCAACTGCTACAACTGAGATATTGATGACGGGAGAAAAAGGAGGAAGTCAAGCCAAATTACTTGTTATAAGTGGACTTATTGGTGGCTTGTTTGATTTTTGCTTCTCTTCTCTTAAATTGTGGAGTGAGGAAATTTCGTCTCGTATTGTTCCTTGGGGAGCAATGTTGGCTGAAAAAACTAAAATGGTCTTTAAGTTCAATGTTAGTGCTTTGATTTTCAGTTTTGGCTATTTGGTAGGTCTAAAATATGCTTTGATTATTACCGTAGGTTCTCTTTTGTCTTGGTTTGTATTAGTACCCTTGGTAAATGAGGTTGGGAATATTACTGCCACGCTTTCGGGAGGTATTAATCCATTTATGGCAATGTCAGCAGAACAAATTTTTACCGCTTATGTTCGTCCTATCGGTATTGGGGCAATTGCTATGGCAGGTATTATCGGTATTGTAAAATCGGCTGGAGTTATTGGTGGGGCTTTCAAATTAGCCGTTAATGCAGGTTCTCAAAAGGGTAAAGCCACAACAGAAAGAACACAGAAAGACTTAAAGATGTCTTTTGTGATGTTGTTTATCTTTTTATCACTTATTGCAGTGTTTTTGTTTTTGATATTAGGGGTTCAAGTTACGTTGTTGCAAGCAGTTGTTGCTCTACTAACTGTTACTATTATATCTTTTTTATTTACCACTGTAGCAGCCAATGCTATCGCTATTGTAGGGTCTAATCCTGTGTCAGGAATGACATTGATGACTTTGATATTGTCTTCTGTTGTTTTAGTGGCTGTTGGTTTGAAAGGTTGGCAAGGTATGGTAAGTGGTTTGATTATTGGGGGGATTGTTTGTACTGCACTTTCAATGGCTGGAGGTTTTGTAACCGATTTGAAAGTCGGTTATTGGCTTGGAACAACACCAATTAAACAAGAGAGTTTTAAATTTTTAGGAACACTTGTATCTGCTGCTACGGTAGGTGCTGTTATTTTTATTCTTAATGAAGCATATGGATTTGTGGCAACTCCTGAAAACCCAGAACCTATGGTTGCTCCACAGGCGAATGCAATGGCAGCGATTATTGAGCCTTTGATGTCTGGAACAGGTGTAAGTTGGGTGTTGCTTGGAGTGGGAGCAATAATATCATTACTGTTGAATTGGATTGGGGTATCTCCTTTGGCTTTTGCTTTGGGAATGTTTATTCCATTGTCATTGAATACACCACTTGTTGTTGGTGGATTATTAAATCATTGGTTTGCGAAAAGTAGTAAAAATAAAAAACTTAATAATGCTCGTTCTCAACGTGGTGTTTTGATTGCTTCTGGATTTATAGCAGGTGCTGCCATTTTTGGAATATTAGGAGCGTTGATTATTTTTATAACCAAAGATTCTAATGCTCTTAATCTTAATATTTGGGAAAGTGCTCATGGTGTTGGTGCACAGGTAACTGCCATTGTTGCTTTTCTTGCGTTGATAACCTATTTTGTATGGGAATCTTTTAGAGCAAAAGAAGAAGATAGTGAATAATAAATGTAAAAGGATATAAGATGCTTGTTTTAATATCTCCTGCAAAACTTCAAAATACAAAAGCAAATTCTCCTACGAGTAAATATACTTTACCTCTATTTGGTAATGAGGCTAAATACTTGATTAATATGCTTAAAAGTTTTTCAATTTCTGAATTGATGGAACTTTTTAAGAGTAATTTTAAAATTGCTGAAGAGAATGCAGAACGTTTTATGAAGTGGAGATATCCTCATTCTTTGAATGATTCGAAACAGGCTATTTTTACTTATAGTGGTGCTGTTTTTAAGTCGTTTGATCCAATGAGTTTGGAAAGTGAGGGCTTAGATTATGCACAAAATCATTTAAGAATACTATCGGGACTGTACGGACTTCTTAGACCTTTGGATTTAATTATGCCATACCGTCTTGATGTTAGTACGAAATTAGAAAATAGTAGTGGAGAGAGTTTATATCCTTTTTGGAGTGATAAAATAACCAATGAGATTAATGTTATTTGTGATCAAATAGGGGCATCTTTTATTATAAATTTGATGTCCAAAGAATATTTGAGAGTATTAGATGTTCATAATATAAAGAAAACAATTATAAATATTGATTTTTTAGACTTTCAGCCTAATAGTGGAGAATATAAACCTGTAGTGATTTATACCAAAAAAGCACGTGGAGAAATGGCACGGTATATCATAGAGAATAAAATAACTCATCTTGATAAGATTTTTCTTTTTGACAAAATGGGTTATCAGTATAGTGAGGAGTTGTCTGGAGAGAATAATTTCGTTTTTATTCGTTAAAAAAGAGAAATAGTTCTCTTTTCTGTGTTGTTTGGCATAATAATTGTTCTTATCTTGTATGACTTTTTGTTTATAAAAGGTTTAACAATAAATTAAACATTATTTAAAGAAAATATAGTAGTTTTTAGTAAAAAATAGTATTGTAAAAAATATGTTTTTTTAGAGTGTTTGATAAGAAAAAATAAAAAAGATATTATGAAAGGTAAATTGTTTTTAATAGGATTGCTTACTTTATGTGTCCTTGTTATGGGAGGTTTTTATTTTGGTGAGTTGAAAAATAATCAAGTAAATTATCGTAAAAGTTCTTTTAGTGTATTTACAAATAACTCAAGGGAGCAATTGATTCCGATGAAAACTTATGACTTTACTCCTAGAAGAACCAGTTTTAGAAGAAGTAATTCTCAAAGTATGGGAGTTAAAACGAATATTTCAAGTGCTTCAAGAAGAGAGCGTCGTGGTGTTGCTGTCCGTTCTCATGCCAGAAATCAAAAAGGTCACTCTTCTGTTAATTATTTTAGATATTCAAGAAATAGTAAAAGTAAACGTTCACAATCAATAAGAGGTGGAGGTTTCGTAGGAGGTTCAAATGGTGGTATTATAGTAGCAGGTCGTAGTTCAAGAAATGTGTCTAGTGGTGGAGTTGGCGGTGCTGCATTTGGTGGAATAATGAATAGAGGAGGTCATAAGGCTTTTGCTCCCCCTACATCTCGTGGTGGTGGAGGAATTTTGATTGATCCAGGTGCTTCTGATCCAGGAGGAACAAGAGGAGATGACGATATTCTTATTGACCCAGGAGCAGACCCAGAAGAAGAGACTAGAATTCCTGTTGGAGATGGTGTTTGGATTTTACTTCTTCTGTCTATTGCATATGGAGTTAAAATCGGTATTAAAAACAGATAATCAACCAAAATTTATTATTTAAAACATAAAAGTTCAGAAAGTAAATTTACTTTCTGAACTTTTATGTTTTAAATTTAACGTTTAAATAAGTTTGGATATAAAAAAAATATGTATTTTTGTATTCAAATTCATTTATATAAAAACCTTATGGGAAAAATAATTGCAATTGCTAATCAAAAAGGAGGAGTGGGGAAGACTACTACTGCTATTAATCTTTCTGCTTCGTTGGCGGATTTAGGAAAAAAGATATTGTTAATTGATGCTGATCCACAGGCTAATGCTTCATCTGGGTTAGGTATTGATGTTAGGACATTAGAGTTTACTATTTATGAGTGTCTAATCGATAAAGTACCTGTAAAACAAACAGTTTACAATACTCAAATAGATAATTTGTCTATACTTCCTTCTCATATTGATTTGGTAGGAGCAGAAATAGAACTTTTAGATATTGGTTCTAGGGAATATATTATGAAGCAAATTATTCAGCCAGTAAAAGAAGATTATGATTATATTATTATTGATTGTTCTCCTTCATTGGGCTTGATAACTGTGAATGCTTTAACGGCTTCTGACTCAGTGATAATACCTGTTCAAAGTGAATATTTTGCCTTGGAAGGGATAAGTAAGTTATTAAATACGATAAAAATAATAAAAACAAAATTAAATCCAAAATTAGAAATAGAAGGCTTCTTGATAACGATGTTTGATAATAGATTGCGTGCAGCAAATCAAGTCTTTGAGGAAGTTAAGAAACATTTTGAACAACTTGTTTTCAAAACGTTGATATATAGAAACGTAAGATTAAGTGAGGCTCCTAGTTTTGGAATGCCAATTACGGTGTTTGATAAGGATTCAAGAGGTACTGAAAATTATATGGAACTGGCTAAAGAGATTTTAGAAAAATAATTTTTTAGAATATTTGAGGATAAAAAAGAATAGTATAATGACAAATAAAAATAGAAGATTAGGTAGAGGACTTGGGTCATTGATGGATACAACTGAAATAGGGAATAGTTCATCTATTAGTGAAATACAAATTGATTTAATTAAGCCCAATCCAAGTCAACCTCGTACCAACTTTGAAAATGAGGCACTGGAAGAACTTGCTACATCAATAAAAGAGTTGGGAGTAATATCTCCCATTACGTTGCGTAAAAATGATGATGATACCTATATGATTATTGCGGGGGAAAGGCGTTATAGGGCTTCTAAATTAGTTGGATTGGAGACAATACCCGCTTATGTGCGTACTGCAAGTGATGATCAAGTTATGGAGATGGCACTTATTGAAAATATTCAAAGAGAAGACTTGAATTCCATTGAAATCGCTTTGACTTTTTATCGATTGATGGAAGAGTATAATATGACTCAACAAAAATTGAGTGAGCGAGTTGGGAAAAAAAGAGCAACTATCTCTAATTATTTGAGACTGTTACAACTTCCTGCCGAAATTCAAATGGGAATAAAAGATAGAAAAATAGAGATGGGACATGCTAGAGCCCTTTTAGGACTTGATGATTCTAAGGTGCAGTTAAAACTTTATAAGACACTCCTTCATACTCAGATGTCTGTAAGAAAGGTGGAGTTGTTGGTAAAACGCTATCAAGAGACAGGCAGTTTTGAACTAAGTAATAACAAGCCTCAAAAAGATTCCACTTCTGAATTAAAAGAATTAGAAGATTTGAAACAACGACTAAGTTTTATTTTTAATACAAAAGTTAAATTAAAGTCAGATAAGAATGGTAAAGGAAGTATAACTATTCCTTTTAAAGATGATAATGATTTGTTGCAAATCATGCAATTATTAGATCAAATTAACGATAAATAAAGAGATTCTATTTTGCTAACAAAAAAATATTTTATCTTATTTTTGAGTTTATTTAGTTTTGTTTTTACTGTTGCTCAACTTAAAAGCGATACTATTTTTACTGTGGTTGATACTAATTCTGTTAATAAAAGTCAAGAGACTTTGTTTTCTGACACAGATACATTGGTTAATCAAGATAAAAAAGTAATAAAGAATACTATTAAAGATTCAATAAAGATTTTTAAGCCTAATCCAGAACGTGTGTTGTGGCTTGGGGCTGTTATCCCAGGTTTTGGACAAATAGCCAATAAAAAATACTGGAAACTACCTTTTGTTTATGGTGGGTTTATGGGATTTGCTTATGCTATTACTTGGAATAATCGTCAATATCAAACTTATAAAAACGCTTATCGGGATAGTATGGATGGTGATGATACGACAAATTCACACATTGATATTCTTCCGAAAGGATATACTTTGGCAACATTTCCAGGAGGAATTGAAACTTATAAAGCAAGGTTGAAGACACAGCAAGATTATTTCCGTCAGTATCGAGATTTAAGTGTTATTTTGTCGGTGGTTTACTATGGTTTGGTGCTTTTAGATGCTTACGTAGATGCTGAATTGTATGATTTTGATATTTCTCCTAATTTAGCATTAAATGTTGCTCCTATTCAAATGCCTCTTAATCCTATAGAACATCAAACTACATCTTTTGGGTTGCAGTGTAGTATAAATTTTTAGAAATGAAACAAAAGAAATTATATTACTCTATAGGAGAAGTATCTGAAATGTTTGGAGTAAGTATTTCAAAATTAAGATTTTGGGAAAAAGAAATCACTGCTCTTAAACCAAAAAGAAGTGATAAAAGAACACGTTATTATAGCCCCAAAGACATTCAAATTATTAAACAAATTATTTTTTTAACAGAAGAACAGCAAGTTAAATTGGAAGGGGTTAATAAAAAATTATCTGAGAAACAGGATGAAATAAGTCGTCAACAAGAGATTTACGAAAGGTTAAGTAATGTTCGTAATCGTTTACAAGGCATGTTAAAACAGATAAATAAGAGAGAAGTAAAAAGTTAAAAATATTCTTTGCTAAGCACTCTAATTATAAATAATAAATTTTGTTTTAAACATTTTTGACTATTTATATTTAGAATATGTTTTTTTTACTTATTTTTGGAATCTAAAAATAATACAATTCTAATTAATATCATATCTGATATGTCTAAAAAAATATTAACAGTACTATCTTTATTTTTTATTACGCTTTTTTCTACTGCACAAATTTCTCCTGTTGTCCCGAATTCAATAGCCGTTTCTAATACTTCTGTTGCAGTTTTGGATGAGTGGAATGCTTTTCAAAATGTTACAGCGTTGGCGGGTATTAATAAGATGGAATTTGCAACGCAGTATGAGAATAAATTTATGATTTCTGAACTCGGGACAGGTAGTGTACAAGCCGGATTTAATGCTAAGTATATTAATGTTGGTTTATCTTTTTCATATCAAGGATATTCTCTTTATAATGAAATGTTAGTAGGAGTAGGATTGGCACGAAATTTTGGTGATAAATTTTCTATGGGAGTGCAATTTGATTATTATACAGCCTATTTTTCAACAAAAGAAGAGAATCGTTATCGTGGGGCAGTCGTAGGACAATTGGGAGTGGCTACTCATATTACTCCGAATTTAATTGTAGGATTTCATACATTTAACCCTTTTCAAACTAATATAAAAACAGAATATAGTGAAAAGATAATTCCTTCTATTTATAGTTTTGGTAGTAATTATGCTTTTAATAAGAACTTTCGTTGGTTGATACAGGTGGATAAAGAAGTTAGTACTGATTTTCGTTTTGCTTCTAGTTTTGAATATCAAATAATAGATGCCTTGAAATTTAGATTAGGTGCTTCTTCATCAGAGTATTTGATACCATCTTTTGGTTTTGGAGTGAATTTAGGACGTTTTCATATCAATTTGAATGGAGAATTACATCCAATGTTAGGATTTAATTCGATGATAAATCTTAAATATAAGTTTTAACCTATTACTGAAATAAATTATGTTTAGAAAAATATATATATATTTGGTGTTAGGCTATTTTTTGAGTACTGTCAATCTGTTGGGGCAAACGATTGAAAATCCTATTCAAGCGACCACTGAACAAGTATTATCCGATATATTAGAACAACTTTCCGAAGATTCCGAAGAACTTGATTTTACTTCTCTTTATGAAGATTTAATGGATTTAGCAGAGAATCCTATAAATTTAAATAATACGACTAGACAAGAATTAGAAAAGATACGGTTTCTCTCTGATATTCAGATTGATAATATTCTATATTATATTTATAGATATGGGGCTATGAATTCAATTTATGAACTGAGTTTGGTTGAAGGGTTGGATAGAACTGACATTCGGTTATTGTTGCCTTTTGTTACTATAGCAGAAGTTAAGAAGAAGCAAAATAAAATTAAACTGAAGAATGTTTTTAAATATGGTAAAAATCAGTTGTTTTTTAGATTAGATAGGGGATTAGAAACAAAAGAGGGATATCAATTTTTACCTGAAGAAGAGAATGAAAATAAGGATAAAAATACGAAAAAATATTTAGGAAATCCTTTTTATACTAATCTAAAATATCAGTTTAGATATAAAAGAAATATTTCTTTTGGTTTGACAGCGGAAAAAGATGCTG
>PDWI01006752.1_pt1 | contig 14298 bp, 7 predicted proteins | sample 1430891 | NCBI WGS metagenome assembly PDWI01 (sample SAMN01162508, study PRJNA174530) | Oral metagenome, whole genome shotgun sequencing project. | biome: Marine environment; feature: Marine mammal; material: Swab sample of the gingival sulcus; isolation source: swab sample of gingival sulcus...
GAATGTAAATTCCTGTTCAAAACTTATGAAAAGTCTGCTCAAAGATGTTAAAAAAGGCATTGAAATAACAGAGCAATCAATAGATTATAAAATTTCATTAATAGCTGATAAGTCTGATCACAAACTTGATGATATTGGTGGTGATTATATTTGCACTACCACTCGAGGCAAGTATGTTAGACCAAAGACCTTAGGTCAAGCCAAGTATGTAAAAGCTATACAAAATAAAATGATAGTCTTTGGGGTTGGGCCAGCAGGAACTGGAAAGACCTATCTAGCTATGGCTCATGCAATTACTGCTTTTAAAAATAATGAAGTAAACAGAATAATAATGACGAGACCGGCGATAGAGGCTGGTGAGAAGTTGGGATTCTTGCCTGGTGACTTGCAGAGCAAGGTAGACCCATATCTTAGACCACTCTATGATGCCCTCCACGAAATAATGGGAGCTGAGGCATTTATGGCGAATATGGAGAAGGGTCTTATTGAGGTGGCACCGTTAGCTTATATGCGTGGTAGAACCCTCGATAATGCCTTTATTGTTCTTGATGAGGCACAAAATACTACCAAGGAGCAGATGAAGATGTTCCTTACTAGGATAGGATTTAATTCAAAGGCTGTAATTACTGGTGATATAACTCAAAAAGACTTGCCAGATGGCAAAATGTCTGGTCTTGAGATGGCTCTTAAGGTGCTTAAAAACATAGATGAAATAGAGGTTGCTCATCTAACGGCAAAAGATGTGGTTAGGCATCCAGTAGTTCAAAAGATAGTCAAGGCTTATGAAAACTATGATAAGAAATATTTAGAAAAGAAAAATAGTAGAAATAGGCAAGAAAAGAATTTTGACAAAAACAATGATAAAAGAAGAAATTAATTAAGATATTATGATGATAGAAATTATAAATGAAGTAGAAGGTGAATTTCCTGCTAACTATGATAAACTGTTAAAAGAAGCGGTTTTAAAAACGTTAGAATATGAAAAGATAAATGTGGATTTAGAAATATGTATTTCAATAGTAGGTAAGGAAAGAATCAAGGAGCTAAATAGAGATTTTAGAAATATTGATAAGGCGACAGATGTCTTGTCATTTCCATCCTTTGACTTTCCTGATGGTGCTGATAAAAACGAAGTTATTTTATCGGATGTGCATAACTTACAGATGCCTTATTTAGGTGATGTAGTGCTCTGTTTTGACGTTGCAAAAAAACAAGCCTATGACTACGGTCACAGCCTAGAGAGAGAGCTAGCCTTTTTGACTGTTCACAGTGTTTTGCACCTTCTAGGTTACGATCATATGGAAGAAGAAGAAGAAATGGAAATGAGACAGAAACAGAGAGATATAATAAGTCTCTTAAGTTGAGGGGCTCTGATTTCCTTAACTTAAACCAGAATTAACAAAAAAGAAAAAGAAATTTAAAATAATTATGTTAGAATTATTATATTATAAAACGAGGAAGAAACTATGAAAAAATTTGCACTATTAATGACTTTAATTTTGGTATTTTCTCTTGCTTCTTGTAATAAAGAAGAAGCGAAAAAACCTAGTGAGACAACAACAACAAGCACTACAGAAGCTGAAAAGACTAGTACAACGACTACAACTGTTACCACTACGACGGTAGCAACGACTACAGAGAGAGATTTGACAGGCTTAGCTAAGAATGATTTGAGTGGTCTATATATAGACGAAGAGAAGATAGCTGATAGACCATTTGCTGTAATGATAAATAATCATCGCAAAGCTATGCCACAGTCAGGAATAGAAGATGCTGACATAATATATGAGAGTCTTGCTGAAGGCGGTATAAGCCGTTTGGTAGCTATTTTTAAAGACTTTGACAGCAAGAAGATAGGCCCTGTAAGGAGTGCGAGACATTATTTTATAGAATTTGCCTTTGACCACGATGCACTATATGTCCACTACGGACAGAGCCCACAAGCAGGTGCTGCTTTTAGAGATTGGGACGTAGCACATTTAAATGGTTTATCATATCTTGATACGATAATGTGTTTCCAAGATCCAAAAAGGAGAAGACCGCACTCAACATTTACAAGTTATAAGGGCTTAAAAGCAGGACTTAAAAGCAAAAAGTACAGAGATAAGGTAGAAGAAAACTTTCCAAGTAAGTTAGAATTTAACGATGAGTTTGTAGAGATTGAAGGAAGTCAGGCTAAGAAGGTAAATTTAGATTTTTCTCGTTACCAAAAGGCTTGGTTTGAATATGATGAGAAAGCTAAGCAGTATGCAAGATTCCAGTTTAAAGACAAGCAGATTGATGCTGTAAGTGGAAATCAACTTATGACTGATAATATAATTATACAGTTGGTAGATATGTGGAACATAAAAGGTGATAAAGAGGGTAGAATCGATATGAAATTAATCGGTTCAGGAAAAGGCTACTATGTAGCAGGTGGTGAGTACATTCCTATAAAATGGGAGAAAAAAGCTCACCGCAAGCCTACAAAATACTTTTTAGAAGATGGAAAGCCACTTAAAATAAATCCAGGAAAGACATGGATAGAAGTTTATCCATCAAATAGGAATAAAATTACTTTTGAATAGGAGGAGTATTATGACAGATAGAGAATTAGTTAACATTGCTAAAGAAGCTATGAAACGTGCATATGTACCATATTCAAAGTTTCAAGTTGGTGCAGCCCTCATATGTGAGGATGGAACAGTTTTTTCGGGAGCAAATATTGAAAATGCTTCCTATGGTGCTACAAATTGTGCAGAAAGAACTGCTATTTTTAAGATGATTGATGCAGGTTATCGTACTTTTGATAGAATAGCTGTAGTTAGTAGCATGGGGGATATAACATATCCTTGTGGAATATGTAGACAGGTAATCAGCGAGTTTGCAATGGGTGCAACTATGCTTTTTGAAGATAAGGATGGAAATATTGTTAAAATACCAATGACAGAAATTCTACCTTATCATTTTGAAATGGTTAAATAGAATGTCAAATAAGAAAAAAAGTTTTATTTTTCATGGTGGCTTATTAGCTGCCACTTCAATAATAGTAAGGTTAATAGGCTTTTTCTATAGAGTTCCCTTAGTTAGAATTTTAGGTGAAACAGGCGTTGGATATTATTCTAGCGCCTTTGAAGTGTATGCTTATTTACTTATAATATCATCTTATGGTATGCCATCGGCAATATCGAAATTAATTTCAGCTCGCTTAGCAAAAAAAGAATATGATGCGGCTAGAGATGTTTTTAAGGGTGCCCTTTTATTATCGATAACAGTAGGTGGCATCTTATCAATATTTTTATACACTCAGGCTGATTTTTTGGCGAAGTTTTTTGGAAATGAAGGAGCTACTATAGCACTTAGAGCTTTAACACCAGCACTTTTTATATTTTCAGTTTTAGCTGTATTTAGAGGTTATTTTCAGGGCTATAATACCATGGTTCCAACATCGATATCCCAGCTTTTAGAGCAGGTTTTTAATGCGGTATTTAGCCTTGTTTTGGTGTTTTATCTCTTGCCCAAGGGCTTAGAGTATGGGGCTTCAGGCGGAACTTTAGGAACAGGTGTAGGAGCTCTAGTTGCTCTTATATTTATGATTTTTATATTTCTAAAATACGACCAACTCGTTTTAAGAAAGCATAGAAATTCTAATAAAAAGTTTCAGCTTTTAGATACTTGGAAGATAATATTCTTAACCGCCTTTCCAATGATTTTAGGCTCGAGTATATACAATTTATCAAATTTAACAGATATGGCAATATTCCAAAGGGGTCTTGTTTTTCAAGGACTTTCAAAGGAACAGGTTTCATATTTTTATGGCATAATGGGTTCTAAGTATAAGCTTATAATAACTGTTCCAATTGCAATGGCTTCAGCCTTTGGAGCAGCTTCCATCCCAAGTATAACCAAGTCGTTAACACTTGGAAATACTAAAGAAGTAAAGGAAAAAATAAAATATGCCTTTAAGATAATTTTTATAATATGCTTACCATCAATAGTTGGTCTAATGACCCTTGGTAATCCGATATTATACTTATTATTTGGAGGTAGTTCTTTGGAACTTACAAGTAAAATTTTATTTGCAGGAGCACCAGTAATACTATTTTTCTCACTTTCTACTATATTAATAGCCTTACTGCAAGGTGTTGATAAGATAATGGTGCCAGTTAAGAATTCTGCCATAGCCATAAGTGTTAAAATAATTATGCTACTGATATTTAACTTTTTACTTAAGCAGACAATAGTGGGTTCCATTATAACTAACTATGTATTTAGCATATTAATAGTTACACTTAACTTAATAAGTCTTAAAAAGGTAGTGGAGATTGATTTCGATTTTAAAAATATAGTCTTGTATCCGCTTCTAGCGAGTTTAGGAATGGGAGCAGTAGTTATGGCTGTTTATTCGCTATTAGGATTTATAACAAATAGTAATACTGTTTCAGTTTTGTTTGCTATAGTTCTAGGAGCTTTAAGCTATTTCGTTATTGTTATTAAGTTAAAGGTTTTCTCAGAGTCTGAGTTATCGTCATTAGGTGCGATTGGCAGGATAGGAAAGAGGTTGATGTAGATGTATGATGTACTTATTATAGGCTGTGGTGCATCTGGTGCTTTAGCCTCAATTATAGCTGCAAGGAGAGGTTTTAGTGTAGCTGTACTCGAGGCTAATGATAGAGGGCTTAAAAAACTTTTAAACACGGGTAATGGTAGGTGTAATATCACCAATTTAAATGTATCTTCACATAATTACAATGAAGAAGCAGTAGAGATTTTTGATAAAGTTTATGGAGCTTTTGACAATCAAAAAACTCTTGGTTTTTTCCGTGAAATTGGTGTTGAAACTATAGAATTAGATGATGGGAAAATCTATCCCATTAGCCTTCAAGCTGCAAGTGTAGTAAACAACCTATTAGACGAGATGAAAAGAGTGGGTGTAAGCCTTATTTGTAAGTTTGATGTTCAAAAAATAGAGAGAAAGCAGCATTTTACTGTATATTCTAAGGATAGAAAAATTAGTGGTAAAAATCTTGTAATCGCCTGTGGAAGTAAGTCTGGCGTTAAAGCGGACAGCTTTAATTCTATGTGGTCTGTGCTTAAAGATATGGGCATTAAATTAAGAGAAATAAGACCGTCATTAGTGCAACTAAGCAGTGATTATAAGTATTTAAAACACCTAAATGGTACTAAGATTAAGACTACAGCGAGACTAATAAAAGACGGAAAAGAAATAAAATCATTCTGGGGTGAAGTGCTTTTTGCAAGCTATGGTCTGTCGGGTATACCGATTATGAACCTTAGTAAGTACTATAATGCTAAGGATAAATCAAAATATGAAGTTCAGCTAGATTTATTAGAGAGTATGAATTTTGAACAGCTCTATGACGCCTTACTTGCTAGGCGAGAACTTATTGGATATAAAAAGTTACAAGATTTTTTTGTAGGCTTGCTTCCAAAACTTTTAATAATTCCTACAATAAAGGATAATGGTTTAGAAAGCAGTGTGCTAGCTACTTCGCTTAGCGATAATGATTTAAAGAGGATTGTTTCTTATCTGAAAAAATTTAAGACTAATATAAATGGAAGCAATGATTTTAAACGTTCTCAGGCAATGGCAGGTGGTGTTGACTTAAGAGAAATTAATGATAATTTGTCATATAAAAAAGATAAAAATTTATACTTTTGTGGTGAAATACTTGATGTAGATGGAATGTGCGGAGGCTTTAATCTTCAATGGGCATGGTCATCGGGAGCCATGGTTGCTAGAAGTATAGATAATAAATAGAAAGAAAAAATATGGTAATAAAATTAGATAACATATCTATGGAGCTTAATCATAGCGAGAACGATTTAAGGGCAAAGGTAGCCAAAAAGCTAAGGCGAGATGACTTTAACTATGAGATATTTAAAAAGAGCATAGATAGTAGAAAAAAGAATAACATAAAAATAATATATTCGCTAGTAGTCTATGTTGATGGGGCTATTAAGGGATACAAGAGCTTTAAAAAACCTAAGTATGAACTGGTGAAAAAAGACTTTGGATTTCGTCCTGTAATAGTTGGTTTTGGACCTTCTGGTATGTTTTCGGCCTTGCTTTTAGCTATGAGTGGGGCTAAGCCTATAGTACTTGAGCGAGGTCAAAAGGTAGAAGATAGAATAAAGACAGTAGAAAAATTTTGGAATGAGGGTGTTCTAAATATGAACAGTAATATTCAGTTCGGAGAAGGCGGAGCTGGAACATTTTCAGATGGTAAACTCTCTACTGGAGTTAAGGATAAGTTTGCTAGAAAGAGCTTTATTTTAAATGAGTTTGTTTTGGCTGGTGCAGATCCTAGTGTAAAGTATCTTAATAAACCACATTTAGGAACAGACTACCTAGTTAAAATAGTGAAGAACATAAGAGAAAAGATAATAAGTCTAGGTGGTGAAATACACTTTGATAAAACTGTTACGGATATAAATATAGAGGATAATGAAGTAAAGGGTGTGTATGTTGGCGAAGAATATTTTGAATCAAAGAAGATAATTTTTGCGACTGGTCATAGCAGTAGAGATACATTTGAAATGTTACTTAAAAAGGGCATAAATATGGAGCCTAAGCCCTTTGCTGTTGGACTTAGAGTTGAACATCTTCAAGATGATATAAATAAGGCACAATACGGTAGAGCCGAGCTTAGCGATCACCTACTAACAGCTGATTATAAACTGACATATAGAACAGGTGAAAGCAGAAGTGTTTATTCTTTTTGTATGTGCCCAGGTGGTTACGTTGTAAATTCTTCTAGTGAGGAAAACATGCTCTGTGTAAACGGTATGTCTAATTACAAGAGAAATAGTAAAAATGCTAACTCTGCCATCGTTGTTGGTGTTGGTGTAGATGATTGGAAAGAAAAATTTGGTGATGGCATACTGTCTGGACTTAAGTTTCAAAGAGAATTAGAAAGGAAAGCCTTCGAGCTTGGTGGTAGTGACTACTCCATGCCTCTTCAAACTTTTGGAGATTATAAACTTAAAAAAGCAAGTGATGGATTTGGCAAGATTAAACCGGTAAATAAGGGTAAGTACGTTTTTGCGGATTTGAATCAAATTTTCCCAGAACTTATAAACGAAAGCATAAAAGAGGGTATGGAAAACTTTGGCAAAAAAATTGCAGGATTTAATATAGATGATGCTTTATTAACTGGGGTTGAGAGTAGGACTTCTTCACCTATTAGAGTTCTTAGAAATGAAAATTTAGCTTCTAATTATAAAGGACTTTATTTTTCGGGTGAAGGAGCAGGATATGCGGGAGGAATAATGAGTGCAGCGATTGATGGTATGAAGATTGCTGAAAAAATTATTGAAGAAGCATAATATTTTGATTGTAAAAGAGAGGACAAAGATATGAATCAAATGAATAAGAGTTCGTTAGTGATAACGATAATAGTAACTTTAGTAATAGGAATATTATTTGTAGTATTTCCAAAGAATATTATTAACCTATTAAGCTATATAATCGGTACGGTTTTGATAGTCTTAGGTCTTATAAATATTTTAATGTATTTTAAAACTAATCCTATAGAAGGTATGTCTTTTGGATTCGCCATAGGATTAATACTTTTAATATTCGGATCTTATCTTATGGTAAGAACAGAGTTTATCCTCAGCACATTATCAGTATTTTTTGGATTTTTCATAATGATAAACGGGATTTTTTCCTTGCAGGTGGCTGTCGATTCTATTAGAGCTAAGACTAGCAAGTGGAAAGCAATAATAATAATGGCAATAATTAATACCTTACTAGGTATAATAATTCTTTATAATCCTTTTGTTGGAACAGAAGCTCTAGTAATGTATATCGGTGTATTTATGATAGTAGTGTCCGTGCTTAATTTCCTTACTTTATTCATAGTAAAAAAAGCTGCAAAATAATTAGGATAGTAAAATATGACTATAAATAATAGGATGAGATAATAATGAGTCTAAAGGCTTATAAAATTATTATTTCGTCATTTTTTGTTTCGAAATAAGCAAATAATTATAAAAAAAATATAAAAATATAGACAATAAAACCACTTTATGATAATATAGTCCTATAAGAAACTAATACTATATGGGCAAAGTATATGAAAATATGCGACGCAAAGCCATGAGTCTAAGGTTGGGTTATTAATATAGGACTTAATTATGATTGTCAGGTTGCTTAAATCACTTAGGTTATTCAAAGTGATTGTGTAGTAGCAAATTAATTATTATTTTTTTACTAGGAGGAATAATATGAGTAGGACAGTAAAAAAAGTACTTGCTGTTGTAATGATTCTCGCAATTTTGTTTACTAACGCAAATTTAAGCTCAAACCCTGCAGCTAGAAATGGTTTTGCGGATAATACAACACAAATTCAAGAGACTACTATTAGTTCAACACAAGAAATTCAAGAAAGCACAGAAGAAGCTATAGAAGAAAGTGGCAAAGAAAGTGCAGGGGAAGTCACAGAAGTAAGTGACGAAGAAAGTACACAGGAAGCTACAGAAGAAAGTAGCGAAGAAAGTACAGAGGAAGCTACAGAAGAGGCTAGCGAAGAAAGTTCAGAGGAAGCTACAGAAGAGGCTAGCGAAGAAAGTTCAGAAGAAGCTACAGAAGAAGGTAGCGAAGAAAGTTCAGAGGAAGCTACAGAAGAAGGTAGCGAAGAAAGTTCAGAGGAAGCTACAGAAGAAAGTGGCGAAGAAAGTGCAGGGGAAGCTACAGAAGAAAGTAGTGAAGAAAGTACAGAAGAAGTTACTACAGAAAGTAGCGAGGAAAGTACAAAAGTATCATTAGCTGAAGGTAGTGCTCCAGAATTTGGAACTACTGGACTTGCTAGTGATAAAGTTAATCCTATAGCCCCATTTCAAAATGTAAGACATACATATAGATCTATGATGGTAATGCCATTTATGTCTAGGTCTTCTGGTTCTAGTAATAATGGTGGCGGTTCTCAAGCCGGTGAATTATCAATCGATAAAGAGGCAACTAGAGTCTCTGGTCAAAATCTATTCGATTTAGTTTTAACTATAAGCGGTAAAAATAAACAAGAGACTACAGACATTGTACTTCTAGTAGATACTTCAGGAAGTATGAAATTTAATAATAGAATGGATAATGCTAAGGCTTCTGCTAAGCAGTTTATTGATTCGGTTATTCCTAACAGTGGACACGGTGAAGTAAGAGTTGCTGTAGTAACTTTTGATGACGACTTAGACCCATTTTATTCATTGACTAATGATTCTGAATGGTTAAAAGGAAGAATAGATCTTTTAACAGCTAAAGGTGGTACTTTTACGCAAGGTGCTATACATAAGGCAAGAACAGAGATTTTAGAGCCTAGTACTGCTAAAAATAAATACATGATAGTTCTTACTGATGGTGAGCCTACTTTTGCATATGATGTAAAAGATAATTGGATAGATTATATAGAGGATGCACCAAATTCAGACTATGAGGAATTTAAGACTACAAAAAATATGCCAGAAGCAAATATGGATTACCCACAAACTATTGGAGAGGGTAAAAATAGACTAGTAGAGAAAACTCGTGATGAAGATTTAGGAATAATATGGAATGTAGACTGTGGTAATCAAGCAGTTGCTGAAGCTAGATTTGCAAGTGACTCAGGTATTACTATGTATTCCATAGGTCTTGACGTTAATTCAAATATGACTGATGTATTAGAAGGAATTGGTATAGATGGTAGTTTTACATCAACATCAGCACAATTGATTAATATTTATAATCAAATAGCAAATGGTGTGGCTTTTGCAGCTACAGATGCAAAAATAATTGACCCAATGGGAGATATGTTCTCTATCCCTGGAATCAATGCATCAAATTTTGCTGATAAGATAAGAGTAGAAGATAAAAATGGTAACTCTTTAATAGGTAATGGAGCAACATTATCTTGGGATAATGCTACAGAAACTATAACAGTTGAACTAGAAACAGTTACAGAAAATAATTCTCCAATAACTATTAAATATCAAGTAACACTTGATGGTGCAGGAGCGGTTGCAGGAACACTTTATCAAACCAATAAGACAACTACTATTGATTATACAGATTCAAACGGAAATTTTGTAGATGATAGAGAATTTCCAATACCAGAAGTATCTTTAGATGATGCTATTATCATATCTAAATATCTCCTTATTAATGATGCAGATGAGTTAATGAAACCTTATGATGTACCTAAAAAAGCAATCAACTTAGCTGATGCTTTAATAAAGCAAGATACTTATCCTATAAGCACTTTAGGTACAGTTGATATATCAGCACCAGAATTTTTTACATATCAAGGACAAAAATATATTTTAGATGCAAAACTAGTAGTTACAGGTACAGAAGGTGCTGGAGTAACATATACAACAGCAGATGGACTTAGAACTTCCCCTGCTACAGTAAACACTTTAAATTCAGCTAAAACAACGCTTTATTTTACATATAAGAGACCTAAAGCTAATGTTACATTTTTAGCTGATCAAAATGGTGCACATGGTATGCTAAACGATGGTTTGGCAAATGTAATTTCAACAATTCAAACTTATTGGACAGGTGTAACACCTAGTGCTAATGATGGGAAAGTTCCTACACCAGTGCCAAATGCAGGATATTATTTTGTAGGTTGGCAACCAAACTTTGTTCCAGTAGCAGAGGGTGGAGCTACTTACATAGCTAATTTTGCAAAAGACAATAATGCAAGTTACCAATATACAGTAGAATATTACAAAGATGGAGTAAAAGATAACGATTTAACAGAAACAAAAACAGTATGGGCAGGAACTACAAAGGTAGATTTAGAAGGATTGAAAAAGACAATAGTAGGCTATGCTTATTCTTCAGTAAATCCAGAAGCTGATACAAGTGGAAAAGTAGATGTATCAAATGGTTCTGTAGTAAAACTATACTACGTAAAAAACAATAATGACACTTATCAATATACAGTAGAGTATTACAAAGATGGAGTAAAAGATAACGATTTAACAGAAACAAAAACAGTATGGGCAGGAACTACAAAAGTAGCTTTAAGCCAATTGAAAAAGAACATAATAGGATATATATATAATTCTGTAGTTCCAGCAGAAGATTCAAGTGATAATGTTGCAGTATCTAGTGGAGCAACAATTAAGTTATACTATGATATAAGAACAGATATTGAATATACGGTGAAATATCAGCTAGCAGATGGAACAAAATTACTAGATGACAAGGTAATTGGTGGTCAAACTATGGGGTCAAGTGTTACAGAGAATGCCGTAGATATTGATGGCTATACAGTGGATGCAGCACAGAAGACTATAACATTAAATGTAAGTGGAAATGTAATAGTGTTTGTTTATTCTGTAGATTCTAATGATACAGTAAGACTAAACTATCAATCAGAAGATACAAATAAGGGAACAGTAAACCCAGCATTTGAAGATGTAGCAAGAGCAGGACAAGCAAGCGGTTCAGCAGCTACAGCAAAAGAAGGATATGTATTTGTAAACTGGACAAACTCAAATGGAGATGTAGTAAGTGAAAATATAAACTTTGTACCAGTAAATCCAGGATTATATGTGGCAGAAACATATACAGCACACTTTAAAATAAATGTGAATGATAAGGTGCTTATAAGATTCCATTCAGAAAATGTTAATATGGGAACAGTTACAAATGCCGGTGGTCATGTAGCAAAAGCAGGATCAGCACCAAGTTCAAAAGCAGAAGCTAAAACAGGGTATGTATTTGTGGAATGGAAGCAAGGAAATAATACAGTAAGCACAAGTGCAACTTATACACCAGCTAAAGTAAATGGCTTGAACGTAGCAGGAACATATAAGGCATGTTTCGCTATTGATACAAATGATACAGTAAGACTAAACTATCAATCAGAAGATACAAATAAGGGAACAGTAAACCCAGCAAGTGAAGATGTAGCAAGAGCAGGACAAGCAAGCGGTTCAAGTGCTACAGCAAGAGAAGGATATGTATTTGTAAATTGGACAGATTCAAATGATAATGTTGTAAGTACAAATGCGAATTACATACCAGCAAAACCAACAAGTGGATTATATGTGGCAGAAACATATACAGCACACTTTAGAGTTGATAATAGTGATACAGTAAGATTAACGTATCAATCAGAAGATACAAATAAGGGAACTGTAAATCCAGCATTTGAAGATGTAGCAAGAGCAGGACAAGCAAGTGGTGTGGCAGCAACAGCGGCAGATGGATATGTATTTGTAAACTGGACAGATTCAAGTAATAAGGTAGTAAGTACAGATGCAAACTATAAACCAGCAAAACCAACAAGTGGATTATATGTGGCAGAGACGTATACAGCACACTTTGCAGTCAATACATCTGATACTGTAAAACTAAGATATCAATCAGAAGATACAAGTAAGGGAACAGTAAATCCAGCAAGTGAAGACGTAGCAAAAGCAGGACAAGCAATCGGTGTGGTAGCTACACCAGCAGATGGATATGTATTTGTAAACTGGACAGATTCAAGTGGAAAGGTAGTAAGCACAAGTGCGAATTATATACCAGCAAGACCAACAAATGGAGTATATGTAGCGCAGACGTATACAGCACACTTTAAAGTAAATGAGAATGATAAGGTGCTTATAAGATTCTATTCAGAAGATAGTAATATGGGAGCGGTTAGCAATGAAGGTGGTCATGTAGCAAAAGCAGGGGAAGCACCAAGTTCAAAAGCAGAGGCTAAACCTGGATATGTATTTGTGAATTGGAAGCAAGGAAATGTAACAGTAAGCACAAGTGCGACTTATACACCAGATAAAGTAAATGGCTTGAATGTAGCAGGAACATATAAGGCATGTTTCGCTATTGATACAAATGATACAGTAAGACTAAACTATCAATCAGAAGATACAAATAAGGGAACAGTAAATCCAGCATTTGAAGATGTAGTAAGAGCAGGACAAGCAAGTGGTGTGGCAGCTACAGCATCAGATGGATATGTATTTGTAAATTGGACAGATTCAAGTAATAATGTTGTTAGTACAAGTGCAAACTATATACCAGCAAAAGCAACAAGCGGATTATATGTAGCAGAGACTTATACAGCACATTTTGCAGTTGATACAGATGATACAGTAAAATTAAACTATCAATCAGAAGATACTACAAAAGGAACAGTAAATCCAGCAAGTGAAGATGTAGCAAGAGCAGGACAAGCAAGTGGTGTGGTAGCTACGGCAGTAGAAGGATATGTATTTCTAAACTGGACAGATTCAAGTGGAAAGGTAGTAAGCACGAGTGCAAATTATGTGCCGGCAAAACCAACAAGCGGATTATATGTATCAGAGACGTATACAGCACACTTTACTATTGATTCTTCTGATACAGTAAAATTAAATTATCAATCAGAAGATACAAATAAGGGAACAGTAAATCCAGCAAGTGAAGATGTAGCAAGAGCAGGACAAGCAATCGGTGTGGCAGCTACAGCAGCAGAAGGATATGTATTTGTAAACTGGACAGATTCAAATGATAATGTTGTAAGTACAAGTGCGAACTATGTACCAGCAAAACCAACAAGTGGATTATATGTAGCACAGACGTATACAGCGCATTTTGCAATTGATACAGATGATACTGTAAAACTAAGCTATCAATCAGAAGATACAAGTAAGGGAACAGTAAATCCGGCAAGTGAAGATGTAGCAAGAGCAGGACAAGCAAGTGGTGTGGCAGCTACAGTGGCAGAAGGATATGTGTTTGTAAACTGGACAGATTCAAGTGGAAAGGTAGTAAGCACAAGTGCGAATTATATACCAACAAGACCAGTAAATGGACTATATGTAGCGCAGACTTATACAGCACACTTTGCGGTTAATGAAGCTGATAAGGTAAGGATAGATTATGCATCAAGTGGAAACGGAACTGTAAACCCAACAAGTGAAGACGTAGCAAAAGCAGGACAAGCAAATGGTTCAACAGCTACAGCTGATTTAGGCTACAGATTTGTAAACTGGACAGATGAAAACAATGTTGAAGTAAGTAAAAATAGTGAATTTATACCAGCTAAAGTTAATGGATTAAACGTAGCTGCAACATATACAGCGAACTTTGCTGCAGATGATTTACAAACAGTTGATATTACTTATTTAGCATCAGAAGGTGGAGATGTAAGTATTTCACTTGAAAGAATAGCAAGAGTAAATGGAGTAGCAAAAGGTTCAAAAGCAATAGCTAAAACAGGTTATAAATTTGTGAACTGGACAAATGAACAAGGTATTATAGTAGGAACTGATGTAGACTTTATACCAAATAAAGTCGGTGGACTTAATATAGAAGCG
>PDWI01006753.1_pt1 | contig 14297 bp, 11 predicted proteins | sample 1430891 | NCBI WGS metagenome assembly PDWI01 (sample SAMN01162508, study PRJNA174530) | Oral metagenome, whole genome shotgun sequencing project. | biome: Marine environment; feature: Marine mammal; material: Swab sample of the gingival sulcus; isolation source: swab sample of gingival sulcus...
TGATAGCTGATGACATATTCAAACCTGTTTCCTCACAAAAAGTATTGAAATCTTCTTTCACTTTCTTATCCGTTTTTACACTTAATGTTACCTGAGCCATAACAGACCTCCTTTCTCATCCTTATTTACGTACATTATATCAACATTGTATTACCATAGCAAGATATTAACAATATTTTTTAAAGTTCACTTCATTTCCACACTGTCTTTACTATATTAAATTCTATAAACCTTGAACTTTAGACTACTTAGCTTTATAATAAATATACAATAAGAGAACAATCGGAGGATAATTTGAAAAAGAAAGTGGTACTAGGCTTATCAGGCGGTGTTGACTCATCGGTTTGTGCCTATTTATTAAAAGAACAGGGTTATGACGTTACCTGCCTGTTTATGAAAAACTGGGATGAAGAAAATGATTCAGAATGTACAGCCTATGAGGATTCGCAAGATGCTTTAAATGTTGCAAACAGTCTAGACTTGCCTTTTTATGTAGTCAATTTTGAAAAAGAATATATGGATAGAGTTTTTTCTTACTTTTTAGAAGAATTAAAGGCTTGTAGAACCCCAAACCCAGACGTTATGTGTAATCAAGAAATTAAGTTCAATGCCTTTTTAGACTTTGCCTTAACCATAGATGCCGACTACATTGCGATGGGACATTACGCAAGGGTTATCCACAAGGATGGCAGAAGCTACCTTGCAAAGGGAAAAGATAATTCAAAAGATCAATCATATTTTTTATCACGAATTGATGAAGAAGCCCTTCAGAAAACAATTTTTCCAATAGGAGATATTGAAAAATCAGAAGTAAGACGAATTGCTGAAGAACAAGGCTTTGTCACTGCAACAAAAAAGGATTCAACAGGCATTTGTTTTATTGGCGAACGAAACTTTGATAAATTTCTAGATAAATACTTAGAAAGTAAGGAAGGCGATATTATTGATGTAGATGGAGGAATTGTTGGCAAACACAAAGGGCTAATTCACTACACCATAGGACAACGAAAAGGCATTGGCATTGGCGGCGTAAAATCGGGTGAACCGTGGTTTGTTTGTAAAAAAGACAAAGAAAAAAATGTACTATACGTTTGCCAAGGAAAAAATCACCCAGCCCTATTCTATGACTACCTGATATGCAAAGATTTTAAATGGATTAACAACGAAAAACCAAACTTACCAATGAATTTAAATGCAAAATTTAGATATCGACAGCCAGATATTGCCGTTCGAGTGAAAGATGGCAAAAACGAAAACGAACTTATAATAGAATTTAAGGAGCCTGTAAAGGCAATTACTCCAGGGCAAATAGCCGTTTTATATGACGGTGAAATATGCCTCGGTGGTGGCATAATAGAAAAAGGAGAACGCGATGAACTATAAAGAAAGATATAATGCTTGGCTTAATGACAAAACCTTTGATGCTGAATTCATCAAAGAACTAAAAGCAATTCCAGAAGAAGAATTAGAAGAGTGTTTTTATAAAGAGCTTGCCTTTGGCACCGCTGGCTTAAGGGGCATCAATGGCGCTGGTTCAAACAGAATGAACAAGTATGTTATAAGACGTGCATCTCAAGGTTATGCCATGCTATTATGTTCAAAGGACGAGAAGCCAACCTGTGCTATCGCTTATGACAACAGAAAGTATTCACGATATTTCGCCATGGAAGCAGCGAGTGTCTTAGCTGCTAACGGCGTAAAAACTTATATTTTTAAAGAATTAAAGCCAACACCTGAACTATCCTTTACGGTAATAGATAAACAGTGTACAGGCGGTATAGTCTGTACCGCTAGCCATAACCCACCAGAATATAGTGGCTATAAGGTATACGGACGTGATGGTGCACAATTAAGTTCTGACAGCGCAGCTCAGGTTTCTGAATTTATATTAAGACAAAATGGATTCAACGATATCAAACAAATGGACTTTGACGAAGCTCTTAATCAAGGGTTGATAGAGTGGATAGAAGAGGACTATGATGAAAAATACCTTGATGGCGTGAGAAGCGAACTCTTACATAAAGAAACCTTAGGTACTCAATTAAAATGCACTTACACCCCACTGAATGGAGCTGGTGCTAAGGTGATGAAAAAATTATTTGAATCACTAGGTTTAAACGATGTTCGTTATGTAGACGAACAAATGATTCCAGATCCAAACTTTACTACCTGCCCTATTCCAAATCCAGAGGATGAAAAATCCTTTGATCTATCCAAAGAATACGCTAAAGAATTTGGTGCAGAACTTTTATTAGCTTCAGATCCAGACGCCGATAGAATCGGCTGCTTAGCAAGAAACAAAAAGGGCGAATACATTAAAATAAACGGCAATCAAATAGGCGCTTTAATCGCATACTACCTATTTAGTCAAAAAAAGAATATGCCAAAGAACCCTTGCATGGTTAAAAGCGTGGTGACAAGCGATTTAACGGAATACATTGCCAAAGACTATGGCATTCAAACAAGAGAAACCTTAACAGGATTCAAAAACATCTGTGGTATCATCAGAAAATTTGATAAGCAAGGTAAACCAGACTTTATCATGGGCTTTGAAGAAAGCTACGGCTACTTAGTAGGCACACATTGTAGAGATAAAGACTCCCTTGTTTCCGCTATGTTTTTAATTGATATGGCAAAGTTTTACAAATCCCAAGGTAAGGATTTATTCGATATTTTAGATGAAATATATGATAAGTATGGCTATTTTAAGGACGACCTAATTGCCCTTGTAAAACCTGGCAAATCAGGTATGGAAGAGATTCAAGACTTAATGAAAAAATTTAGAGAAAACTTTAAAGATGCACTTAAAGCATATAAATTAAAAGAAATTCACGACTTTGCAACGCTAGAAATCTTGGATTTAGTAAGCAATGAAAAGACAACCATTCCAGAAATTAAAGAAAAGCAAAACTTGCTTAAATTTAAAATGGCATGTGGTTCTTGGATAGCCTGCAGACCATCTGGCACAGAGCCTAAGGTGAAATTTTACTTCTGTATCAAAGGCAAAGACAAGGCAGATGCAAATGCGAAACATAAAGCACTAAAGGCTATAGTTGAAAAGTTTATAGAAAAATAACAGCGAGATCTCTCGACTACGCTAGAGATGACAAATGGTGCGTGCTCGGAATCACATAAAAAGAAAGGAACAAGAGTTTGGAAACAACAAAACAAAAAATAACAACAAAAGAGCTGGTTTTTACAGCTCTTTCTATCGCGCTAATCACAATAGGTGCCTATATAAAATTCAGCCTATTCACAATCCCTTTTACCTTGCAATTGGTAATGGTCATGCTAGTTGCACTCGTTTTCGGTTATAAAGTAGGCTTTTTATCTACCAGCATATACACTGTTATGGGCTTAGCTGGCTTGCCAGTATTTTCATCTGGTGGCGGATTAGGCTATGTAGCAAATCCAAGTTTTGGATACATTCTTGGTTTTATCCTCTGCGCCTTTATCATTGGCTTATTTGGAAACAAAAGGAAAAGCCAAGATAAATTATCAATAAAACATGCAAAAACTTTTGCCATCACATTATTAGGATTACTAATTGTTTATCTAATTGGTGTCAGCTACTGGTATTTATTAGGACAATTATTTATCCCTAAGTTTAAAATGAACTTCTTAGACTTAGTCTACAAAGGAGCTATCGTCTTTATGCCAAAAGATATTTTTCTATGTTTTATAGTAAGTCTTATTGCACCTAAATTACAATTTTATGTAAGCATATAATACATAATTATTTTCTAAAATAGGTATAATTAATTATAAACTGGGTATATATTTAGTGTATATATCAATATTACAGCAATATAAACTATACTATTTTACTATAGGAGCCAATATGGAAAATAGATATCAATATTTACTTAATGCATATTACTGCATTGACAACGATATAAAAGCGAATTATACGAAATACAAAAAAGAGTTAAAATCACATAAGAATAACACCGTCAAATACGCTGATACCCTTTTATTTTTAATTCGATGCAAGTTGATAATGGGAAAATATCAACTTATCAACGAAAATATAAATACACTATTAGATATATACACTAAACATAATGATCTTTGTGGGCAATTTTTTACACTAACAACTTACGGTATTTCTTGTAGAGACTGCATGGATACCACAAAGGCAAATAAGGTGTTCCATAAAGCCCATAAAATTAGCTATGAAATAAATGATCCCAATTACATTCTCATTGCTATCATCAATTACGCTTGTATGGAACTGAAAAAAAACATGACAAAAAAACTAATCAAAATTTTTGAAGACGCCCAAAAATATGTAAAAAAAATAGATAATCAAAAAATCATAGGTGCATACTACATTAATTATGGCTACGTTCAATTCTTAGATGGCAATATTAAGAAAGCTCAAGAATATAATACACTTGCTTTAAGAGCTTACGAAAACTTCTACAGCAATAAAAATGCACCAAACATTCTTGCTGTGAAATCGAATCAAGCAGAAATATACTCTTCATTGAAAGAATACGAAAAAGCAATAGAAATGTATAAAGAGGTTTACGCTACTGCCTTAGAAACAAATGATAATAGCATCGCTTATGATTGTTTAAGAGGCCTTGTAGGAGCCTATGAAAAATCGAAAAATTATGAGCAAGCCTTTAAGTATTTAAAATTAGTGGATGAAAAACTATCATCCCTTTTGCAAAATGTAAGTGATAACGATAGCTTTAGCATTCTGAATCAATACTTATCTCATGAATTAGAAGAGTCCAAAGAACAAGTTCTTCTTACCAATCAAAAGATAAAACAAAAAAGTTTAGAATTAGAAGAGAACTTAAAACAACTAAATCTTATTTCTACCATTGGTAAAAAAATTACATCTATCACAGAAGAATCTATTTTATTTGAAACAGTTGTTGATATATTATATGCAAATCTAAAAATAGATGTAGCAGGCATGATTCTTGTTGATGAAGAAAATAGAAAGATTCACTTAAAATATTTTGTTGAAAATAATGAAAAAATGAAAAAAACTTTCATAATTAGTGTCGACGATGAATATTCTTTATCTGCATATTGTGTCAGAGAAAATAAAGATTTATTTATCAATAACGTAAAAAATGAATATACCCAGTATATTCAAAATTATGGATTAACTACAAATTTAGAAAAGACAAAAGATCTAAACGGATCAGTCATATTTTGCAGGCTATTATCAAATAACAAAATCATTGGTATTTTAACCATACAAAGTTACGAAATAAATGCTTTTAATGACAGAACCTTGGAAACAATACATTCTATTTCCTCTTATGTTGCTATAGCCCTAAGCAATTCTAACAAAAATAAACTCTTAGCAGAACTTAGTCATTATGATTCACTTACCGGCTTACAAAACAGACGTTCTTTTAGAGAATTTGACAGCAAATTGTCAACTATGAATTATCACTCTATCGCTTTAATCATAGCCGATATGAACCACTTAAAGCTCATCAATGACCACGTTAGCCACTTAGAAGGCGATCGCTATCTAAAAGAACTTTCTACTATTTTACAATCATTAGATAACGATGGTAGCCACTATAGAATTGGCGGAGATGAATTTGCCATCATCATCTTGGACAGCAATGAAAATGACATCATCGAATATATAGACAAAATCAAGAACACCTGTAAAAAAACCCAATTGTCATCATACCCTCTGTCTGTTGCTATAGGATATTCTTATCGCGACTTTAAGGAAACAGATTTATACAAACTCTTTATTGAAGCAGAAACTAACATGTATACAGATAAAGAAAACTATTACTTAGAAAATAATTTAGAAAAAAGACGTTCCCTCAAGTAGCTAACAAAACACATAATTCAGTTGAGCTAAGATATAAATAGCAGCAGTTTCTGTACGCAAAATTCTAGAACCTAGAGAAACTGACTTAGCCACATCCTTCAGAAGTTCTCTTTCATAGTCGGCTAATCCACCCTCTGAGCCCACAATAATAGCTATTGTTTTAGCAAGTTTTATCTTTCCCTCTAAATCTCTTATCGTCTGAGCTTTGTTTTCATTATTACTATAACTCAAATCTTCATCTGCTAAGATGACAAGATCATAATCCTTTAAACCTTCCACTAAGTCTTTAAATTCCAAAACATCGTGTACTGTAGGAACATAGAGCCTTTTAGACTGCTCTGCCGCTGAATAGGCAATTTTCTGTAAACGTTTCGTTTTTTTGTGCTTTTTTTCATCTTTTATGGAAGCCACACAATGCTTCATATTGACTGGCGTAATACTATGAACACCACATTCTACTGCCTTCTGAACAATCAAATCGATTTTTTTTAACTTTGGCACCCCTTGATAGAGATCAATTTTGGCGGGAAGCTCCTGAGCTAAAACACAGTTTTCAATATTTTTTAAAATGATATTATACTTTCCAATTTCAATAATTTCACCAATACACTCTAATTCATCCTTAAAACAAAGTTCTAAATGAGCGCCTGGCCCCAATCTCAAAGAAGCTGTAATGTGTTTCATCATTTCTTTATCGTCTATTGTTATTTTACCACCAAGTTTTGGTCTATAATTATTGATAAAAAATCTATTTTCATTCCATTTTCTCATTTTTTAAATACCAATCCTGTCCATTCCCCTAAGGCTTTATCTTCTATTAACTGAAAACCAAGTTTTTCATATACTTCTATCACGTCGCTTTTTCCAACAGTCAAAATACCAGAACACAATAAATACGTTCCCTCTTTACTAGCCTTCTCTATTCTATCAGCTAAATCTATTAAAATTGGACTCGTTAAATTGCTAAGGATAATATCATAATCCCTTCCATAATCCTCATCTGCTAAGGCCACTTCAATCTTATCCGATAAATCATTTTTTTCTGCATTTTCAATAGTAGCGTTAATGGCAAGTTCATCCACATCCACCGCTCTAACAATTTCGGCACCTTTAAATAAGGAAATAATGGATAGAATCCCGCTTCCGCAGCCAATATCTATCACCTTTTCACCGCCCTTTACATAGTCATTAATAAAAGAAGCACATAAAGCCGTTGTCTCATGAGTACCTGTTCCAAAGGCAGAACCTGGATCCATTAAAAGAACGCGTTCATTTTCTTTTGCATGATACTCTTCCCAAGAAGGACAAATCACGATTCCATCACATATTTCAAAAGGCTTAAAATACTCTTTCCATTTATCAATGCCATCATTAGGGTCTATCTCTTTAATAGTGCAGTCCTCTACATCAAGTTCCATTTCCTTTAAACCCTCTTTAATGACCTTTAGCATTTCTTCTGCCTCATGCTCTCTACACTCATAATGCGCCTTATAAACAATCACATCCTGCGGCACATCCTTTAAATCCTCATCAATGTAATCCCAAGTAATACCAGAATCTTCTAATTCATAAATAGCCTGTTGATCTTCTATCAATAAATCGTCAATCCCATTCAAAATAAACAGTGTTGTTAGTTCTTCTGCGATATCAGCCTTCGACTTTACAGATATTTCATACCAATTCATACTATCCCCTTATTTTCTATGTTTTTTATAATCAATCATACTACTAACATTATCTCTTTTTTCTTTTTCTCTTATTTTTTCCCTACGCCTTGATACCACATAAGTCCATATAAGGATAATAAGAATAACTTTAATAATGAAACCTGCAACACTCATCACCATTTCAAAAGGCGTTTTCTCCTTTGTTTCATCATTCAGTTCACCTAAAAAGGAAGATGTTTTAGTAGAACTTTCAGATACTAAATCTGTTTTAGCAATCTCTTTTCCTTGATATTTAAGTATCACTTCACCAAGCTTAGTATCTTTTTCCACTACCACATTCTTTAAATCTCGTTTTTTCACTTCCCTGACGACATCATTTTTTACATCCACATTTTTTGGCAAGACAACACTAACATTGGATTTTGCAATCATTGTAAGACTGTTTTCTTCCTTATCATTTAGTTTTATCTTATCTATTATTTGCCCCTTGGTTATGATAGTATAGGTAGCATATTCATTTTTAGCCTTCTCCATCAATGCTTTTTGTTTTGCATATGCTTGTTTAGAAGCACCTTCCCCCGCTGAAACAAAAATCAAGGACATATTGTTATAATTGGCAGTCGTAAAAATAATATAACGCCCATTACTAAAGGTACTTAACTTCGATTCTAAAATATTCTTATCATAAATTGGAACCGTCTTTCCCATATACTCCATCACTTCACCGTTTTCCAATAAAAACAGATTGCTTTGCTTAATATAATTTCTAGCCACATCTTTTTTATTGGTTGGTGGAATAACATACTCCTTAGCTGAAATAGCCGTTTTAAAGGCAGCAAATTTCATCAGTTCTTTGAGCATAATAGCAATATCATAAACGCTAGTTAATTGTTCATTATTTTCCGAATTATAAACACTGACAAAGTTGGTATCGTTCATTTTTAAAGCTTTTGCCCTATTATTCATCTTTACTACAAAATCATCTACCGAACCAGCATTTGCAATCGCTAAAGTTTTTGCCGCATCATTGGCAGAGAGTAATAGTAATGCGTGTAATAATTGTTCTAAAGTAAATTCTTCCCCAACATCCACCGCTATACTAGAACCACTAGGACTGGTGAAATTTTCTGGACTTTTGATTTTATCTGGCAGAGAATGATTTTCCAACATAATTAATGAGGTCATAATCGCAGTCATTGAACCCATAGTCATTTTAACATGTTCATTTGCTGAAAATAAAACCTTCCCCGTAGCAGCATCCATTACCACGTAATTATCTGCTAAGTCCTCTGCAGAAAACTTGATGCTCTCTGTATTATTCTCTTTCTTAGCCTCTTCTTCACCTTCTGCATAAATAAAACCCACACCTGCATTAAAAACAAGTATCACAGCCAGCATTATGCTCATTATCTTTTTCATAACATTTATTCCTCTTTAAAACAATTCCGATAGTATCGCATTGGATACGTTTAGCGCTCTATCGGTCAATCGTAGATTATCTTCTTCCAAAGCCATCAAGCCCATTTTCTGATATTTATTGATCCAATCCTTACATTCTATTCTTACATCAAAGCCGTATTTCTCTTGGCACTCAGATAGTATAATTCCTTTTTTCAGTCGCAAACCCATCATTAAATATTCCATGAATTTTTCATAAGAATCTAAAACGTAAACATCGCCAAGCGGAAAGTCACCCGCTTCCGCTAAGGAGATATAACGCTCGATATCCGCATAGTTTTCTACCCTTTCTTCTTGAAAAGTATAGACCGCAGCTGAGCCTGCGCCCAAGCTATCTTTATATTCCCAGTAGGACAGGTTATGCCGAGACTCAAAACCCGCTTTTGCATAATTTGAAATCTCATACCTATTATAACCTACTTTTGGCAAATAGTCAGTAATAAATTCCATTTGATCCGCAATACTCTCATCATCTGGCAAGGATACCAGCCCTGATTGTAATCTTTTATCCAGCTTACAATCACTGTCCACGCTCAAGCAATAAGTCGATATATGTTCTGGATTCAGCTTAATGAATTCGTCCAAATCCTCTTTCACACTCTGAACACTAGTCTTTGGTCCTCCATAGATTAAATCCAAACTGATATTATCAACGCCTTCTTCCCGTAGAATATAAAAGGCCTCTCTTCCCTTATCCGCCTTAGCTTTTCTGCCAATATCGTTCAAATAAGCTTGATGAAAACTCTGCACCCCTAAGGAAATCCTATTGACCCCCAAGTTTTTAATCTGCCAAACATAATCTCTCTTTACTTGGTGGGGATTCATTTCAAGGGTGAATTCATCTAATTCACAAGTAAAACAATTGTGAACCGTTTCTAAAATATCCGCCATCTCTTCCACACTCAATACCGCAGGGCTACCCCCACCAAAATACAAGGTCTTTAAACTTAAATTATGTACTTGATATTTTTTACTGAGCCGCATAATGTCTTTTTTTAACGCCTTGATATACCTAGTTTTTACGCTAAAATCATCCACCGAATAAAAACTACAATAATCGCACCTATGCCTACAAAATGGAATATGTATATATAAATGGCTTTGTTTTTTCCTCACCGTCATAATCTATTGCGCCTGCCAAAATTCTTCTAATTTCTCTTCAAATGCTTCCATAGTTCCCGAATTATCAATCCAATAATCACTTCGTCTTTTCTTTTCTTCTTGCGAAATCTGAGAATCTATCCTCGCCTTTACCTCTTCTTTAGTAACATGGTTTCTTGCCATTACCCTTTTAATAATCAACTCTTCATCACAGGTGATTAACAAAATCTGATTCACGTAATTTTCAAAGCCATACTCAAATAAAACGGGCGCTTCTAAAACAATAAAAGGCTTAGCTTCTTCTTCACTCAATCCATCAATAATCCTGTCCACTTCCATAGTAAGATATTTTTTTACAATGCTATTTAATTCTTCGAGTTTTTCTCTATCATTAAATACAATGCCAGCTAAATTTTCCTTATCCACTTCTCCATCAGAGTCTATGACACTCTGTCCAAAAGCCGTTCTTAATTCTTCTAAAATAGCACTTCCTTTTTTATATAAGGACTTAGCTACCACATCAGCATCAATGATATGGCATCCTTTTTTTTCAAAAAACTTAGTAGCAAAAGACTTTCCAGTACCTATGCTACCTGTTAAGCCTAATATAAACTTATTTTGCCTCATACCAATTATCTCCGCTACTTACATCCACATTCAGTGGCACATCCAAGTGACAAGCATTTTTCATCGCCTCTATCAAAACATCCCTTACCTCATCAAATTCATCCTTATGAGTATCAATGATAAGTTCATCATGTATTTGCATAATCAGCTGACTCTTTAAATTCCTTACTGTTAGCTCTTCATGTACCTTAATCATCGCCACCTTGATAATATCCGCTGAGCTTCCCTGTATGGGAGCATTCATGGCGACTCTCTTGCCGTACTCCCTGATTCTATGATTTTTATTAAGTAATTCTGGAATCGGGCGTTTTCTCCCAAATAAAGTCATGGCATAACCCAGTTTCTCCGCATCTTCTTTTGACTTATCCAAGAATGTTTTTATATCTGGGTACTTGGCAAAATAGTTATTGATATAGTCCTCTGCTGCCTGATAAGAAATGTGTAAATCCTCCGATAAAGAATATTTACCCATCCCATAGATAATCCCAAAATTAATTGCCTTCGCATCACTTCGTTCCGCTAATGTTATATCATCTAGCTTTTTCTCAAAAATTTGAGAAGCGGTTAAAGCGTGTATATCAATTCCCTCATTATATGCTGCAATCATCTTACTATCCTGTGATAAATGTGCTAAAATTCTGAGTTCTATCTGCGAATAGTCAGCACTCAATAAAACATAGTCCTGATTTCTAGGAACAAATGCCTTACGTAATTCCCTGCCCATCTCGTATCGAATGGGAATATTTTGTAAATTTGGATTATGGCTTGAAATTCTACCGGTTGCAGCCACCACCTGCTCTAAATAAGAGTGAATTGCCCCCGTGTTTTCATCAATACTATATTGTAAGCCCTCACTGTAAGTAGACTTGAGCTTAGTATAGGTACGATACTGTAAAATCTTATCAATAATTGGATTATCCTTTGCCAATTTTTCTAAAACTTCCTTAGAAGTCGAATAGCCCGTCTTTGTTTTCTTACCAGCCTTTAAACCCATATCTTCAAATAAAACCTTGCCCAATTGCTTTGGCGAAGAAATATTAAATTCCTGACCAGCCATAAAATAAATTTGATTTTCAATGTCTACAATCAGTTCACTAAGCTCTTTATCAATGCGCTGTAATTCCTCTTGATTTACCTTAAACCCAGCAATTTGCATATCCACAAGCACCGCATTCAAAGGCATTTCAATATCATGATAGAGTTCAAACAAATTCTTATCTTTCAGTTCTTGAAGAATAAGAGGTTCTATTTTTTCCAACGCTTGCATCCTTATAGCCAAACATTCTTGGAGTTCATTCACATCCACCTTAGCAGCCGACTTTGTCTTCTTCCCCTTATCAAAGATATCTTTCAACGGCATAATGCTAATGCCCAAATACTTACTGGCTAAAAAACTGATGTCATTATCATTTCTATTCGGGTCTAACAAATAGTCTACTATAGAAAGGTCAAATTCGACATTCATATTTTCTATTCCGTTTGCCCTCAATAAGAGCATCAAGTCCTTTGTTCTTTCTGCCTTTATTTTGAGGGAATTCTTTTTAGATTCCTCTCTTAATATATGAAATAAACTATCCGCCATGCTCTCATCAAAAAAGAGGGGTTTTTTGTCCTTTTGATACATCAAGATATAATCATAAGCCGCTGACAGAGGTTTATCATCATCCTTAATTAAGTCAAAGAACACATCCTGATCCCATTCATACCCACTTAAATTTGAAAGGGCATCTTCAACATTTGCCGCCTTATACTTAAAATGATCCTTGCTTTGCCCCTTCATCTTCGCCTTGTACTTTGACTGCAAGCCCTTTAATTCATACTTGACAAAAAGTTCGTTTAGAATACTTAAATCTTCCTCACTTCGCAAATAATCATCTATTTTAAAATCAATGTCAACATGACAATCAATGGTAGCAAGTTTCTTTGATAAAATTGCCATATCTCGATCTTTTATCAGTAAATTTTTAATTCGTGTGGGTTCTACGCTTTCCACATTTTCTAAAATATCTTCCACGCTATCAAATTTATTGAGGAGTTTTAAGGCAGTTACCTTCCCTACACCCTTTACTCCAGGGATATTATCTGAACTATCGCCCATCAGCCCCTTTAAATCCGTTACCCTATTTGGTAATACCCCTAAATCTTCTTCTACCTTTTTTTCATCGTAAACCACTTTATTTTTGGTTCCATGATAACAAACATAGCGATTATCACCAACCAACTGCAAGGAGTCTTTATCCCCCGTTAATATATATGCTTGATGATCTAAATTACTAAAAGAATAGGCTAAAGTCCCTATTAAGTCATCTGCCTCAACCCCCTGTTTTTCTAGTATTTTAAAGCCCATAGCGGCAAGAATTTCTTTTAATACAGGCATTTGAACCGCTAAATCCATATCCATAGAACTGCGGTTTGCCTTATATTCTGAATACATTTCATTTCTAAATGTTCCGCCCTTTAAATCAAAACAAACAGCTATATACTCTGGTTTGATATTATACAACAACCTGTCAAAAATATTCATAAAGCCTACGATGGCATTGGTAGGAAAACCTTCTGAATTAGTCATCCCTCGAATACCATAATAAGCCCTATTTACTATACTGTTACCATCTATTATTACTGCTCTAGCCATCTTTTACTCCATCTTCTTTGTATTTTTTGCCCTGTATTATCAGTTATTTTAAACATCCTACTCTTTTATTAATCAAGGTAAATTATATATGAATAGAACTATAAAATCAATTGAACTTGTAAGATATATTTAAGATTTATCAATATTGTGTACTGCTGATTCTTGTGTTACAATACTATATATAGGCTAAGGTGAATTACCTTAGGAGGTAAGTCGTGAAATTAAAGAAAATTTTCAACTATTTTATAACAGGTTTAAGTTCAATTTTTCCAATCGCATTAACGGGATACATACTTTATAAAGTATTTTTATTTGTTGATGGAATTTCATCTTGGATTATCATAAAAATCTTTAACTACAATATTATTGGGCTTGGTTTTTTACTGACCATATCCGCTATTATACTATTTGGTATGCTCACAAAAAACTATATTATCGTTAAAATACTTGGATTTTTTGAAAAAATAGCCATGAAGATTCCCTTGGTTCAAGTCTTATACTCTGGATTAAAAGAACTTGCAGGGCTCTTTCAAACAACAGATAAAGGAAAATTCACCCAAGCGGTTAGCCTTAATTTTCCAAACGCAGAAGTTGATTCTATTGGTTTTATCACTAAAAAAACTGTTTTATTGGATAATAAACAAAAAGTCGCAGTATTTATTCCTACAACGCCAAACCCAGGAAATGGTTTTTTGATATATACTGAAGCAGAAAAATTAACCCTACTAGACATTAGTATAGAAGATGCGATTAAATGCATTGTCTCAATGGGTACGATAAGCCCTGACGTTATTAATGGCCATCCGAAAGAATAAGTAATGCCATTCCATTTTTTAGGCTAAGACTGGCTTTATCAGCAATCACTTGATTGGAAAGGGTTAGATTAGAATACCTAGACAAATCCTTATCCATTAAAGGATATTCAAAACCATCTAAACGTAAAGAATTTAAATCACTAAAGGGAACGACAGACATTGTTTTTCCCTTT
>PDWI01008610.1_pt1 | contig 14296 bp, 4 predicted proteins | sample 1430891 | NCBI WGS metagenome assembly PDWI01 (sample SAMN01162508, study PRJNA174530) | Oral metagenome, whole genome shotgun sequencing project. | biome: Marine environment; feature: Marine mammal; material: Swab sample of the gingival sulcus; isolation source: swab sample of gingival sulcus...
AGATTTACACCGAAGTCGAAAATAAAACCGAAGGGGCATCGAGCCCCAACGGTTTTAAGCAAGACCTCGCTCAAGTTCAGAATTGCCCGATGTCTAAAACGGAAATATTAAATGAATGTTTAACTTAAAAAACGGTCAACCTTATTTAGGGATGTTCATGTGGAACGGACGCGGAATAATTGAAAATTGATAATGACATGTGGGGCGGACGCTAATTAATTGAAAATGGAGAATTGAAAAAGGCATGAGGGACGGACGCTTTTTTAATTGAAAATTAAAAAAGGCACACGTTAGAGGGTAATTATCCATTATCAATTGTCAATTGTCAATTGAAGACAGAGGTAATTATCCATTATCAATTATCCATTAAAAAGAGGGGAATTGTCAATTATCAACTATCAATTATCAATTAAAAAGGCACACGTGAGGGGACAAGCTAACACCTAATACCCAATACCTAAAACCTTGAAAACAAGCCAAAGGCAAACATCTAAAAGCCAATAGCTGGTAAAGAAGTGAGAGGACAAACTAACAGTTAACATTAATTTTTTGAAAAAAAACATATTGCTGTTTTTTATAATATATAAAGTGTTCTTATCTTTGCGATCTTGATTAATTGAAAATGTCTTTTAATTGAAAATGGAGAATTGAAAATTGAAAATGGCATGAGGGGCGGACGCTAATTAATTGAAAATTGAGAATTGAAAATTGATAATGACATGAGGAACGGACGCTTTTTTAATTGAAAATGGAGAATTGAAAATTGATAATGGCACACACCAGAGGGTAATTATCCATTAAAAAGGCATCCGCCAGAGGTAATTATCCATTATCAACTATCAATTATCAATTATCAATTAAAAAGGAGGGTAATTATCCATTATCCATTATCCATTATCAATTATTTAATTGAAATATGTGGCTTTTTATTATTTTTTAGTCATAGGGACGAGGGTTTGTTTTTAGTGAGGTGAGAAGCGAAATTAATTGAAAATGGAGAATTGAGAATGGCATGAGGGGCAGACGCGGAATAATTGAAAATGGAGAATTGAGAATTGAGAATGGCATGAGGGACGGACGCTAATTAATTGAAAATTGAGAATGGCACACGTTAGAGGGTAATTATCCATTATCCATTTTCAATTATCAATTGAATATAGAGGTAATTATCCATTGTCAATTTTCAATTTTCAATTAAAAGCGTGGGGGATACCACTCCCATTTTTGTCATTGGTTTGGGGAGTGTTGTGTGTGGCACCGGAGTTGTGTGCGGTGGTATGTTAGTAATTAAAAATAAAAATTATAAATGAGTAGAGATTTATTTAGTAAGAAGATACGAGCCGGTAGGCGACGCACTTATTATATGGATGTCAAGGAGCGAGAATCCGGTGATGTCTATTTGCTTTTTTCGGAGAGCTTTACGAATAGGGCAGGATATGAAGAGAGGAGCAGGATACAGATAAACAAGGAAGATTTACAAAAGATAGCCGACGGTCTCGAAGAGACCTTGACCTATATAAGAGAAGAACTAAAAATTGATTTTTATTAAAATAAAAAAAAAGAGAATGAAAAAATTTTATTATTTTAGAGTGCTTTTTATAGTATTGAGCACTATTCTATTTAATTTTCATATTTCTGCCCAGTTACAAGTAGGTGGGATTGTTAACAGGTACGACCATGTATCTGCGATAAGCTCCAACACTGTAACTATTGGTGCTCCTACGGGAGGCGCAGCCCATACGTGGGCTGTTGGCGATTACGCTTTGCTTATCCAGATGACGGGTAAGCCTCCTGTGCAGGGTGGCAATATGGGGCGATATGAAATGAAGAAAGTTACCGCAGTGTCCGGCAACAACATAACCCTTGAGGGTGTCGATTATGCTTACGATGTCGGCACAGAAAAGGTACAGTTGGTATGGGCACCTGAGGCTGACAATATAGAGGTAACATCCGAGGTTACGCCCAAGTTGTGGGACGGAACTATCGGAGGTGTTATTGCTATGAAGGGTAAGGAACTGACGCTTTCTGCTGATATAAACGGTACCGGAGCAGGCTTTAAGGCTGACCACTGGGATGGCTCTCAGTATGTCGGTGCCTTGCATCCTTATGATCAGGTGATAACCACACCTGCTATTGTCCCTTCGCATCCGCTATTTCCGGAGGGTAGCAATGGTGGCGGCGGCTCTGGCGGCGGCGGCGGCGGCGGCGATGGCGGCGGCTCTGGCGGCGGCGGCGCCGGCGGTGTTGGCGCTGGTGCCAATGCTTCTTTTTATGATTGCGGTGCCGGTGCCGGTGGTGGCAGTTATGGCGGTGGTGGCGGCAGCGGCGGTGGCGGCGGCTATGGCGGCGGCTATGGCGGCGATCTGCCGGTACTCCGGGTGCACATTCCGGTGTTGCCGGCGGTGATGGCAATGATCCTGTGCCTTACAATATTACCCCTGAGTATCATTACATGCACGATGGCAACCCAAGACTTATGATGGGAGGTGCCGGAGGTTCTACCAAATGTCAGAACGATGGCGGTCGCGGTGGTGCGGTGGTGTTCCTGTCCTTTGGCCAAAAGATAATAGGAAACGGAAACGGTATATTCGCTGCAGGAGCAGAAGGGGAATCGCGTAATTCTTGTCCGGGACAATCAGTTGATTTTGGTATTGGTGGTGCTGGTGGTGGTGGTGGTGGTCAGATAAAAATAGAATGTCCGGTTTATGAAAATGTTTTGATGAATGTATCCGGCGGTATCGGCGGTGCTGGACAGTATAATCCCAATGGTCATGGTTTTGGTTCTCAAGAACACCACGGAGGTCTTGCCGGTGGTGGTGGTGGCGGTGGTGCTATATGGTTCGATGGCGTAAGGGGTGTAAGTGCGGATATGAACAATACCAACGGTGTGGTACCTGTAATACCCGGAGTTACTTGGGTAGTAGAAGGAGGTGCACCCGGTGCGAGTGTAGTCAATCCTAAAAACGGTTTGATGACCGGTACCGGTGGTGGTGGTGGATTTGGGTTTGTAAGTGTGGATAAAGAAGATTTACTGTGTTTGTTGACAGATGCGGGTAAAGCAAATGAAACATGCAATAATAACGGTACAGGTACTGATGCAAGCGATGATTATATCACTTTTGATTTGAATCCTCAAGTTACCAATCCGGGAGGAACGACTTATAAAGTATCAGTTGACAATGGTGCTACGATAACACCTCTAACCGCTCCTTATGGTAGTGCGACTTCATTCAAATTGCAGAACGGTAGTGCCGATGGTACCACTACATATACCATAACCGTAACGGATAACGTAGATGGAGGCTGTAGTGTGACTACAACTGTTCAACAAGGGGCTTGTTCCGACGATTGTGTTATTACAAGTGCCGGAATGTCTAATCAAACTTGTAATAACGGAGGTACTGGTACAGATCCGAGTGATGATTATATTACGTTTAGCTTGAATCCAACGGGTGGTAATACCGGTAGCGGATACACGGTAAGTGTAAATAATGGTGCAACGGTAACACCAACAACAGGTACATACGGCAGTCCTACCGATTTTCAATTGCAGGCGGGTAGTGCCAATGGAAGTACCTATACTATAACTATAACCGATCAAGATGATGTCGGTTGTAGCATCACAACAACGTTACAGGCGAATTCTTGCTCTGCTGATTGTGGTTTGGAAAACTCAGGCATATGTGCTGTGAATTGCTCCAATACAGGAGCAGATAATGACGGTAGTAATGATTATATAATATTTGATTTAAATCCTTCCGGATTAAATCTAGGAAGTACCTATAGTGTTACTGTAAGTACGGGAACCGTAACCAAAGCTGACGGTGGTCCTGCTACGGGTATAGCTTATGGTGGTTTTTCTTCGTTTAGATTGCAGGATGGAAGTGCCGGAGCAGGTGATGTGGTGATAACCATAACTGATGATGCGGATGGCTCTTGTGTGATTACGGAAACAATATCCGATCCGGGGGCTTGTAGTGGCACCGATTGTGCGGATGCCTATATGTTGAATCCGGGTCAGAGCTTTACGGCAAGTGTGCAGGGTACGGATATAGATCCGAATACAATACAATGGTACGTTAGTACTGATGGCGGAGCTACTTACGTGCCTATTCCAGCACCGGGCGGTACTTCAGCTAATCTTACCATATCATCGGAGGGAGAATATTATTATACGGCAAAGGGGCTTGACGGCTGTTTGGATAGTTTGTGTTGTCATATTATTGTTGCTCCTGCTGACTGTGATAATTGTCAGCTGCTTAGTCCGGGACAAAGTGATGTAACTTGTAATGATAATAACACGGCAACTAATGCCGACGATGATTATATTACATTCAAATTAAATCCGCAAGGAAGCTTATTGGCAACTCAATACACCGTGTCCGTTGATAATGGTGGTACTATAACACCTACAAGTGCTGCTTACGGTAGTGCTACAGAGTTCCGATTACAAAACGGTAGTGCTAACGGTACGTTGTATACCATAACCATAACGGATCAAGATGATCCTACTTGTCAAAAGACAGTAACTGTGCAGCAGAGTAGTTGCTCTGATGCTTGTAACCTTACAGATATAGGTAAAGCGGATGAGACGTGTAATAACAACGGTACACCGGCATCCGATGCAGATGATTATATTACCTTTAGTTTGAATCCAACAGGATCGAATCTAGGAAGTACTTATACAGTAAGTGTGGATAATGGCGGAACCGTTACACCTGCGGGTGGTACTTACGGTAGCCCAACCACGTTCCAATTGCAGAACGGTAGCTCCAATGGTACGCTTTATACAATCACAGTTACGGATAGTGGCGATGCTGCTTGTTCAATGACCACTACAGTACAGCAAAATAGTTGTTCTGAATGTAATTTAACAGTAGATGCCCTTAATGCAGATATATGTGAGGGCGAATGTGTGACGCTTACGGCTACGGCATCGGGAGGCAACGGCACTTATACCTATGAGTGGAATACGACACCTCCGCAGACCGGAAGGGCAGTACGTGTATGTCCTACAACAACTACTACTTATCAGGTAGAGGTAACAGATGAATTGGGTTGTACGGGAACAAAGGATGTAGTGGTAACGGTAAATCCGTCACCTGTGTGTAATATAACCGGTCCTTTGAACTTTAATGCAGGTCAGTCTGGTGTTGTGTATTCAGGACCCGGCGGAATGGAATCTTATAGTTGGCAGGTTATATCCGGAGATGCAGCGATAATAGGCTCTACGACTTCTCAAAATGTAACGCTTAACTTTGGAAGCAACAGTACAATATTGCAACTTACCATCAATAATACTAGTTGCGAGTCAACTTGTAGTGTGGCATTGTCTGCATTGGCAATTACACACGAAAAAGATTTGACAAATGTAACGCCTGTTGGTGTGAATCAATATGATGTGGAATATACCATAATCGTTAGTAATATCGGAGATGGCGTTTTGCCTTACGATTTGTACGATTTGCCGGAGTTTGAAGATGATATAACCATAAACACTGTAAGTTATACAAGTACTGCAACAACAGGTGGCGATTTGTGTACCGATTGTGCTACGGATATGAATTTTGATGATGCAGCTTTGGGGTGGTTGCTCGGTGATGATATCAATATACCCGGCGATTCAAAAGATACCTTTGTGGTTACATTTAATGTAAATATAGACTTGAAAGACGGTGAAGGAAATAATAACTATGAGAGTTGTACAACATCATCGTTCTTAGATCCACAACCTAATCGAGGATTGTACAATTCCTCAAGATTGGATGTGTATGGCGACGGAAGTATAGATGAGGTGTCTGTTGATTGTGGCGATTTGCCGTTTATCAAGTTGGAGAAAGAGATTAATACAGACAATGGAAATGATGAAGTGACAGATTTGGGTAATGGAGAGTTCTTGGTTAAGTACAAGATAACGGTGAGCAACGTTGGTGGTGCTACCGGAACCTATTCTTTGTACGATACACCGAAATTCGATGATGATATAGAGATAAGAGATATTGATGAAGGCGGAACAAATTACACTTCGTTTACATCTGATATCAATGTTAGTGATACGCTATTAGCTACCGATGCTTCTAAGTGGACGTTGAATGAGGGACAGAATATAGATCCGGGCGACGAGCATTATTATTATTTGCAAGTAGTGGTGAAAATGAATTTGGAGGCAGGTTCGGGAGGTGATGATGTCTATACGCCTTGCGGATATGCAAATACAACCAATCCGATGGAAGGCGAAGGTTTGTTCAATATCGCAAGTATAGATGTGAATGGAGATGGTGATGATGATTATGACGATTGGGCTTGTACCGATTTGCCTGCCTTAGTGGTAGAGAAAGAGGTGGTAGATGTGTCGGGATTGAAGAGAGATGCTTCAACATATCCGGGATATGATAAGTATTATACAGTACATTATCAGATAAAGGTAACCAATAATGGTAAATACGAAGATGGGTACGACCTATATGATTTGCCTCAATTTGATGATGACATAAGGATTTTGGGTGCTAAGTATCAGAGCAATCATCATTCAATGACAAACTTGTCCTTGCCTGTACCGCAGAGCTTGGGCTGGAAGTTGGCAAATGATGACACTGATGGTATATTGTTGTATCCGGGTCAATCGGATATATACGATGTATGGGTCGATGTATATATGTACTTAGGAACCAATCCTCCTATCGGAGACGGTGTATATACCGATTGTGCCGGTTCAGGACCAAATCCGATGAATCCGAATGGTGGTTTGTACAATACGGCATATTTGGATATAGACAACGATAGTGTACCTAATACGGAAAGTCACGACTGTGAGGATTTGAAATATTATGATTTGGCGTTGACCAAAACCGTTGGTGCCGGACCGTACAAATATGGCGATGATGTTACATTTACGTTTACGGTTTACAATCAGGGTAATGCTCCTGTTAAGGACATAGAGATTATAGATCACGTGCCAAGTGGATTTGAGTATGATTTAGCCAATAATCCGGCTTGGACACAAAGTGCAACAACGACGCCTAAAACAGTAATCGGAGATTTATTGGCTCCAGGTGCTGATACTACAGTGACTTTGGTATTGAAATTGCAATATACAACCGATACGGAAAACGGTTGGAAGAATATCGGAGAGATAAGCGGATTTAAGGGTGAAGATGGAACTGATAAGAGCGATGAAGATATAGACAGTACTCCAGATGATGATCCTAATAATGACGGTGGTGGTAAGCCTGATAGCCCAAGTGATGACAGCGTGGACGGAGACGGTACGGGTAGTCCGGGAGATGATAATCCTAATACAGATGAGGACGACCACGACCCCGCGTTGATCAAAATATATGATTTGGCGTTAAGAAAGAAATTGCTCACGCCTAAGCCTTATAGTTTCGGTGATGATTTGACATTTGAGATAACTGTATTCAATCAAGGAAATCAGGTGGTTAAAAATGTGGATGTTAATGATTATATTCCGGAGGGATATGCTTATGATGCATCGAAGAATGCAGGTTGGTCAGGAGCTGTACCTACAGTAACGTATAAAATGACAGATCCGATAATGCCCGGTGACAGCCAAAAAGTACAAATAGTACTTGAGCTTGTTAGAGCTAATACGGGAGGTAAAGAAGCGTGGGCTAACTACGGAGAGATAGCGCGCGTTGAGGATGACAACGGAACAGATGTTAGTGATCTTGATCCTGATAGTACTCCGGGAAGTGACGATACTCACGAGAGAGATGTTAAGCCCGGTGGTCCTAATGATGATAATATCGATGGCCATTATCCTGAGGATGGTACCGACGAGGATGATCATGACCCTGCTGGAATTGAAATTTTCGACTTGGCATTGACCAAGAAATTGGAAGCGAACACGACATTGGAGTATGGTAAGATTGTTAATTTCGAAATTACGGTTTACAACCAAGGATATGTTACTGCCAATAATATTAAGGTGGTAGATTATGTGCCGGTAGGTTATGTATTCCCTGCATATTTGAGTCCTGAATGGAGTTATATTCGTGACGGAGTTTTGGAGAGAACAATAGCTGGACCGCTATTACCACAGGATTCAATTACAGTTACATTGCCTCTACAGTTTAGGTATACCCCGGAAGTAGGAGGGTATAGAAACGTTGCGGAGATATCTTCTGCTGAGGACGATGAAGGAAATCCAGCAGATGATTTCGACAGTACTCCGGATGATAATCCTAATAATGATGCGGGTGGTAAGCCTAATGGTTCAAGTGATGATAGCATAGATGGTGACGGTACCGGTACTCCCGGAGACGATAATCCTAATACGGATGAGGATGACTCTGACCCATGGGGTGTAGAGGTAGCGAGTATAGGAAATTACGTTTGGTACGATAATGACGATAACGGAAAGCAGGATGATGGTACTCCGGCTCAGGTAGGCGTGGAAGGCGTAACCGTGATATTGTATAAAGAAGGAGGTCAAGAAGTATTGAGACAGCAAACTGATGCTGATGGAAAATATCTATTTGAGAATTTGATACCCGGAAAATACTCTTTGAAGTTTGAGAATTTACCGGACAGTACAGTATGGGCAAAGCAAGATATTGAAAGTAATGGTCTTGATACTTTAGATAGTGATCCTGATGAAAATGGATACACTATACAAACGGAGTTGATACCCGGAGAAGAGGATACTACGTGGGATGCCGGTATATTAAAGTTGGCCTCAATCGGAGATTATGTTTGGTTAGATACAAATGGAGATGGTATTCAAGATCACAATGAATCGCCTGTGGAGGATGTTGTAGTTCATTTGTTGGATAAAGACGGAAATGTTATCGCTAAAGATACTACAGATAAAGATGGACTGTATTTGTTTGATAGTTTACATCCCGGAGATTATACTATAGAGTTCGTGGCACCTGATGGTTTGAAGTTCACTGACGATAATCAGGGTGGAGATGATGGTTTGGACAGTGATGCTGTTCCTAGTGGTACTGATCCTACAATCGGAAGAAGTGAAGAAATAGAATTGCACGCCGGCGAGCACACACGTACAATAGATGCAGGTCTTCTGTGTACTATAGATATCGAATTGATTGCCGACACTGTATTGTGCGAAGGCGGATCGATAATTTTAGAGCTTGATACTTTGATAGGAGGTGCGCCGGAGTATAACTACTACTGGAGCACAGGTGAAAATACTGAGACTATAGAAGTTGCTCCTACATCTACTCAGACATATACGTTGACCGTAACAGACAAGTACAGAGGTTGTGAGGCTATTGATGAAGTAGTGGTAACCGTAGAGGAGAGAACGACGATAGGAGATTATGTTTGGTATGATAGAAATAAAGATGGATTGCAGCAGGACAACCAGAATGATCCTCAGTATAATGAGTTCGGAATAAACGGCGTAACGGTAAGGTTGTATAAAGTTGATGAAGACGGAGATACTTCTTTTGTGGAAGAGACTGTTACTGAAGATTTACTTCACGAGCCGGGTTATTATTCCTTTGATGTTTGTTCAGGACATTACTTCGTAGAGTTTGAAGCACCGACCGGACAGGGTTATATATTTACTGACCAGAATGTTGGTGTTGATGATACAGATGATAGCGATGCCGATCCTACAACGGGAAGAACTCATACTTTTGAGGTGCAACCGGGAGTAGGTGATTTTACAATAGATGCAGGATTTTATAAGACCTCATCTTTGGGTAATTATGTTTGGTATGATAAGGATGCTGATGGTATTCAAGATTCTGATGAGGTTGGAATCGAAGGTGTTATGGTAGTTCTAAAGGGTGCAGATGGTATGCCTTTGGATACAGTATATACAAATGCGGCTGGAGAGTACGAGTTTACTAACTTAGTTCCCGGTTGGTATTTTGTATGTTTCGATTACAGTACTTCCGGGTATACTCATTTGTCTCCAAAAGATCAAGGATTTGATGATGATAAAGATAGTGATGTCGGAGAAAATGGATGTACAGAGCTTACTCAGATAACTGCAGGAGAGAATGATATGAGTTGGGATATGGGATTGTATAACCTATCAAGTCTGGGAGATTTTGTATGGTTGGATAAGAATGCTAATGGTTGTCAAGATGATGGTGAGCCCGGAATACCCGGTGTACAGGTTAACTTGTATTATGATGATGATTTGAACGGTATTCCTGATCCCGGTGCGACTATACTTCGAACTACGTATACCGATGCTAATGGATATTATAAGTTTGAAGGTCTGGAGGCTCGTAGTTATTTGGTGCAGTTTATTAAGCCTCAGGGATACCAAGTATCACCTAAGAATAGTAATGATACATCGGCAGGTGGCTGTGGAGATGATAGTGATAGTGATGGAGATGAGCTTTTGGGCTACTCTGATGGTGTGACCTTAGGTAATAGTGAGCATAATCCTACGCTGGATCAAGGATATTATGAGAACGCAGAATTAGGAGATTATGTTTGGTATGATAAGGATGGTGATGGTGTTCAAGATCCTGATGAAGATGGCATAAACGGCATAACCGTTACGTTGTATGACAAGGATGGTAACGTAAAAGGTACTACAACTACAGATACTGATCCTGATACAGGAGAAGATGGTTATTACATATTTGATAACTTGACTCCGGGAGAGTATTATGTATGCTTCGATAAAGGTGGATATGATACTTATTCAGACAATGATGTAAATGGTAATTCTCTCGACAGTAAAGATAGCGATGCAGATCCTACAACAGGATGTACTGCTACCGTTATTCTTGAATCCGGAGATAAAGACCACACCATTGATGCAGGATTGTATGATTATGCAAGTTTAGGAGACTACGTATGGTTTGACTTAGGAGTCTATGGATTACAAGAAAGTGGTGAGCAAGGCGTGAATGATCTTTTGGTTACGTTGTACGATAAAGATACAAACTTTATTGCAGATACATTAACTATGGTAAATCCGGCAACAGGAAAATCAGGATATTATATCTTCGAGAATTTGAAGCCGGGTGAGTATTTGGTACATTTTGCCGATACTACCGGATATTACAGAACTGTTCAAAACTATGGCACAGACGATAGTAAGGATAGTGATGCTGATGTTAATACCGGCTTTAGTCATCTTATTGACTTGTTAGCAGGTGAGCATGATCCTACAATAGATGTGGGATATTATGAGTCTGCAAGTTTGGGAGATTATGTTTGGTTAGATACAAATGGAGATGGTATTCAAGATACTGATGAGAATGGATTCGAAGGCGTTAAGGTCATATTGTATAAAGACGGCGTTAAGAAAGATTCTGTAATTACCGATCTTTTGGGAGGTTATGAATTTACAAATCTCTTCCCGGGAGGAGGTTACAAGGTTCAATTTGTTAATCCCGATGATACACTTTATGTTGGATCTCCAAGGTATACGTTGTTTGAAGATGATGACAGCAATGCAGATGAGTTAGGGTATAGTGAAGAGATTACACTACAACCGGGTGAACATAATCCTACAATTGATGCAGGGTTCTACAAAGGAGCTTGTATAGAAGGATTGTATTGGATAGAGGAACAAGGCGTTGGGGTTGCTAATTCACAAGATGATTTGGATGAAAAAGTTAGTGGTATGCAAGTTTCATTGTATTCAGATCCTGATGGAAATATCTCAGGTGATGATAAGTTTGTGAAAACAGTAACCACTGATGCCAACGGAATATACTCATTTAGTAATGTTGCAAGAGGAGGTTACTATATAGTAGTAGAATTGCCTGCTAGTACAAAATTGGTGACTGCCGATTATGTAGAAGATGATAAAGATAGTGACTTCTATACAACTGAGAATAGAGTACATCGTTCACATAGGTTTGTAGTTCCTGTAGGAGGAGATGGCGAGCCATGTAAAGATGATATAGACGTGGGAGTAGAAAAAACAATTTCTTTACCTGTTGAGATAATTAGTTTTACAGCAGATTGGAATTCTTCTAAAGAAGTTGTAGAGTTGTCGTGGAGTACCATGGATCAAGTTAACTTATCACACTTCGAGATTTACAGGAGAGCAGAAACTGAGGAAGATTTTGTAAGTCTTGATGAAGTCGATGCTGAGGGTGGCTTGAGTCTTAAATCTTACTCGTTGGTAGACGCTAATGTAGAAAGAGGATTGAGGTATTACTACAGACTTGTTCCTGTTGATTTTGATGGAGGAATGAATACAAAATATGATGAGAGTGTATTAGTTCCGGGAGATAAGTTTAGAGTTAATGTGTATCCAAATCCTGTATTCGATGATCTCTATGTAGTTATAAGTGCAGATAGAATTTCAGAATTTAGGGTAGAGTTACTGGATAACTTAGGAAGGAAAGTGATAAAACAAGTTAAAATTGAGAAGAATAATGTCTCTTATGAGAAAGTGCGTTTAGATATGAGTGATTTACCTCAAGGTAGCTACTATGTAAGAGTGGTGAGCGGAGATAAGGTAGACCTTCATAAGGTTATTCATAGCAGATAATTATTCACCTCTTTTTAATTTTGGTGTTATTAAAAAAAAAAGCTGCGTCGTGTTTTCGGCGCGGCTTTTTTATTATAATTTTTAGAGTAAATGATAGAAATAGCTGTATTGTATTTGTTTATTTTTGAGAATATGTTTATATTGGAACTTTTATAGAAAAATGTAAAAAAATAGCTTATGATTTTTAGAATATTATTTTTCTTATTTATAGGGTCTAGTCTGTTAGCACAGCACAAAAATATATTGATAGATGATTCAGGAAACCCTAACGAGCCTTCTATATGTATTAATCCTAAAAATCCGGCCGAAATAGTCGCTGGCTGTAATATAGATTTTGTTTATTTTTCTTTGGATACAGGCAAAACTTGGGTGAAAAATAATCTCGCTTCAATTTACGGTGTTTGGGGTGATCCTGCTATTACAGTCGATACTGCCGGACATTTTTATTTTTTCCATTTGTCTAATGCTGCGTATTGGGTTGATAGAATAGTATGTCAGAAAAGCGAAGATGGAGGCAATAATTGGGGAACAGGAACATTTATGGGATTTAATCCCCATAAAAATCAAGATAAAGAGTGGCCTGTAGTAGATCCGGTTACTAATAATATATACGTCACTTGGACACAATTTGATAAATATGGTAGTTATGTAAGTTCGGATAGTTCACATATTGTCTTTTCAAAATCGGAAGACGGAGGCAAAACATGGTCAGATGCCAAAAGAATAAATAGGGTAGGAGGAGATTGTATAGATGATGATAATACAGTAGAAGGAGCTGTTCCGGCGGTAGGTTCAAATGGGGAAGTATATGTTTGTTGGGCGAGTTCTGACGGTTTAATGTTTGACAGGTCATTGGATAAAGGTAATACTTGGTTAGACGATGATATAAAAATTTGTGATATACCGGGAGGTTGGAGTTATAGTATTCCCGGAATATATAGAGCAAATGGTCTGCCAGTAACTGTTTGTGATTTGAGCAATGGTGATAATAGAGGAACGATATATGTAAATTGGACAGATCAAAGGAACGGAAAAGATGATACAGATGTGTGGTTAGTAAAATCAGTAGACGGTGGTGATACGTGGTCAGCCCCCATTAGGGTCAATGACGATTTGCCGGGGAGACATCAATTTTTTACTTGGATGACTGTTGATAATGTTACCGGTTATTTGTATTTTGTATTTTATGATAGGCGAAACTATTCAAATAACTATACCGATGTTTATATGGCAGTGTCAAAAGATGGAGGAAATACATTTACTAACTTTAAGATTAGTGAGAGTCCTTTTAATCCTAATAGTTCTGTGTTTTTTGGAGATTATACCAATATTACTGCTTACAATAATATAGTGAGACCTATATGGGGACGCATGGATAATTTTGAAATGTCTGTTTGGACTGCAATCGTTGATGTCAACAGTATTATAGCATCAACACACGAACAAGAATATAACAATGCACTATTTGAATTGTATCAAAATGCCCCCAATCCTTATAGAAATAATACAGCGGTATCTTTTAAATTAAAAAAAACAAGTGTAATAAATCTTTCCATATATGATTCTATAGGTAATAAAATTTATGATGTTATCAAGAATGAAAAATATCCCTATGGAAAGCATGTTATTAAGGTAGATAACACTAAATATAAATTGAACTCAGGTATATATTTGTATTCTTTGAGTGTTGATAATGTTACAAAAACCATAAAAACAATTGTTTTAGACTAAGTCCTGAAAAAAAATTAATAAAACTTTGTTTTTTTTTGAAATTTTGTGTTACTTGCAGTGTCACAAATTTTAAGATGAAAAAAGAAAAATTTGAATTAGAAT
>PDWI01006920.1_pt1 | contig 14295 bp, 19 predicted proteins | sample 1430891 | NCBI WGS metagenome assembly PDWI01 (sample SAMN01162508, study PRJNA174530) | Oral metagenome, whole genome shotgun sequencing project. | biome: Marine environment; feature: Marine mammal; material: Swab sample of the gingival sulcus; isolation source: swab sample of gingival sulcus...
TCTTGTAGAAAATTCTTCTTCTATTCTTTCATTCACCAATTCTATTGATACACCACCGCCGCCGCCTTGTTCATCCACATATGCCTTTGCAGCATTCAAGGCATTAGTACTTTTGGTATCTGCATAGCTCTTTGCACTAGCAAGTGTTTGTGCATCCTTTTGCTTAGCATTGTTGTTTGCTTCCGAGATTATTTGTGGCGCTCTTGTAGAAAATTCTTCTTCTATTCTTTCATTCACCAATTCTATTGATACACCACCGCCGCCTAGAAAATTCTTCTTCTATTCTTTCATTCACCAATTCTATTGATACACCACCGCCGCCGCCTTGTTCATCCACATATGCCTTTGCAGCATTCAAAGCATTAGTGCTTTTGGTATCTGCATAACTCTTTGCAGTGCTAAGTATTTGTGCGTCCTTTTGCTCAGCATTGTTATTTGCTGCCGAGAGCACTTCTGCAGATTTTGTGGAGAATTGTTCTTCAATCCTTTGATCCACCACTTCTATTGAGACACCACCGCCACTTGTATTTTCATCTTTGTGTACAAATGAATCATGTGTGTTTTTGAACTGCTGCTCGGTTGGCTTTTTACCTGTTTTAAAATACGAATCTATCTCTTTCCTACTAACTTTCATTGTTTTATATTATTTAAAAATTTATATTTACTTAATTGTCAAGATAAAAGAGGAATCACCTGTCATTGTATCATCCGATGTCGTTATATTTATATAAGATGTACTTACATATTGAGAAGCAATACCTTTTTGCATTTGAAACACCGATATACTCATATTGTTAAAATCTGCCGGTTTATCAAATCCTTCTAAATATACATGATATACGCCGGGCACAACATTACCCTCATATTGCGCCCTTTGCACTGTGATTTGACCATTAAATTTTCCGTTTCTATACATAATGCTTCCATTAGCGGTTACCCTTATCTCTAAAAAAGGTATCAGGGCTTGCAATTGAGCAAGCTCTTGTTTATCTGCTTTAGTTGCAAGCATCGTATTTAGCTCTAACGAGTTTTTCACACGTGTAAAATCAGACAACTTGATAGCAGCTGTACTGCTTAATCTTGCCATCCGTGTCGTTTTAAACACAACCGTGTCGCCATTTTTAAGAACCACTGTGTCTTTTTCTTCAATAATCTCAATACGCATGTCTGTGCCTACAAATTGTCCGCCTTGAAACAGCATCACATTAGAGTCGATAACGATAACACCATCTGTAATGTTAAAATGCTGCCCGGATAGTTGCTGAATCTCGCAACCCGACAATATTACATTATCGCCAAATCCTTTTACAATAAGCCCAAAAGAGTTCCAAGCTTCTTGCATTGTTTGCAATGTGCTTGTGTTTAAAGGAAAACCCCCGGGATGGTTAAAATCTAATTCATGCATTGTGTTCTATTTTATATCGTTTTGTAACTAATTTATAGGTGTCTATTAAGTTGCGCATTTGATAAATATCAAACTGTACTCTTGGGGGTACAACAACTACAAAATCTTCAGTGCCTACATGCTCAATAGGTGTGTATATATGCTTTGCATTTTCATTTGTGCCATTTAGATAAAATGGTTGATGTTCAACAGGTGTGTATATGTACACACGTTCTACAACATCTGAGTCTACAATTTCTATTTCGCGCAGCTCATTATCAAAATGGTCGTTTAAAACTTTCCGCAAACTAAACACCTGTCCATTATGGTTAAGCCTGTACCAGTCCTGCTGTTGTTGTTCCGTAAATTGCTTATACATTTCCTTAATGGGAGCAATTAGTACACTTATAAAAGCAGCCAAGCGGCTTTTACGTAAAAAAGTTGGTAACAGCAGCAATAGCAGTTTTTTAAAGTCTATTTTGTAGTATTGTTTATTAATCAGTTTCATAGCGCACCTCCAATTCTTCTTTAAACCACCCCGAACGTGGTATAACACTCATATTAATATCTGTATACACACTATAAGATGAGCTGTTTAACCAAGCTGTTTGAGCCGTATTTAGTTTCAAATCTTCAACACCTTCTACATTCTGTATTTCATCTATTAATCGCATTAAAGATAATTTGCCGTCAAATGGCAAACTTTTAAGATAAGACTTAACAGTTTGGTCAACAGGCTTTGCACCCGTCCTTAAACAAGTACCATATTTATTTAACAACAAAGGATTGCGACGAATAGTAAAGTTTAATTTAAGTTTGTCAGGTAATGTGGAAATCACAATAATTTTAACGCCCGTGTCTCTAACATGATTATTTAAATATATCTCTAACGCTGCTTTTTCAGCAGGTTCTAAAGCAACAAACTCATTAGACACCTCTTTAGCTACTTTTATTATCAATTTTAATACACCATCTTCCTCTACTTCAGATACAGCGCATTGCTTAATAATCTTACTTGCTTCTATTTCTTCGGTTGTTGCATTTGTGTTGTCGAATTTGTCTGTATCACAAATCAGATCAAAGCCATATTGGAACCCCATAGCCTTCTGTTTGTACCAAGACAGGTCATGAGTTGCTATTGTATTTATCTTGTCTGTTACTTCCTCATTATTTCTATTAACAAGCTGCAACACAACAAACATAACAGCCGCTAAAACATCAAACAAAATGTTTTCAAACGACACAACAGAGAACTGCTCTTCAAAACTTTTATTATCGTCAAGCTGATAATATTGCTTTATATAACTATTAGCACAAAACTCTGTTGTTATTATGTCTTTTACATCCTTTATTGTTTTCATTTTAGCTTATTAAAAAATTACCAATCGACCAATAACCAATACCCTCACCAAGCACATTATCCGCACTAACTACAAAATCTTTACCTATAGTCCAGTAGCCAATGCCTTCACCAGTTTCCTCATTTGGGCTCACCACAAAATTATCTTCTATTGCCCAGTATCCTATTCCTTCACCGGATTCTTCAATGTCTTCAGTTAGAGTAGTTGCAGGCTTTATACCTCTTATTTTATAATAGCGCTGCACATCCGCATTGCTAATGCTATTCACAGATAGTGCTACACCCGCTTCTAAATCATCTGTAATGCTTACATTATTGTCAATAGCTACATCTACAAGTGTGTCAAGCCCGCCACATTCCTGCACAGCAATGTCTAATAGCGATTGTCCTAAAATAGCCTTGACTTGTGTTTCCATATCATTATGCCTGTTATAATTCCAACTATCAAAGCGCCAATTAACAACCACCATGAGGGTTTAGTACTTGTCTTCTGTTTTAGTTTTACTATCTCCTCCATCCAATGCGTCATGCGCTTGTTTTCAGCCTCTACGCGTTGTATCTGTTCTTCTTTAGTCTGTAGTAAGAGCTCGTTATATTCGTCTTTTTTAGTTACATTGTTTTTGCGCTCTATAATGCGCTCTATTATCTTATATTGCTGCCCTTTGGCATCGGGTTTGGAATAGCTTATTTCTTTGGCTGTTGTTATACTTTTATCAGCCACATTGGTCTTCTTTGTTGTTACCTTCTTGGTTTTCGTTTCAGCGTTCTGTGCGGCATTAATGGTATTGTTAGATACAATCACATCGTTTACCTCCCTATCCTCACGTTTTTGGTTCTTTAGCAACAAAGAGCAAGATGTGTTTAACAGCATCAGTATAATAATCAATAACAATCGTTTCATTATCTGCGTTTTATAGCGTTCAGTTTTTTAGTTAAATTGTCCACTTTTGTCTTCAGTAGTTTATTTTCCAATTTCAAATCATCCAATAGCAATCTAAAATCATCTTGCTTTGCAAGGAGCTCCACGTTTTTGCCCCGGAGTTTTACCACATCCTCTATAAGTTCTGCATTTTTAGCAGACAGCAGATCTATAGATCTTTGCATCTCTGCCAAAAAATCATTCTTACGCTTTTTTCTACCTAAAAAATAGGTAAAGATACCTGTTATTGCAGGTATGGCGTAGTCTCCTATTATATCCCAATCCCAGTTTGTCATTATTTTTACATATTAGAAAAGTACAACTTGCTTTCAGCGGTACGGCGTTTTGTTAAGCCTCTCAGGGGCTTTAAGCGTCCGTTTACACGTGCTTTGTTCCATCTCATAAATTGCTGCTCTATGTTTTTATCAAAAGCATTTGCACGTATCTTTTTCAATAGTGTTGATCGTTTAAAATTCCCTATTCCCACATTGAAAACAAAGGACACAAGCGCATCAAACTGATTTTGATTTATAGGCAAATGGGCATTGTTGATAGCGGCCTCAGCCGTTTTTACATCTTGCATAAGCCACTCCACTGCTTGCTGCTTTGTACATACATCCCCGGCTTTCACATCACGCGTATGTCCGTAGCCAATCGTCCAAATGCCTGCAGGGCATTTATAAGCCTTCAGGCTTAAAGCCTCATGCCGCATAATAAGCGCTAATCCTTTTTCACTTGTCTTCATTTTATACTTGTTTTCAATCTGTTTTTATAGTTATCGTAATCCAATCCGGCACGTGTAAAATGCACACGCATCCGGCTCTCTATTTGCGATCTGTCCAATTTACCACGCATATATTTTGTTAATCCCACACCAATCAATGGATCTGCTTTTAAATTGCCTTGATGCAGCTTCAAAATCATAATGGCATTCTGATCTATTGTGTCGCCTACCACTAAACCGCTCACTATTTTGCCCTGTGCATCTCGCACAGGTTGTATGGCGAGGTCAAAGTCATCTGTCAGTAATATGCCTTTATGTTTCATTACTTTAGTGTGTTATTTTAGTATCTTCTATTTTGCTAAAATCTTCTTTATGTTGTATTGCTTGCAAGCTTGTCTTTATACTTGCTATTAGTGCAGCTCCGGAATCCGGTGCACCGGTGGCAGGCATGGCATTATTCAAAGCTTGTATAATACCGTCTATCCGTGACGTCATTTTACCCAGTTGTGTTACCAGTTCCGGCGTAATGGTTAAACCTCCATTTTGGCCACCGTTATACTCCACCAATTCTATTGCTTCAGCATTGAGCAAAAAGGTGGCGGTGCCCTGTCCTTCCAACACGCCAATAATGCACCGGCTCCCTTTCTTTGGCTTCACGCAAATGGCTCCTAAACCAAGAGACACATTAAAGAACTCCAAGCCCGCATTATCCACCGCTCTCATGGTTTTTGCCTCCCAATCTACACGCTTACACTCCACCACGAATGTTAGAATGCGTTTTGAGCCGTTTAAATGCTGTTTAAATAAGCCGTAAAACTCTTTTGCGTGTTCTTCTATGCCCATTGCCTTTTTCGTTGCTTAAATCGAATATTTTACTTTTTACCTAATTTCAGTATTTGGCGATAGCCATCGCTATCTGTAATACTCTTTTCTGTGCTGTCAATATAAAATGTACCATTACGCTCGCTATACATATTACTTTTCAGCGCTACCCGCATGCCGTGTACCAAACGAGGCACACCAAACAGCGTAATAGTACCGTCCATGCCTTCTTGCTGCGATTGCTTATACATTCTATCCGCAACCTCTTTTATTTCCACCTTTGTTAAATTCGGCTGCTTTATGCTTAGCATCGTGCCGCCTTTGTTGCCTGTCTCATAAGTTAAGCATTGTCCATGTTGCTGCAAACTCTCAACCTTTACCCATACTTCTTTTACCTCTTTTTCTTTCAGACTCTCACCGGCTTGTCTTTCAATAATCAACTCCACCGGCTTGCTGTCTAAGGTCGTTTTACCCACCACTAGCGTTTTGCCTCTAAAGAAGCTATACAAGCCTGCCTTTTCTTTCAAATCTTCTAATATCTGTGCTACAGTTATATTAGAATATCTTACATCCCCTAGCTGTGTATCTTCACAATCCACTTTATAGTCCGGGGCAATTTTTTGCAGTAACTGTTTTAGCGCACATCGTTCTTTGCTAATACTTACTGTTCTGCGTTTCAGTTTGTACATTTCATCCTCGCAGCTGATAATAATGGGGCTACCGGTACTTACCTGCTCAACATAGCCGGTAAACTCTGTGAAAAGTTGTCCATCATACCCCATTCTCACAATTATAGGATCACCACTTTTTATATATTGCTTTACCTTATCCCTAAAAACATCATTTTTGCGCGCTATTACCACTTCTGCAGTATCGGTTAGCATTTCCAAACCGCTTACTACTTTCAAAGAACTAAACTTGCGAATAAGCAAACGTTGCCGACCTCTGTGTGCCGGGAGCTCCACTTCTCCATATATTGCATACGTAGCCATCTTACAGATCAAATATTAAAAAGTCTTCATCACTTATCGCTTGTATTTCATACTGTATCAATCCCGGCTTACCTTGTATAGCTGTAAAGCTCAAACTTTCAATTACCAGTTTGGTAATTTGCTTATCTAAGAAAATAGAGCCTTTCTCTATAATCAACGCGCCTGCTATTTCATTCAAAGCAATCAATGCCAGTTGCTGTTCCTTGGCGGTTACATTTTCTTTGCGACTGGTATCATTCATACAAATACCCCTGATATTGATACGCCAATCTTGCAGCCCAAATATCTCTTTCACACTACCGGTGCTACCGATGGTTGGCGTTACAATTACATTCTTGTCACGACTAAAATCTACTATTGACGCCACCGGAAACTCAAACGAACTGTATTCTTTATCTTCCAACATACCGGTACGCTTATCATACACCTTATAGGTGTCACCCTTTACAGTAAAAGAGCCAATTATAGGCGTGCCGAACTGGCTTAGTCGGTCATACTGTTCATCCGCTACTACTTCTACCTTATAATCAGCATCCGACAAGGCATAACGCTCACCTAACGAATAAGGCAAATACACAGGCGACTCCACGCCGAACACATCGCCCAACAAGTTCACCGCGTACCATATATCTAATATGTTGTTATCACTTCCCATGTTTTACATTGTGGTAACCAATGCGTCACGCATTTTTCGGTTAATAGTTCCTATTATCTTTTCCGCAATAGCTTCCACATTCACATCTTTACCCACATTGAAATAATTTTTAATTTCAATGTTCTGAGAAATAGAACGCCCACTACCACCCGCACCACCTGTGCCCGAAAAACCACTATTGGTAGCATTGGTTTGTCTTTTTGTAGCAATAGTGTTAACAGGTACTACAAGAGGCGAGGTCGTTTTATTTAAGTTGGTAATACCGCTGCCTCTATTTGTGCTGGCTACAGTTTCAGCACCCTCTTCCGGATGGTCAGCAGCAAAACTATCAAGCCCTTTTTGCTTACCTTCTTGAAACGACTTGGCAATATTTTCGCCATAAGTTTCAGCAGCGTTTTTGATTTTGTTTAACCCATCTGCAAACGAATAATCATCGCTAAACCAATTGATAGGGTTAAACACTCCCTTGATAAGGTGATGTATTCCTTGTAGCGTTTCCCATATAAAGCCACCAATGCCCGTAAAAATAGTTTTAGTGGCTTCCCACATGCCTGTAAGCACACTTCTAAACTCAGCCGAGGTGTTCCAAAAATAAGTACCTAACGCAATAATACCTGCTATCACGGCCGCTATCCAACCAATAATTGGTATATTCATTATTGCTACCCCCAGCATCTTGGCACCACTACTCATTAACCCAAAACCACCTTGTACAACACTACCAATCACCGGCATAGTTTTGAGTGTAGAAAATAATGCCGTCAATCCCTTTTTAGCATTGGCCATATTCGCCATTACACTAACAGAGCCTGCCAAGCCGTCTACAAAAGGCAATACATACTGCGTAGCACCAAATATGCTTATACCCAAATCGCTAAACCATGCCTTGGCTTTGGCAATTCTTTCGGTATAGCTGCTCATAATGGTATTAGCCTGCTCGGTGGCCACATTGGTGCCACTTATTTTTTGTATCATTGTGTCTTGGTAGTCGGCGCTGCGGAGTAATATCTCAGCAGCGGCGGCATTCTCTACACCAAAGATCTGTGCCGTCAAAGTTGCATCTGCTTGTATCTTCTTCAACTCTCTAAGTCGGGTTGTGAACGGCAATGTTTTGTCAGAGACAATATCATAATTCACACCCAAAGTTCGCAGCTTTTCCTGTGCCACTTTGGGGATAACATCAATCCCCGACATCTTGCCCAACACATTTCGCAACGCTACACCCGCTTCACTGCCTTGCTTGCCGCCTTGTGCCAAAGCCTGTAGAGCAGCATTGGTTTCTTCAAAACTCACTTTGCTATTCAATGCCTGAACACCCGCTTGTTTCAAAGCAGCCGAAATAGAAGGCACTTCAGAAGCGCCCTCTTTGGCTCCGGCAGCCATCACATTCATCATGCGCGTCATTTCATTGGCGGCATGTTGCGGATCGCTTAAATCAACCCCAAATTGCAATACAGAGGTAGTCAAAGCGTCCATAGCCCCAACTGCATCATTGCCCATTGTTTTACTCAATGTAGCAATGTCTTTGCCCATTAAATTTAAAGCCTCACTATTTTTAGCAATGTCGGGGCCCAAACGAGACAACACACTCTTAAAGCTCTCCATCATGGCCGACGCATCGCCGCCAAAATCAACAGCCAAATCCCGTGCACTATCACCCAAGTCGTCAAGCGCATCACCGGTTAAACCGGTAATGGCCTGCACTTCTTTCAAAGAACTATCAAAAGCAATCCCCGGTGCCGATGCTTTGTGTAGCATATTGGCCAACTCATTCACGGAACTGGACACAGCATATAGATCAATTGCAGACATAGCCTTAAAGCTATCTGTCAATTTACCCGTCTTTTTCTGTGCCTTTTCAGCAGATGCAGTAATGCCCTTCATAGGGGCAGTTACCTTATCTATTAGCTCCAGTATCCATTTTGTGGTTTGGGAGGCCATCTGGGAATATTGCTTTTAAAATTTCTGATATGGCTGCCATTGTGGCTGCCTTTTGATTTTCGTGATTTACTTTCTGTACAAATTGCCATTGTGCATAAAGCCTGCTCCATTCTTCCACCTCTAAAGTGGTGGGGTCAATATTATATTGGGTACGAATGACAGCATCTACCTGACCAATAAGGTCATTATCTGCAATTTGTGCTTGCTTTATGCTTTGGTTAAAAAACTGGTATAAGGTTTCAGAATGCCCTGTAATTGCGAAGCTATGCCCATATATACCAAACCATCGTCTAAAGCATCCATATCACCACCAACTACCAAGTTTTGCACTGCCGATGAAATAAACTTATCATCGTCGTTTACCAAAGAGTTAAGCATACGCATCAATTTTTGAGACGGACGACGAACGGCAAAATAATACACCTCACCGGCATTTACTATAGAACCATCTGCATCACGTTCCGGTTCATCTATCACTACCGTGATAATTTGTATTTTACCATACTTATTCTTTAATGCGCTTAAATCATCTTTTGAAATAGTGCAATTTTCGGCTAAGTACTCTTTTAATGTTTTTACTGTTTTTTTCATTGCTAGTAGTGTTTAAACGTTCCAAGAAATATGTGAAACAATAAGCTCATGTTTATTGACTATCTTTTTATCACCCTGTTTTACAGACACACTGCGTCCTGTAAATTCACAGTTATGAATACAATCACGGTACATATAACCGTCATATTCATACTCAACAATCACATCAAAAGGCGTAATATCAACTAAACGTTTTCCTTTTGGTAATGATTTTTGCAAAGCCATCTCCTCTTCAACAAACAAGGAAATGGAAGCTTTTGCCGAGTAGTTTCCTTCAGATCCTCTTCCCACAGGCATATTACCTGCACCATAAGCATTTTCTTTTTCCTTTTTATCGCTATAATCAACCTCTGTAATACCTTCAATATCTCGTCCAAGCATATTAACGGTAATAGAGTTCCAGCCGGTTAATTTTCCAAACTTATTTATAACAGTTGCCATTAATTTTCAATTTTATTAGTTAAACCTAAATCAACATCAAACTCGTGAACAATCTGCCCAACTATCACCAAGGCTTTTACCTTCATTGGCATGTCTTCATTCACTACCTGTTTAGGGTTGATATACACATCTACACCGTCAGCGTTACCTGCCGAAACCATTGGTTCTAATCTTTTTTTACAAAGCGCTTCCATAGAGCCAATCCATGTGCTTTTAATAAAGCCTGTTTTGGGATCTGTGGGCACTTTAGAGCGTACCTTTGGTATCAAAGTCCTACGAATAATACGTGCTGCTTTGTTCCAAATGCAGTTGCGGTTAAAATAAGCGTAGTCACTTGTTTTAATCACAGCTGTAGGGCAGCCATTCAAGTAAAAGCCGGGGTATTCGTCAAAAGACCCCACATAGATATACCCTTTCTTAGTCAACTGCTTTTGTTGCATACCTGTCAGGTGATTGATAGGTGTGCCGTCAGACAAGGCAGCCGATAACCATCTATTTTGTACCATATCTGTAAGCGAATAACTTTCTTCGCCCTTACGGGTGCCGGGCTTGTTCTCTATGTCCACGCTGCCCAAATCTTCATGCACTTTGCGCACGCCCACAGAGCCGAGTATTGTACCCACCGCAGCGCTGCCTGCATAGACGGTATTTAATTCTACTTGTGCAGGATCTGCACTTACAACAACGGAAACATTAGGCGCCTCCAAAGTCCGTAAGTCAAACACATCAGCCATTAGGTTAAACACATCTTTGTTATTAGCTTTTGGTTTACCTTCCAAGAAAACACCATCTATCAGAATGTGTTCTTTGGCTAAATCATTAACCATTCCTTGCAATGCCAACACATCAGTGTTAATCACATCTATGCTCTTAGAATTAATACCGGCAATACCAATCACATTAACACCTTTAATGCTACGGATAGCGCTCAATAACTCAGTATCATCTGCCAAATCTGCAATCGTAGTTGTCTTTGCAACAGGAATAAGATAAAAGACAGTACCCGGAGCCAAACGAAACATTTCGCTTATATGGTAATGTAGTTGCTCGTTGTTGTTAGCATCAGAGGCAGGCGTAATACCATGCGCCTCTGCCTGTTTAATATCAACCAATTCATACACTGTCTTGTGTATAAGCTGAGCGGTGGCAGTAGCGCCACACAACAGGACTATTGTCCTGTCTGTGCCGCCAATTTCTGCACCCAAGCCACCATTTATCTTGTTTATTCTCGCACCCTCAAAACTCATTACTCACCTCCTTTCAAGGCGTCTATACGCGCCTCGGCTGCTGCTACAACCGTTTTTCGAGTGTCATCTCCTAAGATAGCCTGTACAGCTTCTATAGTGTCTGCTTTTTCAATCTCAGCAATGAGATCGACAGCTTTAGTGCCAACAGTGTTCTGTTGGTCGGCATTAGCCTGCATCACATCATCACGTAAAAACGTAACCACAGACAACTCTTTGCCATGTATATTGTTTTGCGCATGATTCTTTGCCGCAGCGTCGCCATGATCAACAATAAATGCCTGCCCATCACTAGTAACTGCCACTTTATTGCATTTTGGGTAATGCTCAAATACCTCTTTTGCCACTGTTTGCATTTTCTCTTTCCCTATTTGTTTCATCGTTCTGTTTTTTTTACTGTTTAAAAATTGTTTAAACAGTAAGCCTAAATATTAGGCTTACTGTTTGTTTTACGCTACCCCACTCACTATAGCACCTACCGCATAGTCCTCAATACGGTCAACAATACCATAAGTCTGTAATCTAAATTCAGAAATAGGATCTGCGGAACGAGTGTCCATTGTTTCTGGTCTGTACAATACCTTAACCTTATCAATGTAATAAACCACATTGGGAGCGTAAAAAAACATTGACGCAACTCTGTCTGTTGCTCCAAGTACAGCACCTTTTGGTTTTTTGTTGTCAGATTCGTCGTAAGCCAATACTGCGTTGTTCTCAAAGAATTTAAAGCCCATCACAGACTTAACTTTGCCAGTCTTGGTATCAAAGAAAATTTCTTTGTTAGCAAACAGGTTAGCAGAATCGCGGTCAAGAATCAAATCCGTAGAATGTTCCGGAGAAAGAATCATATACAACTGATCCATTTTAAGCAGATTCAATTTCTTGACTTTCTCCAAATACGTTATAAGATCCTTAAACGTCATGCGTAAACGACCTGTACCATCATCCTCACCTGTAGTTCTCACTACCGGCATATTAGCATTGGTATTGTCATTTGGTGCTAGTTTCCAAATAACGTGGTCACGAATACCCATTTTAAAGGCTTCAGCGTGTTTATCACGAACTGCATTACGCTTGTCAAAAGCCAATCCTCTAACTTCTGCATCATCTACAGGAGTAGGTTCAGTATCGTATTTTTCCCAAGGAACGAATGTTTTTTCGCCCTCTATTTTCTTAGGAGTAAAGTAGAATTTATTGTCCACTCTAAAGCCAACATTGTTTATCAACTTATTAAAACGAACGCCATCTGCAGTTATCGCTTGCTTAGGGACGCTCGGTAATACCGCAATAAAATCGTCCTTGTAGTTTTTGAACTCTCGTAGCAACTGTGGTGCTACATATCTATTCAACCAATTTCCAGTTTCAGTTGTTGCCATAATGTATAGTTTTTACTTGTTTTGTTTTTGCCAGTCAGCAAACAAAGCGTTGAATGCGTCAGGATTTGTTTTCTCTAAATCGTCCAATACGTCAGGATCTTCATCCTGCCATTGCTCAAAGGTTTTGCCTTTATAAGTATTTCCCGTAACGTCAGCAGATGGTTTAATTTCTGCCGATAACTTTTGTACCGGTTGCATACCATCAAGTAACACTTTGTTGCCTTCAAAGTCGGCCTCAAGTAATTCTTGCCACTTGTTTCTGGTTGTAGCGTCAATTACTTTTTGCCTTTCTTTTTCGTCCAAAAAGTCTTTGATTTTCTGAGCCTTTTCAGCTTTCTCTTTGCGTTCAGTTTCTGCTTTTAAAGCATCGTACTGTCTTGCTTTCTCTGCGTTAGCTTTAATGCGTGCATTTACCTGCTCTTCGGTGGCGTCTGCACCTAAGCCAAGCAATACTGCTGTTGCTTCTAAATTCATATCTGTTGTTTTAATATTTGAGTCTTGCTTTGGGGCAAAAGGAGCACCGCTGGCCGCAATGGCATGAGCGGTATCCTTGTCTATTTTTACAGCATCCTTAGTGTCTGTAATAAATCCCCATTCTTTTGCCTCTTTGGCTGTAAGCCAAAAGTCACCCGCTTCCCATTTCGCTTTAAATTCCGCTTCCGGTTTGGTGCATACCTCCATATAGGCATCATAATAGGTGCCTGTCATATTCTGTAACAGCTTTAAATAAGACGCTACTTCTGTTTCGTTGCCGTACGTGCCCCCATGTGGCTTATGTATCATAAATTGACCATTCTTGGCCAACTCGCGTGAACCACTGGCGTTTACTGTTATATAAGTACCGGCACTAGCTACCAAGGCGCCGCCTTCAGCTGTGTAAGTACCAAACACTTCTTTAAGTATGTTGACTATTTCATTCGCCTGAAAACAGTCGCCGCCAACGGTCATCAAATAGACGTGGCAAGAAGTAACGCCACTATCCTTTAGCTCCACACATTTGGTGCGCATATCTGTAGCATTATTCTTTCCCCATTCCGAAATGGATCCAATAATTTCTACACGTCCTTTTGCTCCTTCAGACGATACATTTATATGTAATTTTGGTTTGCTCATTTTTTCAATTTTCATCAAAATGTTGAGGCAAAAATATAGCCTTTGCAAGGGCAAAAAACAATTGTAATTTATTAGCTATAAGATTTTTATGTTCATAAAAAATATTTTATCATCATCGAAATATTTTTAGTGTTCATAAACCAACTTTGTCAAAACAATCACTTATTTCAAGATTTTCGCAAAGTAAAATCGAAGTAAAATGGCAAAGAATAGAGCGAAGAAAAAGACACGCACAAAGCAAGAGCTGGATAAGTTAAAACACAGCTTTTATGAACTTGTTGTTGTGCAGGGTTATCAGCAAAAAGATGCTTGTAGAATTGTTGGTATTTCAACCGTTACCGGCTCAAAGTGGGCAAAAGAAGGCGATTTTAAAAAGTTGCGAGAAGGCAGACAGCAAGACTATCGTACAGATGTTAACAATATTCGTCAATTAATTCGCCTCAAAGCACAACGCAAACTCACAGTAGAAAAGGAAATAACCGATGCACAAATAACAGGAGATACTGAAGAAGAGGAACGTTTAAGAAAAGAATCTCTCCAAATAGCAGATGAACTGGCTAAACTTACCAAGACTATGCAAGGTATTGAAAAAGACCAAAGATACAGCCTTGGCGAGTTTATCAACGTGATGGACGACATTTTTACAGCATTACGAGCATACGATTTGGATTTGTTCAACAAAACGATTCCTTTCCAAGGCTATATTGTAAGAAAGAAAACCAATGAATTAGGG
>PDWI01006755.1_pt1 | contig 14294 bp, 10 predicted proteins | sample 1430891 | NCBI WGS metagenome assembly PDWI01 (sample SAMN01162508, study PRJNA174530) | Oral metagenome, whole genome shotgun sequencing project. | biome: Marine environment; feature: Marine mammal; material: Swab sample of the gingival sulcus; isolation source: swab sample of gingival sulcus...
GATGGAGATAAATAATGAGTATCACAAAAAGAGTTGTTAATAGACCTGTTACAGTACTTGTTGTTTTTGTTTTAATTTTAAGTATTGGATCTTTTGTGGCTTCTAGTATTTCTATAGACCTATATCCAGAAATTAATCCTCCAGTTTTAATAGTATATACAAATTATCCAGGGGCTGGTCCTGAGCAGGTAGAAGAAAGAGTTACTAGAATTATAGAAGGACAACTTTCAGGTGTTAGTAATATAAAAGAGGTAACATCAACTTCATCAAAAGATAATTCAACAATTGTTCTTTTGTTTGATTGGAATATTAATCTAGAAGAATCATCTTCAGAGGTAAGGGATAAAATAGAATTTATAAAGCAGTTTTTACCTGAAGAGGCTAAGACTCCTCAAATTTTTAAGTTATCTCCTACTATGATACCTATTTTATATATTGGTGTTTCTGGTAATAGAGATGAAGATGAGATGTACCAGTTGTCCAAAGATATTATAGAGCCTAAATTAGAGCAGGTTCCAGGTGTTTCTGCTGCTTCTACTAGAGGGGTAGTAAAACCTATTGTTAGAGTAGAGGTGAAACAGAATCGTTTAGATGCTTTTGGATTAACTATGACTGGAGCTATAAATGGTTTATCTAGAAAAATATCTATGCAAAATGTTAATACTTCTGGTGGAGAGATAGATGTAGGATTTAAGGAGTACCTAGTAAAAACAGGAGGTCAATTTAGTTCTATTGATGAAATAAAAGAGTTAGTTGTTGCAACTACTAGAACTGGTAAGGTTGTTAGATTAGAAGATGTTGCAGATGTTTTTATGGGACAAGAAGATTTGGATGAAATAGTAAAGATTAATGGCGTTAAGGGTATGTATGTCATGGTTCAAAAACAGACTGGTAGTAATTCAATTCAAGTTGCAGATAATGTCCTAAAAAAAATAAAAGATATAGAAAAATCCTTACCTAGTGGTGTTGAATTAAATGTTTTGTATGATAGGACAGATTTAATTAGAAGTTCAATATCTCAAGTTCTTAATAGTTTAATATTAGGTATGTTATTAGCAATGTTAGTTATTTTTTTATTTTTAAGAAATATAAAGAGTACAATAATTATTGTTTTATCAATCCCTATATCTCTTTTAATTACTGTCATGTCTATGTATTTTGCAGGTTTAACACTTAATTTACTAACACTCACTGGATTGATTTTAGGTTTGGGAATGATAGTTGATTCATCTATTGTTATTCTTGAGAATATTTATAGATATAGAGAAAAGGGTGCAAAATTAAAATCTTCTGCTATTTTAGGTGCTGGTGAAATGACAAGTGCTATTATTGGAGGAACACTTACAACAGTTTGTATTTTTTTACCATTGGTTCTTTTTAATAAAGATTTGAAGATTGTAGGTGTTTTTACAAAAGACTTGGCATTTACTATAATTATTTCCATTTTATCTTCTTTATTTGTTGCTTTAACTTTGGTTCCTGTTTTATCTAGTAAATATCTAAAATTATACTCATCAAAACAGAAGCCATTGAAAAATAAATTTTTGATTGCTGTAAATAATAAATTTGATATGATTAATTCTAAAATGGAGAATGGTTATAAGAGAAGTTTGAAACTAGCTCTAAATAATAAATTGTTTGTTATTTTAACTATATCTATTTTATTGATAATTTCTATTTTTGCATTGTCATCTTTAGGTTTAGATATTTTACCAAGTTCATCTGATGATATGGTTGAAGTTTCTATTACTATGCCAGCAGGGACAAGGGTTGAAAAGACTGCGGAAGTTGTAAATAGTTTAGAAAAAGTAATAGAGAGAGAGATAGTAGGTTATAAGGATATTTTAGTTGGGGTCGGAGTTGCTAAAAGTTTTTTTGGAGAAGGTTCAGAGAATACCGGAGAGATTATTATTCATCTTCCAAAAGCTAATGAGGCAAAAGTTTATGATAATTCATTTGTAGTAAAAAGAAAATTAAGAAAATATTTTAAAAATTATCCAGAGGCTATAATTAAATTTGATACTGGTGGAAATAGAGGTGGAGGCAGTGGTAGAGCTGTTGATATTCAAGTTAGATGTGATGATTTAGAAAAGGCTAGAAATCTTGGAGTTGAGATTGTTGAATTACTGAAAAATAAAGTTCCTGAAGCTTTAGAGCCTGAATTGGATATGAAAGAGGGTGTTCCTCAAGTTGAACTTTTTATTGACAGACAAAAAGCTTATGCATTAGGAGTTGATGTATATTCTGCTGGTTCTGAAATTACAGCATGTGTAAATGGAGTAAGAGCTGGTTATTATAGAGTTGCTGGAGATGAGTATGATATTTGGCTTGTTTTTAGAGATGAGGATAGGTCTGATATAATAGATTTAGATAGAATAACTGTTTCTAACAATAAGGGGCAAAAAATACCAGTTTCAAACTTTGCTAAAGTAAAAATTACAGAGGGCCCTGTTGAAATTAAGAGATTAGATAAAACTAGATTGGTTACTGTTACTGCTGATAAAAATAAAAATATTTCAACAACAGAAATACAAGAACTTATTAGTAAGGCTATAGAAAATAACATAACTTTAGATGATGATGTAATTATTAGTTATGGTGGTGACTTTAAAGATATGCAAGAGATGATGGTTACTTTGATAGCAGTAGTTATTATTGCTCTTCTATTGGTTTTTGGTGTAATGGCTAGTCAATTTGAAGATTTTAAGGATCCATTTATAATTTTTATAACTATGTTTACTTTATTAATTGGAGTTGCTTGGGTATATATTTTGACTGGAAATAATTTAAGTATGTTCTCTATTGTTGGTATTGTTATGTTAATTGGTATTACTGTAAATACTGGTATTGTTTTAGTTGACTATACAAATTTACTTAGAGAGAGAGGTTATTCTATTTTTGATGCATGTGTTGAAGCTGGTAAAAGTAGATTAAGGCCTATTTTAATGACTACTTTGACTACAATTTTAGGTATGTTACCTTTAGCACTATCAAGTGGAGAGGGGGCTGCTTTGGTTAAACCTATAGGATTAACAGTAATAGGAGGTCTTTCTGTTAATACTATAATGACTCTTTATTTGGTTCCAGTGCTTTATGCTAGTTTTAATAGAAAACATAAAGGTGATAGAGTAAAAAAAAGAAATAAAAAACTTATTGAAGGTGTAGAAGATGAAGAGATTAGAAATAATTTGTAACAACTCTATATTTGAAGATGTAGATGAAGTTTTAAGAAATATAGGAGATAAAGTTCATTATACTAAGATAGAAGATGTTTGTGGTGTAGGTAAAAATGGTGAGAAGTGGGGAAATTCTGTTTGGCCAGAGAATAATTTTATAATAATTACTATATGTAGTGATATTGTTAGTAAAAAGATAATTAATGCTTTAAAAATAGTTAAGGAAAAATTCCCTGATGAAGGGTTAAATATTTACTCTTCATCAGTGGAAAATTTATTATAGTATTATTATAGTGAATACTGTTTGGTGTAGTTTAGTTTTCCTCCAGCTAACATAACATCTACAGCTCTATTTTCTAGTCCATGGATAGCTTCAAATGTAGTCCCTTTTGTTTTATTTTTTATTATAATTGTGCTAGAATTTTTTAGGCTTTCAATTATATTTGTTAGTTCTAAAATATCATTCTCTTCGATTTTATCATAATCATCACTATTTTTAAATGTCAGAGGGAGTATTCCAAAATTTACTAAATTTGCATGATGGATTCTTGCAAAACTTTTTGCTATTACAGCTCTCACACCTAAATACATTGGAGCTAATGCAGCATGCTCTCTACTAGATCCTTGTCCGTAGTTCTCTCCACCTATTATTACACTTTGCTTTGCTTCAATAGCTTTGTCATAGAAGTTTTCATCTATCTGGCTATAAGTAAACTTTGATATTTCAGGTATATTACTTCTAAATGGTAAAATTTTACTTCCTGCTGGCATAATATGGTCAGTTGTAATATTATCTTCTGTTTTTAGTATTACTTTTGCACTTATTTCTTTTTCAATAACTTTAGCTTTTGGACAAGGTTTAATGTTAGGACCTTTTACAGTTTCTAGACTTTCACTCTCTTTTTCTGATAATGGCTTTATTATAAGGTTGTCATTAATTTTTATAAAAGAAGAGTAGTCTTTGCTGTAATCTAATTTTATTTTTCTTGGGTCAGTTATTTCTCCTTTCAGTGCAGATGCAGCTGCTGTTTCAGGGGATACTAAATATACCCCAGCTGATTTAGTTCCACTTCTACCAAAAAAATTTCTGTTAAATGTTCTTAAAGTTACAGCATTACTGTTAGGAGCAAAACCCATTCCTATGCAAGGCCCGCAAGCACTTTCTAATATTCTTCCTCCTGCATCAACTAATTTTGATATAATACCAGCTTCCATAGAATTCATTAACACTTGCTTTGAACCTGGAGAAATCCCCAAAGCAACATTTTCTGCTACAGTTTGATTTTCTAAAATTTCAGAAGCAGCCCCTAAATCATTTATACTAGAATTAGTGCAAGAACCTATTGCAACTTGGTTAATTTTTATACCTTCTAATTCACTAATCTTTTTTACATTGTCAGGCATATGAGGACAAGCTGCCATAGGTTCAATTTTTGATAAATCAATATCAATTACTTTATAATAATTAGCACCTTCGTCAGCTTTTAATTCTTGCCAAACATCTTCTCTTTTTTGTAGTTTTAAAAATTCTTTTGTTATTTCATCTGATGGGAATATACTTGTTGTTGCACCTAATTCAGCACCCATATTTGTTATTGTAGCTCTTTGTGGGACTGTAAGGGTTTTTACTCCATCTCCAAAGTATTCATATATTTTACCAACACCACCTTTAACTGTTTCTAGGCTAAGAATATATAGAATAACATCTTTTGCACTACACATTGGTTTTAATTTACCACTTAATTTTACTCCAATAACTTTTGGGTAGTTAAGATAAAATGGTGCTCCTGCCATAGCACATGCTACATCTAAACCTCCTGCACCAATAGCTATCATTCCTAATCCACCACCAGTAGGTGTATGAGAGTCTGATCCTAAAAGAGTCTTTCCAGGGATCCCAAATCTCTCTAAATGGACTTGGTGACATATACCATTACCTGGTTTTGAAAAATGTAATCCAAATTTTGCAGCAGCACTTTGTAGAAAAATATGGTCATCCATATTTTTAAAGTCTGATTGTTGAGTATTATGATCCACATAAGATACAGATAGCTCTGTTTTTATTCTTGGTATATCCATAGATTCAAATTGTAGGTAAACCATTGTTCCTGTAGCATCTTGAGTTAAAGTTTGATCAATTTTTATACCAATTTCTTTTCCCTCTTCCTTATTTCCTTCTATAATGTGTTTTTCTAAAATCTTTTCTGTAAGAGATTTAGCCATATTTTAAATACCTCATATTTTATTTTTGCTATTATATCATAAAAATAAATTTTAAAAAGTCCTATTAGAAAAAATATTTTTTATCTTTTTTAAATCATTAATTTTTCTGCTAATATTGTAATGTAGTTGTTCCAGTAATTTTTATTTAGTATTTTTTTTCTAATATTATTATCTTTGTAGTCTGAAGTTAGGTTCTGGAGAAATCTATTTGATTTATTTATAATATTTGAAATATTAAATTTTGTATTTTTGTTGAAATGTTTTGATAATATCCCAATAGAGTAAAATATAAATTCATTATTATTTTCTTTGAATGATAGTGATACATCTCTTATAGTATTAAAAAGATTATCAGCACTATTCTCATATTTCAATAAAAATTCTAATAAAATTTTTATAATATTTATGTAATCTTCTAAAATAGATAAATTATTTTTAATAAAAATTCTATCTTCAAGAAGGTAAAAGCCTGATTTAAATTTAAATTCTTTATTTGATTTAAAGTATATTTTGTTTTTTTGATTTATTTTTTTTGCATCTGTTATAATTTTATATGCTTCTTCATAATCGCTATTTAGATATAAGGTTTCTGCAAGAAATAGTAAGGATTCAGCATTTTTTTTATTGATTGATAATCTTTTTATTGCTTTTGCTTTAAAACCTTGATATGCAAATGTTCTAGATAGCCAGTTATTAAAAGTGAGGTAATCATTTTCTGTTAGAATATTTGATTCAAATTCAACACAATATTTAAATGATTTTTCAGCTTTAAAGTATTCTCCTAAAGAGAAGTAAGTTCTACCTTCTATAAAATTTAAGAATACTTTAAAATATGGATTTAAAAATATTCCTTTTTCTTTAATATATGATATTTCATTAAGTAGTTTTTCAAATTGATAATTAATATAATAATAAATTAAATTAGAAATTTTTATATTATCAAGAAGAGTTTGCTCTGTAAGATTATATTTATTTTCTTTTGCAAAATTTAGATAGGCAATACTTTCAGAATATTTTTTTAGACTAAATAGAGTATTTGATAAATTCAGATTTATCTCATTTTTTATGAAATTATCATTAGAGTTATTTACTTTAAATAATAATTCTTTAGCCTCTTTATTTGCTTCTTTGTATTGTAATTTACTAAATTTATATTCAACAATAGCTAAATCTTTTTGAAGGTTCATACTATTTGTTAGTTTAACTTTGTTATTAACTATTTTTGAAAAAGATATTTCAGCTAACTCTTTATCTCCAGTAAAAAATGATAAATATAAATTTGCACAATCTTTTATAATAGAGTATTTTTCTTCATCTTTATTAGGAAATTTTATATTTGATATTATTTCATTATACTCTTTTATATTATATGAAAGTATTATAGATTTTAGGATATAAAATATCATATAAAATTTTTCTTCATTTTCATATTTTTCAGAAATATAAATTAATAGTCCTTTTATATTTGTTATAGTTTTCTTTTTAAATTCTTTAAATAGATATAGACTTAATTCAGAAGATAGTATGTCAATTTGGGATTTTCCTATATGTTTTTCAATATCATTTTTAAAGTATTTAATAATTTCATTATCTGATTTTCTCCAAGTTAAATATCCCCATTTGCTAAAAAATTTTAGGTATGATACTGATAATTCATTTTCAAACAGATTAGATTTTAGTAAGAAATTTTCTAGTTGTATTTTTGATATAAAGCTACATCCATATATGGATATATATAGTATTTTCAATATTTCTATGTCTAATCTGCTTAAATTAATAGACTTAAAAACTAATTTTCTATAAGATTTTTCACTTAAAAATATTGATTCCTTATCTTTTACAAAGATTATGGGAAGGATATCTTTTTTTTCAATAAGTTTGGATAGTTTATCTTTTAAAATTTGTTTTTCATTTATTTTTAGAAATTCATAATTTTCAAAAACTAAAAATGAAGAACTTGTCTTTTTAAAATTATAATTATTTATAAATGATATTTGGTCTTTTATATTAAAATATAATGTTCTATCTAATAGATTTAGATGTTTTAAAGCTTGTATTAAGAATCCTCTTATTTGAAATTGATAAGCTCCTTGTAAGACTAAAAAATCATAGTCTCTATTTTTTATAGATAATTCATTTTCTAAAAGTTTAAAAGTATTTTGATGTATTTTTTCTATGCTATATTTTTTATTCCAACAACTACCATTTTTTTCTACTTTATAGTAGTTGTCTTTTCTTTTTAAACTGAAAAGTTCATTTAGTTTTGTTGTAATATTTAGGTCTATAAAAATACCAAATATTTCAGGAATTTTAAAAACTTTTAATTGAAGTTCGTTGAATATTTTGTCAATATTTTGTGATTCATATTCATCAATATAGATTATAGATGAGTGAACTGTTTTTTTTATTTTTTCTAAATAGTCCATAGTTAAACTTACACTATTACTTAATCTTGTTGATAAATTAGTTTCAACTTCAAATGAAAATAGGAAGCAATCTTCTGATTGTATAAGTAATTCTGCATTCCCATCTTTTGATAATATACCTTTTAGATGGTTTGTTATATCTAAAGCAACTTTTTTATTGTTCTTTTTTTTTATTTTAAATCCACCAATCTCTATAAAAATATATGTCATATTTATTCCCAATTATAAAAGTTATAGGTAGATGGTTGAAATTTATCTTCAGGTTTTTTATATTCATCAAAAAGTTTCATTAGGTCTGTTTGTATATCACTTATTACCCATTTATTATCTTTATTTTGTGGCATATATTCTATTATTATTTGACCATCGGTTATTCCATCATCAAGATAAAATCTTACATTTATGGAAGCCCTTGAATTATTTTTAATATTTATTTTACCAATTCTAACATAGTCAGGTATAGCTTCAAATTCTATATATTTTTCGAAGGATTCATTTATTAATAATTTTGAACCAGGGTGTATTAAATTATAATCTATTTGACCTTTTTTTAGTTCTTTAAAAAAGTTTTCAATAGTTTTTATTATTTTTTTGTTTCTATAATTTTCAGTTTTTATATCTTGTAATTCACCAATTTTAAAGTCTTCAGGTATTATAGGTTTCCAATTAATTTTTCTTATGTAGATATCGTCAAATCTTCCTCTTTTTTTCTCTTTTTTTTCATCTTTTTTGTTATTTTTATTCGTCTTATTTTTCTCTGTTTTAATTTCTGTTATTTTTTTTTCTTCTATGTTATCTGCTTTTATTTTGTTTGTTTCAGCACTTTCTGTAGTAATATTTTCTTCTATAATAGTTTCTAAATCTTTTTTATTTTTTTTGCATCCAGATATTGAAATTATTAATGGGATAGATAGAAGTATAAACAAATTTCTTCTTAAATTAAATTTATTTTTTAAAAGTTTCATATATAATTAGTATCAGATGTTTTTAAATAAGTCAAACTATATTTTATAAAAATATGGAGTTAAAGTTCTTTTCTACTTGTTCACAAAGTTTTTCTAATTCTATATTGTTTAATTCTGAAAAAAATTTATATACATACTCTACATTTTCACTAGAATTTATTTGTCCTCGTTTGGGAACAGGTGATAGAAATGGAGAATCTGTTTCAAATAGAACTTTTTCTATTGGTGTATTTTTTGCACTTTCGTGTAGAGTGTGTGAATTTTTAAATGTTAGGTTTCCACAGAAGGATATGTAGCAGTTTAGTTTAAGAGCTTTTTCTAAAACTTTATAATCTGAAGAGAAGCAGTGTAGGACTTTTTTTACATCTTGAAAATCTTTTATAGTTTCTAAAAGTTTTTCATCTGCATCTCTGCTGTGAATTATTACAGGAAGATTAAATTCTCTAGCTAGTTCTAGTTGTCCTCTAAAAAGTTTTTCTTGTTTCTCTTCTGTAGCATAGTTGTGAAAAAAGTCATAACCACACTCTCCAATTGCATATATTTTTTCTCTATTTTTTAATATGTCTTGTTTTAAGTTTTCTAAATCTTTATCTATTTCTGATTCTGTTTTATCTGCATTACTTGGGTATAGTCCTATTGCTAAAATTACATTTTCATATTTTTCTAAAAGATATTCTCTTTCTTGGAGATCATTTGGATATAGACCAATGTCTATTATTTTTTTTAGATGTGATATTTCTAAATCTTTACCTAATTTTTCTTCTACTTTTGTTAAGTGTGAATGTGCATCAATAAATTTCATAGTGCATTTTACTCTTTGGACTGTAATAAATCAAGAGTTTTGTGGAAAATGGAAAAGGGATAGTCGCGGAAACCCCACAGCCCTCAAATTTTGTCTGATTTGTAAAAGCGATAGCTCTTTACTTTTTATTTTGAAAAGAGGGCGAGGAGTTGTAGCAGATAGCCCGTTCAGAAAAAGAGTATCTTTTTCTGATTTCCCCAATAAAAATTTACCACTCTAATCTATGGAGAGAGCCTTCGGTTTTTAGATTTTCAAATGATTGTTGTCGGCAGGCTTCGTAGATTGCAATTGCGGCGGCATTGGATAGGTTTAAGCTTCGGGCTTGGGATATCATAGGAATTCTTACGCAATCTTTTTTATTTGCAACTAGAATTTCTTCTGGTATTCCAGCACTCTCTTTGCCAAATATTAGATGGACGCTTTGTGAGTAGTCTGCCTCTGGGTATGTTTTTGTAGATTTTGTTGTAAAATATATTTTTTTGACTTCAGGATTTTTTGATAGGTATTCTTGATAATTTTCATAGTGATAGATTTTTATTAAATTCCAGTAGTCTAGTCCTGCACGCCTAACTTGTTTTTCTGATGTGTCAAATCCGAGTGGGTGGATGAGGTGTAGTGAGGCTCCTGTTGCAGCACAGGTTCTTGCAATGTTTCCTGTGTTTTGTGGGATTTCGGGTTCTAATAATACTATTGCATTTTCTATTTTTTCTATCATTTTATCACACCTTAATTTTTGTATTTTTTATAATATAGAAAATTGTGTTTTTTTACAACTTAAAATTGGAGTCTTTGTCTATTATGCTGGCTTTTGTTATTTTTATTCCTTTCTGTTTTAGTTTGAATACTGCTTGCTCGACCTGTTGTTTTTTTTTGTCTGGTGATTCAAATAGTTCTTGTTGTGTTGTTGATTTTGTTTTTGATACATCATAAAGTCCTATGCCTATCAGGCGGATTTTTTTTTGAATATTGTATTTTTCTTTAAACATTTGTGTTGCTATTTGTGTTAGTTGGTTTGCTGTTTCTATCTCTTTTTCTAATGTTTTAGAGGTTGATATTGTTGTAAAGTCTGAATATCTAATTTTTAGATTTATTTTTCTTGAGTAGTAGTTTTTTTCAAATAGACGATACATTATAAAGTGAGAAATTTCTAATATTTTATTAGAAATTTCTTCTATGTTTGAGGTGTCGTCATAGAATGTGTGTTCATTGCTTATGGATTTGCTTTTTCTTGTAGTAGAAAATATTTTTGGGTCTTCACCTCTTACAACTTTGTATAAGTAGTTTGCTGCTGCTGGTTTTAGGCAGTGTGACAATTTTTCTAACGATGTTTTTCTTAAATCGGTAACAGTGTGAATATGGTTTTGGTTTAGGATGTTTAGCATTGATTTTCCTAGCCCCCATATATCTTTGAGCTTATGTTTTAGAATAAAATTTTCTTCTTCACCATTTTCTACTATGTAAATACCATTTGGTTTATTAAATTCTGAAGCCATTTTAGAGATAAATTTATTGGAGCCTATTCCTATTGATGTGGTAAGACCACAAGTTTCATAAATTTCTTTTTTTATTTGTTCAGCAACTTTATATATATCTTTATATATAAAGTTCATACCACTCATATCTAGATTTGCTTCATCGATAGATATTTGTTGAACTGTTGGAGTGTATTTTTTTAATATATTCATAACTTTTTCTGAATAATCTTTGTAAAGAGGAAAATTTACAGGTAGAAAAATACCATTCTTGCATAGTCTATGAGCTGTAGCTGCTGGCATGGCAGAGTGAACTCCAAATTGTCTTGCTTCATAAGAGCAAGCAGATACAACACCTCTATGGATATCTGTTGCTCCTACTATTACAGGTTTCCCTTTTAATTTAGGATTGTTATTCTGTTCTACAGAGGCATAAAAGGCATCTAGGTCAATATGAAAAAATATTTCTTGCATAATTTCTTTATTAATAATATATTAAAATGTTATTATTGTAAATTGGGGTGTATATATGATTGATAGTAAAAATTTATTACAATTTCTAAAAGATAGAGAAAGTTGTGATTCATTTTTACAACAAAAGATTGAGAAAGATGATATTGATAAAATTATAGAAGCTGGTAGAAATTCTGTATCATTTAAAAATAGACAACCTTGGAGATTTGTTGTAATTGATGATGATAAAAAAAAGATGGAGATTTCAGAGATTTGTGGGAATAGGGCTATTGTTGAAAATGCAGGAGTTATTATTGCCTTTTGTTCCACATTAGTTGATTTTAATATGAAAAATGGTTTTGAAACATATCCAATGGATCTATCTTTTGCATGCTCTTTTATGATGTTACAAGCAGAATCTATGGGTTTTTCTACTAAAATTTTGGGAACTTTTGAGCAATCTAGTATGCAAAAATATTTATCTTTACCTTTTAAAATGAAGGTTCCTCTTTTATTGCTAGTGGGGCATAAGGATAAAAGTGTAGAGTATAAAAAATATAAGAGAAAAGCTACAAATGAAATTGTATCTTTCAATCATTGGTAAAATTTTTAAGAGGTTTATATGCTAAAAGCTAAAAAAAAGAAGTTTTTTAAAAATTCATTGCTACTTTCATTAACAGAGTTGGGCGTAGATAAATTTATAAAGAGTAATAAAAAGTTTGATAAGATTATAAACATTGATGGTAAAGAGCATTACGGTATTAGTTTAAAAGAGTACTCATTTCTAACTCTTCAAAAATTGATAGAGTTAAACTATATTGATATTATTGAAATACCAATTGTAAATTTTAGCACTACTAGATTCGAAATAATGGATATTTCAAAACTTTTGTTATATAATGTTTTTTATAGAAAATTTGATTTTGATATTTCAAATATATTCATAAACTCGACAATGGCAGATAGATGGAATAATATACCTGGTAAAAGTTTTAAAATAGCTTACGGAGTTGATATTTCTGATTTAGTTTTAAAGAAAAATTGGAATAGTGAATTAACAATTTTAAATATTAAAGAAGATATAATAAATCCTATTAAAAAATATATTGCTGAAAATGAAAATATAGATTTAAGAATGAAAAATATATTAGTTCTTTCAGCAGAAAAGTATGTGAATAATATAAAAAATATATATTTTTTCTGTTTGTCTATGTCTGAAAGGTTGGGTTTATATGAAACTTATATTGATGTTGTTGTAAATTTAATAATTAGATATTTATCTTATGCAGAAGTAAGTGATACTTTTTCTCAAATACTTTTAGAAATTATATCTCTTAGAAATAATTTAGAGCTTGGAAGTATGATTGATAGCCATATAAATAGTGAGCATTTTTTAAATAAAGAAGCCTTAAAAAAAATGGAAGATATACAGAAAAAAAATAGAAACATAGATTTTTTGTCAGATTTATATATTCTTTGGAAAATAGAAGAGTATTCAGTTATTTCAGGTGAAAGACATTTTAAGTTTACAATTGAAATTTATAGTTCTAGTTTAGATCTGAATGAAAATAGTAATCTGTTAAATAAGTTATTAAAATCACCTTTTATAAAAGATTATAACAGTATTGATCAATTTAAGGAAGAGGTTATTTCTACTTTACCAGAAGATGAAAAAGTTGCTAACTATTTGGTTTTTATGTATATATTTTGCAAAAGTAGAGGTTTAAAATTTCATCCAGTTATACATAGAGCAATCAATATTGATAGAAGTGTTATTAAGATAAAAATTGAAATTTAGATTTTTTTTTAAATTCTTTAAATCCTAAATCTATAAGAGTAGAAAGAAGCTCTTTTATCTCAATCCCAGAATTTTCACAAATCTTTGGGAACATACTTATAGGGGTAAATCCGGGTAAAGTATTAACTTCATTGATATAAAAATCACCACTATTTTTGTCAACGAAAAAATCTAATCTACAAAAACCCTTTATCTCGGCAAGCAGATATGCTTTTTTAGCAGTTGATAAAATCTTATCAACCATACTCTTATCTAAATCAGTTTTAATATCTAAACTTGCACCATTTGAATCTAAATATTTTGCCTCAAAGTCATAAAACTCGTGTTGAGGAGTAATCTCTGCAGGGTAGAAAACTTTTATATCCTCATTCCCAATAATTGCACACTCAATCTCTCTAGCATCTATAAACTTTTCTATTAAAATCTTCTTGTCAAAATTAAAAGCTGTCTCTATTCCAGATAAGAGTTCTTCTCTGTTATGAGCTTTAGTTACTCCAACACTAGAGCCAGCATTAACAGGTTTTATAAAAATAGGGTAGTCAAATTTAGTTTCAATTTTTTTTATAATTAAATCCTTTTTAGTGTTATCATATTCAAAACTTTTCAAAGTTAAAAATGGAACTACAGGTAAATTCTCATTTTGCCAAATTCGTTTTACAAGCTCCTTGTCCATTCCCACAGCACTACCAATTACACCAGAGCCTGCATAAGCAATATTCGCAATCTCAAAAACACCTTGAAGAGAGCCATCTTCTCCATTAGTCCCATGAATTATTGGGAAAGCAAAATCAATAGACAAGTTTTTTCCAGCAGAAAAAAAACCCCTTTCTGGCAAAACATAAACTTCCTTATCTCCATTTTCAACAACCTTCAGAGAATTCTCTAAAACAGAATTTTCATCTTGCAAAAACCATTTCCCATTTTTAGAAACACCAATTAGCAAGACTTCAAATCTACTTCTATCAATATTTTGATAAAT
>PDWI01006756.1_pt1 | contig 14293 bp, 13 predicted proteins | sample 1430891 | NCBI WGS metagenome assembly PDWI01 (sample SAMN01162508, study PRJNA174530) | Oral metagenome, whole genome shotgun sequencing project. | biome: Marine environment; feature: Marine mammal; material: Swab sample of the gingival sulcus; isolation source: swab sample of gingival sulcus...
AGATCCAATATATCAAGTTTCTCCAATCTGTAACCTTCATCTAAAAAGAACCTTAAATCTCTGGCAAAACTTGCACTATAAGATTAGCACGTTTCTTAAGAATGATGAATAAGGAAAAAGTGCTTAGTATTATTTATTGCCTTTTATAATCATCATTGAACTTAATTGTAATAGAGTCTTTCTCAATTTGTAATTGCCTATATTTCACACCTGACATATCCATCATTTTTTTAGATGCAATAACACTATCCGTATCCTTGTATTTATCGTCTAAATAAATAACTTCTATACCTGATTGAATAATAGCTTTGGCACATTCATTACAGGGAAATAAAGCTACATATATTCTTGTATTTTTTAGATTAATACTGCTGTTTAATATTGCATTTAACTCTGCATGGCATACATAAGGATATTTAGTATCCAAAAAATCACCTTCTCTACCCCAAGGTAAATCATTATCACCACATCCGGCAGGAAATCCATTATATCCTACACCAACTATTCTATTATCTTCATTAACAATACAAGCACCGACTTTTGTATTGGGATCTTTACTTCTATAAGCTGATAACATAGCAACACCCATAAAATATTCATCCCAAGAAATCCAATCTTTCTTCATAATTCACTCCTTAATAAAACTCATTATCTATTATATTTTAATAAAGCAACTGTTTCATAATGTGCAGTGCAGGGGAAGAGATCCAATATATCAAGTTTCTCCAATCTGTAACCTTCATCTAAAAAGAACCTTAAATCTCTGGCAAAACTTGCACTATTACAAGAGACATAAACAATCTCTCCATAACGATTATTCACTATTTCTTTTTTTACTTTATTGGAAATTCCACTACGAGGAGGATCACAAATTAATGCCCCTGCTTTAGGAAGTCTAAATTTTTCAACTCTCATACCAAAAATTTTCGCTTGCGGGAAAGATTTACCAGCCAATTTGGACGAAGCAACAGAAGCTTCTACCAAAAAGACCTCTTCTGACTTCTTCATTGCAACAGGAGCAAAAAAACCTACTCCCGAATATAAATCACAGATTGTTTTATGCTCTGATAATTTTTCATCCACACAATCAATCATTTTTGCCCATAGATGAACATTATTTTGAAAAAAAAGACAGGGAGAAACCCAATATTTTACTCCTTTCACAGAAATCTGAGAAATACTTTCCTCTTGTCTGCCCGGCCAAGTAAAGATAACCTTAGGGAATTTTTTTATTTGAGACAATAACTCTTCTTTAGGGGCATGATCAAAATGTACATACAATTGATTTGATTCATAATTAAAGAGTACAAAAACTTCATAAATTTTATCTCTTAAAAGATTTACTTCCCTATTCCATCTTTCCAAGAAATGATTAATTTTATTAAGCAACAAAGGACAATTATTAATTTCCAAAACTTCATTGGTAGATTTTTTGATAAAACCCAACTTTCCTTGATTATTAACTTTTAATCTTGCCTTAAATCTACTTTCTTCAAATTGTGATTGATAATAATTATCTATGCTTATTACTTCATGAGCAGTCCTGTACACCTCTTCTTTAAATATTCTTTTTTTTAAATCAGAGTGTCTATTCTTATCAAGATGTTGCAAATTACAACCGCCACAAACTCCATAATAGCCACAAAAAGGTTCTACTCTGTCTTGAGATTTTTCTCTTACATCAATTAATTTTGCCCAATTAATACCTTTGGCTTTCCCATTTTCTTTAAAAACTATTTCCTCATTAGGCAGAACTCCATTGACAAAATAAACCTCTTTATTATACCTAAATAAGCCCCAACCGCCACTTACAATCTTTTCTACTACAGCAACATCTCTGTTCATTTATGTAAAGTAAAAACTAAACAAAATATCCTTTACTATAGGATTAAATCACTGACAATAAATCTTATTTACTATTAGTCCACTCGTCAACCAAACTATCAATAAATAAATTCCTGTCATTATCGTTACAAAACTTAAAATCATAAATTTCATAACAAAAATTACCTATCAGCATAGGATAATTAACAGCAGACATTAATTGTAGTGTTCTTCTTTTCACATATTCTAAAGACATATCAGGAAATATCTCTTTACAAATATCTAAAACTTTATCGTGCTGTTTAGAAACATTATCAGTAATATAATCACTTAAAGGATATTTATTACTAAGATGAGATATAATTGTTGTAATATAACCTCTGTTTTTACACATTTGTTTTGCATAATCTTTTAAACATCTCTTTAACCTCTCTTGAGGAGCAATTTCTTTGTCTTCTAGGATATCAAAAGATTTATCAATTAAAGATGCAAGGTACATCACAGTCTCTTCTAAAAGTTTTTCTTTACTGTCAAAATAATAATTCACGGCTGCAATATTTACCTTTGCAGCTACAGATAACTCCCTAATAGTAATACCATTCAATCCTTTTTTAGCAATAATTGACGATGCTGTTTTCAATATCCTTGTTTTTGTTTTTTTAGATTTTTTCTTCATCTTTATTACCCCTTTTTTAGTATTTACTCATTATAAGGAAATTAACAAGGGAAAGCAATAGACAGAATTATATATAGCAAGGAAAATACATTACAATTGTTTCAAAATTCTATTAGTTCTCAATAAACATTCATTACAAAACACCCTCTATTTATACATAGTGAGACATTATGTCATTTCTAATATTTACATCTAATCTACTTATATTTTTTTTTAATTTAAAAATATGTATTTTTTAAAACATCAAAATTAATCTATTAGCTACACCCTATTTTTTTTACAAACAAAAAAAATATTCCTTGCCTCATATCTTTAAATCGAGCAATCAAACAAGCAAAACCTTTATAATTAGAAGATCCAGATATAAAACGAAAGGATAAGACCAGTACACACAAGTTAGTTTATATAAAACAAATCTAATATTAATCCACTCATATTTTTTTAACACTAATAAAAACAAGTATTGACAACAATATCTTTTTGTAATAACATTTAACATAAAATAAAAAAAGGAGGCTGGAATGAAAATTAAACCTTTAGATGATCGTGTACTTATTGAAGCTATGGATGAGGAAGTCAAAAAAGGCTCAATCATTCTTCCTGACAGTGCAAAAGAAAAACCTGTTATGGGTAAAGTTATAGCTGTAGGGAATGACGAGGAATTACAAAAAGTAATAAAAGTCAATGACAAAGTTATCTATGGTAAATATGCCGGAGATGAAGTGAAAGTAGATGACAAAAAATTTCTTATTATTTCACGCTCAGACATATTGGCTACAGTAGAATAAGAATTAAAGAATAAAGAAGTAAAGGAGAAACAATGGCAAAAAGAATAACTTTAAGCAATGAAGCCAGACAATCCCTTTTAAAAGGAATTGAGCAACTTGCAGATACAGTAAAAGCTACTATGGGTCCAAGAGGACGTAATGTAGTTATAGAGAAAAAGTTTGGTGCTCCCACCATTACAAAAGACGGTGTGAGTGTGGCTAAAGAAATAGAATTAGAAGATGCACTGGAAAACATGGGTGCACAAATGGTCAAAGAAGTAGCTTCAAAAACTTCAGACATAGCCGGAGACGGTACAACAACAGCAACCGTTCTTGCTCACAGCATTTATAAAGAAGGTTTAAAGATGGTTGCAGCCGGTGCTAACCCTACCTTAATTAAAAGAGGTATAGATAAAGGTGTAGAACTTATTATTGAAGAAATCAAAAAGAACAGCAAAGAAGTAAGCGGAGATATGATAGCTCAAGTTGGTTCTATTTCAGCCAACAATGACGATTCAATAGGAAAAATTATTGCCGATGCAATGTTAAAGGTAGGAAAAGACGGAGTAATTACCGTGGAAGAAGGGAAATCACTCGGCATGGAATTGGATTTTGTTGAAGGTATGCAATTTGACAGAGGATTTTTATCTGCCTATTTTGTAAGCGATGCAGACAGAATGGAAGCTGTTATGGAAAATCCCCTAATCTTAATTTATGAAAAAAAGATTAGCAACTTAAGAGAAATGTTGCCTCTTTTGGAAGAAATTGCCAAATCAGGTCGTTCTCTGATGATAATTGCCGAAGACATTGAAGGCGAAGCATTAACAACTCTTGTTATCAACAAGATGAGAGGAACATTCAATGTTTGTGCCGTTAAAGCTCCGGGCTTTGGCGACAGAAGAAAAGCAATGCTTGAAGATATAGCTATCCTCACAGGCGGAACAGTTATATCCGAAGAGCTCGGCATGAAATTAGACACAGTAACAATGGAACATCTTGGCTCTGCTAAAAAAATAACCGTTGATAAAGACAACACAACAATTATTGAAGGTCAAAGCGAAGAAAAAGACGTTACTGCAAGAATTAAACAGATTAAAAAACAAATTGAAGAAACATCATCAGATTATGATAAAGAAAAATTACAGGAAAGATTGGCAAAACTTGCCGGTGGTGTAGCCGTAATTAGAGTAGGTGCAGCAACAGAACCTGAATTAAAAGAAAAGAAAGACAGAGTTGAAGATGATATGAATGCAACCAAAGCTGCTGTTGAAGAAGGTATTGTGCCCGGAGGCGGAATTGCTCTTCTTAAGAGTATAGATAAATTGAAAGGTACAAAACTTGAAGGCGATATGCAATATGGCATAGATATCTTGATTAAGTCTCTTGAAGCTCCTCTAAAACAAATTGTTTCTAATGCAGGAGAAGAAGGATCAGCAATTTGTGAAAGAATTAAACAGTCAAAAGAAGAAAACTATGGTTTTAATGCTATGACCGGTGAATTTACCGATATGCTTAAAGCAGGAATAGTTGACCCTGCAAAAGTTGTTCGTTCAGCTTTGCAGAATGCTGCTTCAATTTCAGGATTATTGCTCACAACAGAAGCTTTAATCACTGATATTCCAGAAGAAAAATCAGCTGCACCCGCAATGCCTCCCGGTGGAATGGGTGGAATGGGCGGAATGTATTAAAAAACGCTTTAAAATAAAATTATCGAAGTCCTTAATTAAGGACTTCGATAATTAATTTCTTGATTTTAGATTAAATTATTAATTTCAAACAAATTAAATTTTCATCATCATCAATAAAATATAAAAACTTATTATTTAATATCCTGACAAAATCATAAGAAAAATTCTTAATTTTTTTTATCATCTTACCTTTCAAATCAAATATCAATATATCTCTTTCAGATTTAGGTCCTTTTTTTAACTTAGTTTGCACCACATAATATTTACCTGCCTTTTGTATATAATGGAAATAGTAGATATTTTTCATATCTATAATATCTTTTTTGCTTACCACTCTATCCTGCTCCCAATTTAAACTAAGTTTTTTCTCTTTGCTCTGAATATCGTAAATATCAATTTTGCACTCTTTGTTAATATAGTGCCAAAAAGTTCGGGAAACATTATTCTCGTCAATTATACAGCCCTTATTTAAAGACATAGGAAAAACATAATCACTCAAACCAGCAGGGATTTTATTAAGTGGCACAAATTTTTCTTTAATCTTAAACTTATCGTCTAAAACAACAAAATTATATTTATTTTCATATAAACCAATCCCGATAAATCCCCCTTTAATGGGAGAAAGCTCCATATTCTCAATACTGTTTAACCTAATATCCTCTAAATAGTTAAGCTCCTTGTCAAATACTACCAAAGTACCTTTCTGCATATCAAAAACATTGATTTTACCCTCTGACACAAATATTGATTTCGGCACAATCATATCTCCCGGTCCTTGACCTTTAGGAGCCTTGTAGCTCTTTACGAATTTGCCGTCTTTAAACTTTGCCAGAATAAGATCTCCCTCATTTAATAAATAATCAATGCCGTCTTTATCTTTTAACATATAAAACTTAAAAGAATCCAATCTTAGAAATCCTGCTTTCTTTAATTCCTCGGCTGTAATATAACAATTTGTGTTAAAAACTTTCTCTTTTTTTGTGGCTTTATTCTTAATATTTTTTGCTACTTTTACCTCTTTTTGTTCTTTATTGCATGATGAAAACAATAAAACACAAGAAATAACAAATAATAAAATTAATCTTTTCATAATCCCTCCCTAAATTATTAATTATAAAATCAAGGGTAGACAATCATCCACCCTTGATAAAATTTTAACTAATCTTTTCCGCCATGTCCATGCCTACAACCTCGCATACAGGCTTCATATTCATCTGTATTAAGTCCATACTTTTCTTCACAAAAATCTTTACAAGGGTCTTTACTTCTTACACTATTTTCCATAGCTACCAATGATGATGTTAAAAACATCATTGATGAACCTAAGATAAGCACCATAATTAAAATACTAATCTTTCCTTTTGAAAATAAATTTTTCATTTTTTCCTCCAAATTTTTTATTTATAATTCTTTTAGAATTATTTATCTTCTTAAAAATAAAGTCTAATTCCTTAGAACTTACTTTGTGTTTTTTATAAAGTAAGTCGCCCCTACAATTTAGAATAACAATAGTAGGAAAGGTAAATCCAAATTGAAAAGCATCTTCTCTTTCTAAAATTAAAGATTTTAAATCACTAACTTCAGGTAAAAACTCTTCTCCTATACCATAAACATGAAGATTTTTAGGGATTTTTTTCTCGAACTGCTTTTCTCTTATGTAATTCTCTAAATCACTAATAGCTTTCTTGCAATGAGAACATTCTTTAGAAAAATATAGAAACATGTAATAGTCATTAGAGTAGTTATTAAAACGGAATAATATCTTATTCCCATTCCTATCTTTTGCATAAAAAGAAAAAAATCTCTGAAATACCGACTGTCTCTCAATCTTTGATGTATGTTTTTTATATCTATTTTTTATATTGGGAATAACTATCCAATAAAAGATATTGATTATAAGAAACTCAATTAGAACAACAAAAATAAAAAATATTCTTTCTTTGTTTCTATTCATAAAATATTATGGCATAAGTAAAAAAAAAAAACAACAATTTGATATTATTTTTTTATAATTCTTAAAAAGGGAAAAGATTGGGGGGGGATTGAAAAAAAGCGACCATTATTTCAAAACTTTATTTACTGCTTATTATAAAAACTATAAAGAACGGATATAAAAATCATTTTGCTAATATGTGTACGGTTATAAAAACCGCACACACAAAAAATCATTTATTATCTGACCAACATTAATGCACCGTAACCGGTAAGATTATCAGGCCCAGGTACCCCTAAATCAATTGCTCTGGCTTTAAGGATTTCGACAATATCAAAAGCACTGAAAGGAGTTTTACTCATCAATAAAGCTACAGCACCGGCAACATGGGGGCAAGAAGCTGATGTCCCGTAAAATCGATTAGGTGCATAACTTTCCGTTGATACTCCGGCATAAGCAGAAATTTCAGGTTTTAACCTGCCATCCAAGGTAGGTCCCTGTGAACTATAATAATGGTAACCTCTATTTCTATAACCTATTGCACCAACAGTCAGGACAAATTTGCTATCAGCCGGAGAAGTTAAGCTACCGCTATGTACCATCTCACTCATTTCATAAATGCCATCCAAAAATAAATCCAACCTACAATTTCGTGTTGCATTAGTTTTTTTTATCTTAATTGCCAAATTAACTTCTTTTGTTGAGAAAAAATCATCATAATATTCAGTCGGCCAAGAACGACCTCCAACCTTTTGTTCACTGTTGTCATCTTTGCCAGCACCAAATATTAATTTATATTTCCCGGGTGCTTCCTCTACATATAAAAATAAATCATAATCCTGAGTTGATTCTCCATAAAGACCATTTTGTTCATCATATCCTACCCAATCATCCCACTTTAAATAACCTGATATTAGCCTATCAGCCTTAGCCTTAAATTTCAGCATATTACTTCCATCTTTAAAATCATGGAAACCGTCTCCGTCTTTATCGCTAAAAACACCGCTCCAATGATCATCCCCACTGTTACCGGCAGAAGTTACCATTAAAATCCCTGCATTACTAAACTTTTCGGCCAATTTACTAATTACATCTTTACCATTACCCGGTCCTACATTGAACCAACCAAGGGAACAGGAAACTACATCAATATTTTCACTAATTATCCAGTCAACTGATTTTTTAAGACTCCGATAATCAGAAATGTTTACCAAATAAAGCTCTGCATCGGGTGCCATTGCATGCACAATTTCCGCACAGGCAGTGCCATGAAAGTCCCCTTTTTCTATATCTTCTTTTGGGGTAAATGATTTTATGGTAACATTTTGAGGTAATGTTTTTCCCAATAAATCTTGATACCCCTTAAAACCTACATCAAGAATACAAACTTTTACATTTTGCTTACCTCTGAAAGGTATTAGGGGTTGAATACTATCGGCTGAAGAGGCATAAACACCTTCAGTAGTAACTTCCTCTTTGTGAGCCCTCAATGGAAGTTTTATGCTTTGAACCAAATCGGACTGTGCAATATTTTTTAATGTATTTAAACGCAACCTACACACCAAAATATTACCTTCTTCTTGAGAAAAGACCTCACCGTCTAATCTTTCAATATTTTCTTTAAAAAGCTCCACTTCAAGCGGAGTAACTGGAACTAAAGATTTGGAATAAGATCTCTTTAAATGAGAATTTTTTCGGATAACAAATTTCTTTTCTTTAAGCTTAATGTTGACATCCAACATTCCGCTTTCTTCATCCAAGATATTTGCTACCCTCAAACCTCCAGGAAGAACCTTATCTTTCAGTTTTAAATATCTCAAAATTCTTTTATCTATCTTATTCTTATAATTTACTCCCGAAAAAATTAAATTACACAAAAATAAAAATATTATAAATGTTAATATCTTTTTCATTTATAACCCTCCTTATAATATCATCTTACAGCCTAATGAAAATGCTATATGAGATAAATCTCCGTCATAATTTTCCTTTATTGTTACTTTGGAGTAATTATCTTGTATTTCATAAGTTCCCGAAAAATCAGTATAAACATACCTTAAGTCAACATTAAGAATAAATTTGTCTGATATTAAATAGTTTAAACCTAAAGAACCATGAAAGCCAAACTTATTATCTATACTGTTTGTAAGAGTATATCCGTATTGTTCGTAATATCCTAAGTCATCATTTTTGAAAGTGAAGAAATAATAACCAACACCAAGAGATATATAAGGTTTAAATTTATCAAATAAAAAATTATAAGTTATGCCAATCTGAACGGGAGTTAATTTGAATTTCCCTTTATCTACTTTTTCTGAAGATTCTGTTTTAATAGTTCCATGAGACACTCTTAGCTCCAAATCAAAATTAGGGCTTAAAGTTTTGCTTGCTACTAAACCAAAAGAAACTCCATCTTCAAAATCAACGGACTTTAAATAAGAGCCAAAAATACCTACCGACCAATTATCATCGACTGTTACCACTTTCTTTGTTTCCTTCTTTGCAAAAACAAATGAGGTAAAAAGTATAAAGATTAAAAATAATAATTTTTTGTTTTTCATTTTTCTCCTTAATAAAATTTATTTGTATTTTTTATTATATATTATACAAAAAAGAAAATACAACTTTCTTTACTGCATTATTATTTTTATTTTTTTACAATTATAAAAAAATAAAAACAAGTATATAAAAATCTTATACTATCAACAATATTGAGTCACTTATTTATTATAAAAATTAATGAATCGCCAAAGTTTAAAAGAGAAATTTTAAAGAAAGCCAAACATGAAAAAATAAAGCAAAAATATAAATAAAAAAAACTGGGATAATGCCACAATTTCCCATCTTGATAAAAAGAACTATAATATGCTAATATTATTAGCATATTATATAAACAAAATGTAAGGAGATTAAAATGGTAAAATCAAATAATGAAAATAAAGATAATTCAATTAAGATTATTAAGATTGAAGATATTGTTATTGATAAAGAGTTTGCAAATGCTTGGGATATTGATGATACTATTCTTAAAAGTATAAAAGAAGATATAAAAGAGAAAGGTTACTATAATAATTTACCTATTTTGCTTTGGAAAAATCCAGAAAATGAGGAGATGGTTTTGATTGACGGACATACTAGAGTAAAAGCTCTTAAAGAACTTAAAATAGAATCTGTGCCTTACCTAATTGATAAATCTTGTAAAAATAGAGAAGATGTTTTGGAACTCATTTTTAAACTTCAATTTAAGAGAAGAGACATTACAGATAAAGATATTTTAAAGCATTTAAAGCAGACTAAATTAATTGACAAATTAATTGACAAAAATGGTAAAAAGAATTTTATTAAGCCTATTGAAAAAAGATTTGCTGTTAAAACTAAAAAAGCCGGAGAAATTGTTAAAGTTTATTTTAATGCAACGCCGGATCAATTAGAAAAAATTTATAAAAAAGAGCGGACTATTGCATCGGTATATGATGAGATTACGGATAAAGAGAGAAAAGATAAAAGTATAAAAGATGAAGCTACAGAAAAATTGGATAAAAGGTATAAGTCCTATAAGGCACGCAAAAAAATAGTTTTACCTATTAAAGAAGAAACAATAAATTTAACTATTGGAAAAGAAACAAAAATGAGTTTTCCGATTAAAAAAGAATTCAAAGAGCCTCAATCTGAGTCAGAAGTGATAATTCTTTTTAATGAACTGACAACTTTGTTCCCGGACCTATTCGATTTTACTTTATTAGATTATAATGCAAATCAAGGGATTGACTGTATAGCTCGCTATAATCCAGAAGACAAATCCGCCTTTTATGTTGAGTTTAAAAAAAAACTACAACCAGGAGATACAATAAATCATCTATTTGAAAAGTTAGGGAAAATCATTGTTTACGACATATATATAGATTCTCAAAAAGAAGATAATCCACTCTCTGATGTTGCAAAAATTAAGGGTAAATTAAGAAAGGTAGAAAAAGATAAATTTAGTTCAAATAACGAGAGTTTTAAGGGTAAGATATATACAGGTTATGAATTGAATCCAGAGCCGACCAGTATTTCAAGCATCCAAGTCATTGTCTTAAGAGACATCTTAACTAAAGTGATTGGAGCGGAAATCACCTGAGGCATTATAGTTGATAGTTAATAAAAAATTAGTTATAAAAATTGTATAACAAAGAGTATCAGTAATCAATATATTTTATCAAGGATATAGATAGAAAAACAAAATATATCTGTATAACATGATAAATCAAACGTATAAAAAAAATATAATGATACAAAAAAAACTAAATAGCGGTAATAAAAAAATTTCCTCTTTTTATTACCGCATTCAAAATTAATTTATTAATTTATTTTGTTATTTACAATATTTCTTAAAACAAACCGCTAATCTCTCCATTGGAATCTATATCAATATCAAGTGCAGCTGGTCTTGAAGGTAATCCGGGCATTCTTAGCATATCTCCTGTAATAGGAACCAAAAATCCTGCTCCCGAAGAAATTTGAATTTCTCTAACAGTAACTACAAAATCTTTGGGTCTGCCTATAAGTTTAGGATTATCGGACAATGATTTTTGTGTTTTTGCTATACATACCGGTAATTTTGCCAAACCGAGTTTTTCTATTCTCTTTAAATCTTTCTTGGCATCGGCAGTATATGAAACTGATTTAGCACCATATATCTTTGTGGCAATAGTTTCAATTTTCTTTTTAACATCCCAATCCCATTGATAAAGAGGTTTAAAGTCTTCTTTACAATCATCTACTATGGATAAAAGTTTTTCTGCCAGATCCAAACCGCCTTGAGAACCTTTACCCCAGACATCAGCAAGTGCTACAGGCACGGATAGTGACTCTACAAATTCTTTGATTGTTTTTAATTCTTCTTCTGTATCATAAGTAAATTGATTTAAAGCAACTATAGGAGCAACATTGAAATGTTTGACACTTTCAATATGTTTAGCCAAATTCTCCAATCCTTTTTTTAAAGCAGGAATATTTTCTTCTTTTAAATCTTTTAACTTTGCTCCGCCATGGAATTTCAATGCTCTTACAGTAGCAACTAAAACAACTGCCTTAGGTGATATTCCGGCACTTTGACATTTAATGTCAAAGAATTTCTCTGCACCGAGATCGCAACCAAAACCTGCTTCGGTAACAACATAATCGGACAATGACATTGCCATCTTTGTAGCAATAACAGAATTTGTTCCCTGTGCAATATTAGCAAAAGGACCTCCGTGTATTAATGCGGGGCCGCCTTCCAATGTTTGTACCAAATTAGGCTTAATGGCATTTTTTAAAAGTGCCGCCATTGCACCCTGTGCATTAATATCTTTTACAAAAACTCCTTTATTATCATAAGTAAAACCTATAAAAATATTTGATAATCTCTCTTTTAAATCAGACAAATTATTACAAAGGCAAAGTGCCGCCATAACTTCAGACGCTGCTGTTATATCAAAACCTGTTTCTCTCGGTACTCCGTTGTTACTTCCTCCAAGACCAATAGTTATATCTCTTAAAGAACGGTCATTCATATCCATAACCCTTTTCCAATGGATTTTGCGAGGATCTAGTTTTAATTCTGATTTACTATTTTGTAATTCATTGTCAATCAATGCCGCCAAAAGATTATGTGCTCTTTCAACCGCATGAATATCCCCTGTAAAATGAAGATTTATATCTTCCATTGGTATAACCTGACTGTGTCCTCCGCCAGCTGCTCCTCCCTTAATACCAAAAACAGGACCTAAAGATGGCTCTCTTAATGCTACTATAGTTTTCTTTCCCAGATGATTTAATGCCTGAGCAAGTCCTATACCTGTTGTTGTCTTTCCTTCTCCCGCAGGAGTTGGTGTGATAGCTGAAACCAAAATAAGCTTACTCTTCTTTATTTTCTCTTCATCTATGAGTTTTAACGGAAGTTTTGCCTTATACTTTCCGTAATATTCCAAATCATCAGAGTCAATATTAAGACCTTTAGCTATCTCTCCTATGTGCTTAATTTTTGCTTCTTGTGCAATTTGCAAATCACTTTTCATAATTTACCCCCTTTTATAATAAAATTATAACCTAAAAACATAATTAACTCCATTTTTTTTAATTCTCTTCCTTAAATCTGCATACTCTCACAACCTCGTTCCAATCCTCGTCTCTGTCTCCGTAGATATATAATCCCCTTTTTAAATCAATATAGAATTGAGGAATATTTGCTTTGAAGTCCATAAATAATCTGGTAAAATGCTGACCATAAGGGAGTATTAAACTCTTAATATACTCTCCGTTTTCAATATCGGCAAAATCTATCCTAAACAAATTTTTATCTATAAATAATTCGGAAACAAAAAGAATTTTATTATTATCTCCTTTTAACATCCAATAAAAATATAAAGGAGCCTTTGAAGATGTATAATAAACCTTTGTACCCTTTGCCTTAAATTTTTTGTCCTTACTTTTATCTGCCGTTTTAAATGTACCAAAAGCATAAGCGTCTTCATCAGTGGGTAATTTACTCTTTAGCCAAGGTATTTTAACACAAACTTTCTTATTCAAGAAAGGGTTGTGCTTAAAGTAACAAGGTCTTGTATTTACCCCGTATATTGCAGTGTTACCCTGACAAAAGCCATATCCGTTAGGAACAAAGTAAGTCAATGGTATCTCCAGTTTCCCCGATAAGTTTTTCCCTAGCACTCTCATATCTACCTTATCTTTTAAACTATATAAATTAAAAGCAATACCCGAGCGACCTCTCCAACCGGAGTTCATTTTATAGAGAAATACTTTATTGTAATAGTCATTCACAACAGGCCGTTTTGAACTATCAAGATACTCATATCCCTGCAAAAAATAAACCTGCTTTTTTCCATCTTCATCTCTTTCCATATAATCAATGTAAGCAAAGATTGGCCATGTCCCTTTTTTACCGCTTGAAGGCTCTCTAAAAAAAGTACAATCAAGATATTTGAAATTTTCATCAAGCATAGAAATTTTTTGATTAAATATATAATATTTTCCGTTTAAATACTTTACTCCGGACACTAATCCTTTGTATTCATTAGGTGCCATATAATCGCCAAACTTTAGTTTAACGGTTTTCTTAAGCTTTAAAGTATCAAGGTCATAAACCTTTAATAAATAGAAATCGTCTTTAATCTCTGAGAGATAATCTATTATGTAATACTCTTTCTTCTCTTGAGATACTCCGCCAAACTGACACTTCTCTCCGTATAACGCCACCTCTTCAAGCTTTGGCTCAATTGCCTTAATCTCTGCCTCTTTGGCAACTATGGTCTCTCCCTTATACTCCGATAAATCCTGCACCTTATTACAAGACAGTGTAAAGAAAATAATAATAACCAATAAAACAGAATTAATTTTTTGCATGCTCAAACCCTCCTTATTTTAT
>PDWI01006757.1_pt1 | contig 14293 bp, 12 predicted proteins | sample 1430891 | NCBI WGS metagenome assembly PDWI01 (sample SAMN01162508, study PRJNA174530) | Oral metagenome, whole genome shotgun sequencing project. | biome: Marine environment; feature: Marine mammal; material: Swab sample of the gingival sulcus; isolation source: swab sample of gingival sulcus...
CGCCATAAAGCATATAATTATCTAGCGACTTTTTTTCATCTTCATTATAAAAGGCATGAAATTCTTCAAAAGACAGTGGATAAACGTGAATTTGCGTCGCACGGCCTCTAAATTCGGTGGCAATATCGCTAGATAACCCTTTGGAATTACTGCCCGTTACATAGACGTCTAAATTTTTATACGACTTGAGTTCGTTAAGCATGTCGTAAATAACAACTTCTATGCCACCATGAACCTCATCTTTAACCTTTAAAGTCAGCTGAACTTCATCAATGAACAAATAAAACTGCTTTTTAGTATCAGACTTGACAATTGATTCAACATAATCACACAACTCAATTGGATTGCGATACTTATAAAACCGCCTTTGATCTAATGAAATCTTTATGATGTTCTTTTCAGAAACACCCTGTTGTAACAAGTATTCGTAAAACAAGTCAAAGAGCAACACCGACTTGCCACAACGGCGAATACCCGTAATTACTTTTACATCACCATTGTGCATACTTTGAATTAATTTATTTAAATAAAAATCTCTATTAACCATTATCCACCTCAAACTTGCATCAAAAACGTCGCAACTTCTATATTAATAATACTACTTTTTCATAAAAATCGCAAGTTTTCACGTAGAACTTGCGACGTTTTTGATGTAAGTTTTATGTTGGTATACTAAAGAACTTTTGATTTAGCCAGATTATTCAGTATTTTTAGCGCCTTGGTATCTCTTTCTACCCAAGGGTTTTAATCAGCAAAATTTTGCCATCTATTATAATAACCGCCCTGGCAGCTAGGCGCTTTATTTCTTTCGTACAATTTTTGGTAATATGTTCGTCTTTTGTAATTATAATTTTTTGCATTATAAGTCCCTTTTTTTCATACAACGCTAAACCAACAATACCATAATTATACCATAAATTAATTTATTTCATATATAACGGATCAACTCTCTAAATTAGATTATAAAAGACGAACAATACTTTAATATGTCGCCCAAAACAATTGACTTTTTTGGCGCGCTTTGCGCTTTTATATACTATTTTCAAACAAAGACAATTTAATCTTTTTTTCAATTCAGGGGAAGTTGGGTGAAAATCCCGCACAGAGCCGCTACAGTGATAGTCTGATTACCTGCTTGAAAATTTGTTGTGCCGTACTTTCATTAATAAAAAAGCAATCTGGCACCTTTTCTAAAAAAAATATTCTAACACTTGCTTTGGTGTTAGAATAGTGTTAGAAAGCATTAGATAAAAAGTCAATCGCTCTGTCTATCTTTCATCAGATAGTGCCTGTTCGACCGGAATATAATCAATATCATAACCAAAAGCACGTGGTCCCAATGTCATTAACCCACGTTTAGTGCGAAAAACTTCACGAGCCCTTAAGACAACTACTGTAACATTCATACCTTCTTTTAGCAAATTATTTGTATAAGGCATAAAGGTCTCACTGTCGATAACTTGAATCATATCGGGACTCGTCACCAGTATCTTCTCATTTTTCCACATAATATGATTTTCATTCTTAAAAAAAATCTTGATTTCCATATCGTGGTAAGCGCCAACGCCAGTGATGACATGTGTACCCCAATAATAACCATCTTTATCTTGCCACTCCTTTTTCGTTATGACACCACGGCAAATAATCCAACCGCCATATTGCTGAGCAATAACCTCGGCAGCGTTCTCGCCTTTTTCGCAACAGGTTCTAATCAATTTCCCAATTTTATAACATTCAGTCATCGTATTTTTTATGACAATTTGCTTTGCTTCTCGTGCCAACATTAAAAAGCCCGCTTGGCCACAGCCCATATATGCTGCGGCAGATAAGAATTTTCCAATTCGCTCTGCAATCCTCCAATTAAGTGCTTTATCTATTATCGCTACATTACCCCACGTATCAGTCGAAGTAATTGGCAATAAATTCTTCTCAAAGATAAACGGTGTTGTCTGCTGAATTTCGGGAATAGCCCTGCCGGTATAGTCACCATCAATAACTTTCATATTATTTTCGGCAGCGGCGCAAATACAAGCGGCCGCATTTGCCCCACCCAGTTCGATGGGAATTAGCGCCTTGATTTTTTTATCACTAATTTTTTCGAGCATCTTCACTGATAAAGATAATTGCTGAGCGTAGTCGTATTTTTCTTCAGTTAAACCGTATACGTCCCTCATTTCATTAATCGCTCGTCTCTTTAAAGGTGCAATTGAACCCATCATAAAAGGACAACACGTGTAGTCGTCATCATTAATCTCTGTGCCATTGACCCAGCCAACTTCGTTACCTTTATCCAGTTGTTTTTTTAAAACTTCTACACCAATCCTATAATCTCCGCCACCACCTGTTCCGTAAAACGTGCAGCCTCGAACAAAATCTTCAACTTCTTCTAAATTCTTTAATATCATAATGTCCTCCTCATCATTCAATACCCGCTAAATGACATCTTACAAAATGTCCCGATGATATTTGTTTCATATTGGGATCAATTCGTCTACACACATCCGTTGCAAATGGACAACGCGTGTTAAAACTGCAACCATTTGGTATATTGACAGGACTAGGAATTTCACCTTGCGGTATAATTTTAGACAACTTCATTTTTTCTTCCTCTTCACTGACGACCGGAATAGCCGATAAGAGCATTTTAGTATACGGATGTTGCGGCTTGGTGAAAAACAATTCAACTGGCGCTATCTCAGCAATTTTCCCGAGATACATAATCGCAACTTTTGTTGCCAAATTACGCATTAAACTGAGATCGTGAGTTATAAATAAATAAGCCAAATTTCGCTTTTTTTGTAAATCAATAAGCATGTTAATGATCTTGGCTTGTACCGAAACGTCCAATGAAGATGTCGGTTCATCTAAAACAATCATTGATGGATTTGTAGCCAATGCTCTGGCGATCGCCAGCATCTGTCGCTCGCCACCACCTAAGGAGGACGGATACTTGTAGAGATATTCCGCGGGAATTTCTACAATTTCCAACAATTCAATAATATGCCTTTCAAGTTCCGACTTCTTAACCATATTGTGGACAAGTAAGGGTAACGAAAGAATATTTTTAATGTTACGCTGCGGATTTAAAGTAGTTCCCGGATCTTGAAAAACCATTTGTATTTCTTTTTTTAATCTTAACGGCCGTTTGGAAGCAGGCAGGCTAATATCTTCACCTTTAAACGTCATTTTACCATCTGTTGGTCCATACATCCCTATGACATTATAGGCGGTTGTACTTTTGCCGGAGCCCGATTCACCTACCAGTCCCAGCGTTTCACCAGAATTTATTGTAAAATCAATGCCGTCAACAGCTCTTACTGCAAGCCCTTTCTGTTTTCCTGCTGTTATGGGAAAGTGTTTTTTTAATCCCTCAACTGTTAAAACTAATTCTGACAAGCTTTCCACCCCCCTACATCATTGATATAAAAAGCACGCCACCATATGTTGATCACCGACATTGATAAATTCCGGTTTCTCACAATGACAACGTTCTTTGGCGTGTGGACAACGCGGTGCAAAGCGACAGCCTTTTGGTGGATTCAGATAATTCGGTATCCTGCCCGGCACGCCCTTTGAAACTCCACCGCCGGAAAGTTTTGGAATACAAGACATTAGAGCTGTTGTATAAGGGTGCAGTTGTTCTTGGAACAACGCCTTTGTAGATGCGGTTTCAACCATGTTTCCAGCATACATAACATAAATACGATCTGTCGTTTCACGCGCAACACCCAATGAGTGAGTGATCAAGATAAGTGAACTCCCTTTACTTTCAACCCGATCTCTTAATATTCTTAAAACTTGATCCTGTATGGTTACATCTAAGTTTGTTGTCGGCTCATCAGCAATAACCAATTTTCTTGGCGTTGCCAAGGACATCGCTATGGCAACTCTCTGTCTCATACCACCTGACAATTGAAAAGGATAACTCTGCAATATTCTCTCTGGATCGGGCATAGAGGTCTCTACTAAAGCTTTCATCGCTAACTCGTGTTGGACATTTCTTTTATGAGCGTTTTCATTACCAGAATATTTTATTGCTGCATACATTTGACTTCCGATAGTGAAAACGGGATTTAGAGACATTGTCGGATCCTGAAAAATCATAGAAACACCTTTTCCGCGCAACACTTTCAAATCTGTGCGATTCATTTTCAAAACATCCTTATCGCCAAACAAAATACTACCTTGTGTCACCTTACCCTGCTTTGCAAGAATTCTGAGAATCGATTTAACCGTTGTCGTTTTGCCACATCCAGTTTCACCAACTATCGCAACTTTTTCACGTTCACAAACACGAAAATTGACACCATTAAGTACTTTAACCTGACCTTCAAATGTCCTATATTCAATATGCAAATCACTTATATTAACGACATCATTCATAGCTCTACTCCTCGCTGGACAACATGTCTTTCACACCATCGCCCATCAAATTAAATCCTAAAACAATAATCATAATCGCAAGGGCAGGAAAAATTGAAATCCACCATTGAGCCGGAAGATACTTAGCACCATCTGAGACCATTGTCCCTAATGCAGGTGTCGGCGGCTGTTCACCGAGACCCACAAAACTAAGTGTAGCCCCCGTCAATATAACCCAGCCCATATCGAGCGTCATCTTTGTAAAAGTGGGTCCCAAACAATTAAGCAAAATTTCTTTAAATAAAATATGTGCCTTTGACGCTCCTATTAATTCAGCGGATTTCACATACATTTCGTTGCGAATTGATTTGGCCATTCCAAATACTAAGCGCGTATACCACGGCCACCAAGAAATACATATCGCCATCATCGAATTGAATAAGGTGGGACGTAAAATGGCCCCAACGCATAATGCCAAAATCATTGGCGGCAAAGCCAAAAATACATCAGTCGTGCGCATAATAACAGTAGATACCATTTTGCCATGCCAATAGCCCGCAATTAATCCAAGAATTCCGCCAAAAGGCACAACCACTGCTAACACACCGACACCCATTGTAAAAGCTCCTCTAAATGCGTAGAATATACGACTCATAATGTCACGGCCCATTGTATCTGTTCCTAACAAATAGCTCGAACAAGGTGCCTTACTAGCATTTTTAAAATCTACTACGGCACCAATATGGCTCGGATAAGGTGCAATAACAGGCTGCATAATTGCCAAAATAAAAATAATGACAACGATAGCAAGTCCCAAAACTGACATCTTATTTAAAGAAAACTTATACCAAGCTCTTCTATATTTTTCAAATCGGTCTCTCTTAACGATCGGCAAATCTCTTTTTTTATCCATTGTCTTCACCTCATCATCCTTACACGAGGGTCTAACCAGGCAACAATGATATCAATAATTATGTTAACGACAATAAACACAACCCCTAAGACAATGACAACTGCTGAAATTGCGTTTAAATCCTTATTGAGCATCGCTGCTAAGCCATAACGTGAAAAACCTGGATAGTTAAATAAATTCTCGACCAAGAAGGCACTTCCAAATAAAGACGCAATATCTAACGACATTACCGAGACAGTTGGTATCAGAGACGGTTTTAATAAATATTTTCGAAATAGTATGCCTTCTGGAATACCATATGCTTGCTCGGCCAATATATAGTCCTTTTCCGCATTTTCAATCATAGAAGCTCTCGTCATACGAGCCGCTTGCGCCATACCACCCAGCATTAATGCGACTGCGGGCAAGACTAAGTGTTTTGCCGCATCGACCACCCCAACCACATCACTATTGATAATGTAATCAATCGTAAATAATCCGGTTACATGTGGCGGCGGTATTATTCCTATCGAAATTCTTCCCGTCGTTGGCAATACCGGCCATTTATAGCCAAATATTAACATAAAAAATATTGCCCAAACAAAAGAAGGTGAAACAATCCCTAAATAGGATATTATTCTTATAATGCCATCCAACCATGTTCCCGTATATTTTGTAGCGATAATCCCCAATAGTATACCGCCAATTATCATAAATGATGCAGACATAAAGACAATTTCGAGTGTTGCTGGTAGATAGGCCTTGATATCCTCAATAACCGGTCTTCGCGTCAGTAAAGATTTGCCCAAATCTAATCTAATTGCCCCTTTTAACCATAGGATGTACTGTATTGGCAATGGTTTATCTAAATGCATTTCTTCTCTAAGTGCCTGTACAGTCTCTTCCGGCGCCCTCGGGCCCAAAGCCTGTCTCGCGGGATCTCCAGGAATAACACGACCGATGATAAAAACTAAAATTGATAATCCTAAAAGCACCAACAAATATGCACCTATTTTTCTACCTATATTGACGAACATTTGTGCCTCCTCTTCCAATTATTTCAAGAGGCTTTTAAAAACACCTCTTGAAATATCAGATAATGCAATTTTAAAACTACTTCTTGTCAATATAAACTTTCATATCATGAGCATAAAACGCATACCCCATCGGCATAAGATAAGCCTCGTCATTAACGACTGCATTAGTCACTGCCCAATCTACATAATTTGTCTGACAAGCCCGTTTTTCAATCCAGTTAAATACCCAGACAGAAGGGCACAGATCATACAAATATTTTTGAATCTCTGCATACTTCTTGAATCTTTCACCTATGTCTATAGTCGCCAAAGAATCATCAATCATCTCGTCTAACTTACTATCCATCAGCCACTCCATTTGCTCCCAGGATCCGGTAGAAGTAGAATGATAGCGCGTTTTTAGTATTGAGCCAGCTTCAAAATAGGGCGGCGCAAAATTAACCAATGAAGCATTAGGTGTTGTCTCTATCGTTTGCGCGTCAGCAATCATTGAGCCAAATGGTTTTTTAGTAATCTCAATATCAATTCCCAACTCTGCTAAATTACTTTGCAGCAACAAGGCAATCTTCTCCTGCTCCGGAACCTCAGCGCACCAATTCATCGTAATTTTCATTTTTTGGGGATCGCCAGCGTACTTCGATTTTGCGAGTTCTTCCTTAGCCTTTTCAACGTTCCTATCATAGGAAGGTATACTAGGGTCTGCTCCTGGTACAATAGTGGCTACCGGACCATGGGTACGACCAGCACCCGGATAGATGCTATTCACTACCGCTTCATAATCAAAAATATATGCAATTGCTTTCCTAAAGTGTATATCATCTGTCGGTGCTATTTTTGTGTTAAAACAGAGTGATAACATGTTACCACTTTCATACGAAACAACTTCTACTCCTGGAAATGCTGCCATCGTATTATAATTTTCAAGCGGCTGCAATTCGTCAGTGATTTCAAGTTCTTTGTTTGACATGGCTATTCTAACAGCAACGGGATCTGTCATATTCGAAATTTTAAAGTATTTCGGAGCATTATCATCCCATCCTAAGAAATAATCGTCAAACTTTTCGCCGAGAAAATATTCATCTAACTTGAATTCTTTCGTCTTATAGGCACCTGAGCCCGCATCGTGAGTTAACAGCCAATTCTTGCCATAATCACCCTTGTCACCATACGTATCGACTGACAGATCATAATTTTCCTCGACAAGTGCCTTTTCTAAAATCATCATCCTTATAAGTGTAGGGACAAAGGGGCCAAACGGGTTGCTTAGCTTGATAACTACTGTACTATCATCTGTTGCCACACAAGATTCTACGACACCTTTATATAAATATGCATAACCCTCACCCAAGTCTAACATGCGATTCATGCTATAGGCTACATCGTTAGCTGTTAAAATATTGCCACTATGAAATTTAACATCGTCTCTAATCACAAATGTGTAAACCAGACCATCTTCAGAAACTGACCACTCTTTAGCAACATGTGGGCCAACTGTGCCATCTGGTTTCGGAAAAACCAGCGAATCATAAACATTTATTTGCGCAATTGTACAAGAAAAACTGGAGCCAACGCCTGGATCATAATAAGTTGGCCAATCTTCTGTCATTCTTACCATGCTATCTAAATCTGTAGGTTCTCCTTCAACAGCTGAATCATCATTAGCTGTTTTATTTGCCTCCGTAATTTCTTCAGCTGTGGCACTGGTATTACTATTTCCACCATCACCGCATGCGCAAAGCAACATCGCCAGAATAATGATTGTTATTAGTACATTAATCCTAGTTTTCATGTTGAACCTCCTCGATAAATTGTAATAAGACAATTACTACTATGTTTGATTCATAACTTCGCTGATGGGTCGATGTTCAATATCGAACCCAAAATACTTTGGCGCTAACACTGCGTGACATTCAGGCGTTTCCAATTGTGCTTTACAGGGTATGCCCAAAAGCGTTACTGACTGCCCTACATAAGATTCTGGATTAGCGATAGGTTCCCCAGTTTCTCGATCTATAGCAGTTATAATGTCTGGACTCGTTACGTAAGGTAAATCATTTTTCCAAACGATGTGGTTTTCATTCTTAAACCAATACTTATAAGTCTCATCACCGGCATCTATTGTAACGGTGCCCCAATAATAACCACCTTCGTCCCTATCTTCTTTCTTGATAATACGCCCTTTACAAAGCACAAATCCACCAGCAACCTTTGCTGCCAATTCCGCAACATCTTGACCGTTTTCTTTAGCTAAACGCATCTTTTTTCCCATATCATAGCATTCAGTCAAAGTTCCTGGTATTACAATTTCCTTTAGTTCTTTGCCCGTGACGACAATTCCCGCTTGACCTGCCAACCCATATCCACCGCAACTAATTAATTTTCCAATTTTTTCAGTTACTCTGGGATTCACTGCGTGCTTGATAATACAAACATTGCCCCATTCGTCAACTGAAGCAATTGGAAAAAGCGACTTACCTTGATAATTTGGCGTAATTTGAATTATTTCCGGTATTGCCCTAGATGTATAATCACCATCCACTACTAAAATACCTAATTTTGATGCAGCTGCTACTGCACCTGCTGTATTTGCTCCACCCAATTCAATCGGTACAATGACATCAAATTTTTTATTGATATATTTTTCTAATTCTACAACCGCATTTGCCAACCTATTTTTTTCATCATTGAGACTATTAGTTAATCCGAAACCATGCATTTCATCTAAAACTTGCTGCGTACGAGGTGCAATAGTTCCCATAAGGAAAGGACAAACGCAGAGTTGATCATCAGCAATCTCTGATAGATCAAGCCAGCCAACTGCACTATTTGCTTCAATTTGACTCATCAAGGAACGAATACCATTAACAGGCAAGCCACCGCCACCTGTACCATAAAAAGCACATCCTCTAACAAAATCCTCTACTTCTTGTCTTGTTTTCAACTGCATCGTAGCCATAAACTACCTCCTTTCTTGAAAGGACCGTCTACCACCATATAGATTGACAGCATCATTTTTTCTCATATCGCTCTAAAATCTTTAAGATATCCCCCAGCTGCACGACAATTCATAATTTCTTGCTTGTTCAAATCGACAAAACCCAATTCTTCGAGATCAAAATTCATTTGGAAAATAATTTTACCCCATGGATCGCAAGCCATACTTCCCCCGAAAAAATTAACCTGATTATCACGGCCAGTTTGATTAACACCAACGGTAAACAGTTGGTTTTCCAATGCACGAGATGGTATATTCAACTGCCAGGCGTGCAAATCACGTTTACACCAAGCCGATGGTACAAATACTATTTCTGCACCCGACAAAGAAAGTTTCCTCGATGTTTCTGGAAATCCAACATCATAGCATATGAGAATTCCTATTTTAGCAAATTCAGTTTCAAATATTGAAAACTGTTCACCTTTATCAAATAATTCACACTCTCTTTCAAATGAAAATCCCTTGCGTTGTATGCCAACTATCTCACCCGAACGATTATAAAGTACGGCAGCATTATAAATAAATTGATTTTCTACAATGCCATAGGGTGCAATCACCCATATTTTTTCGCGTTTTGCAACACCAGAAATCATTTCATCTACATACTTTTGTGCATCGGCACACATTTTTCTCAGTTCTGTAGAACTTAAAGATAAGTCATAACCCGTAGCAAACATTTCGGGAAAACAGATAATATCTGCATTGTTTTTTTTCGCCTCAACAATAAAATCACATGCTTTTTTAACATTTTGAACAACATCACCTACAGTACACTTTAATTGTGCTAATGCTACGCGTACATTTTCCATTTAATCCACCTTTTGTTGAAATCTTTCTAAATCGCCATACATTTCTACTAATTTCGCAAATTCATCCTCATCATAAAATTTAATATGACCTCCTGTAAAATCTTTGGCAACTTCAACACTAAAGCGCATTGCCAATTCACAATCAGAAAACTGTGTTGCCCCAGTTGCACAACCGGCAACTGCACTTTGAGCCGTGATAGCAACACCAACAACTGGTGCATCGGTAGCGGTCGCTGGTTGCATAATACTGTTAATATGATATATTCCATTCCCATAAGGCGTAATATCTTGTGTAGAAATAGGCAATACAACTGGAAGAATACCAGATACTCTTTGATAAACAGCGAGTAAATCGTCACTTACTTTTAACACATATCCCGATTTTACCGTTGATGTAATGGCGATCCCTCTATGATTACAAATGATGTTGCCTTTTGTTGTGTCAATAGAAAGAATAGCATCAATCTGATCATTTGCTTCTAGCTGATTAATCCTTTCTGTTTCGACTGGGGAATCCATAAAAGAAACTGGCTCGTGCAAAATAATTGGAGCACTAGTTGATATATGCGTTGAAACAATTACATCACCTTTTAGCCTATCTCCTTTTTCACTCATTTGGCATAATTTGAGCGCCGCAGCTAAAGCAGCAAGTGAACCGTCACCATCTGAAACGAAACCGATCCGTTCTGGCCTAGCTCCAACACCACCCAGTCTACCGGTTATGCCAAGTGTCGGCGCAGTTCCACCGTTACACTTCCCCAAAACGCCTTTTATGGTCAAACGCACAAAGTCGGTTGATCCGTGCTTCCCATTGACAAGAATATTCTCACACGTACAATACTTAAAATTATTAAATATTCTTAAAATGCTATCCCCTGACGCTTCAAAATCGTCCAATATTTCATAAATTTCCATGATTTGTCGTAACATTTGTATCCCCTTTCATTACGTGCTATAATTATACCAGAAGTCATTATGTTCAAACTCACATTAATTAAATAAAACTGTGTTTAAAAATAACACTCAATAACAATACTGAAAAGAGCTAAATATGTCATTTAATGTATTAGATGCACTAAAAATCTATCCCCTATCAGAGGGAAAAGTAATAGCTGGGCACATGGGGTTAAATAATGAAATTAAAAGTATCAGCGTACTTGAAGTGCCTCAGGATTCAAGCTTCATCATCCCCAATCAGCTTGAAATATCCGCATTTTACTCTATAGCAAATTCTGTCGAAGAACAATTGAACGTACTTCGAATGTTAAGTGATAAAAAAATTGCAGGCTTAATCCTATTTCTAGTCGGACAAATAATCAAGGAAGTATCACCCAAAGTGATCGAACTGTGCAATGAACTAAAGTTGCCATTAATTGTTATGCCCTTAAATCGATCATATACTGACGTTATCATACCAATTGTAGATAAAATTATGGAGTATCAAAATCAGTATCTTACTGCCGCAATGCGTATACACGACCAGATGACTTCGCTGCTGCTCTCTGAAAAAAGCTTTCACAAGATTGCAGTAAATTTGTCGAAAATTATTGATAGGCAAGTTATTTATTTTGATCACAATGATATATGTGTTGCAAATTCGGGAAAAGATCTAGACGGCATCTTACTTGAATTCATTATGAAACAAATCAAAAAAACCGCCTATTTACGTCCTCATCAAAGTTCTGACATATTAATTACAATGCCCAACAGTGATCATCAATTATTGATTGCACCAATTTCCAGTAACATCACCCATTACGGAATCATGATCGTCTTGTCCGCAGAAGAACTAAGCAATCTTGATAAAGTTGCAATTTCACAAACAAAGAATGCTTTAGGTATAATGACGCTCAATAAGATTAATCTAAAAAAGTACTACAATGTGCGAAAAACAGACTTTATTGTCGAGCTCATTCAAAGTGCCCATTTTAATAAAAACAATGCCTTAGAACGTGCAATTTCATTAGATATTTCAATTAACGATATCAAAGCTATTATGCTGATTGACATCATTAAAATTAATGATATTCATTCGGCAAAAAGTGAAGAGGAAATGTATAAATTCAAGAAAACTCTCTTTGAAGAAGTTGCATTAGATATTAGATCATTGTCACCGCTCAGCCACTATACACAAGTAAATGACAAAATGGTGGTTCTTTACCATTCAACCGCGACCAAGGCAACCGCAATGGATTGCGTCTATAAGCTCGGTGAATTTCTCTGTAAAAAAATACAACTAGAATTTGGTGTCGATGCGCGCGTAGGCATCGGTTCCTATTGCGAAACGGTAACTGATATTCCAAAAAGCTACACTCAAGCCCATAAAACAATCTTACTGGTAAATAAAATGGCAATAAAAAGAAACCCTATTTTCTACGAAGATATTCAACTATACGACCTGCTGCAATGTAGTAATCTCGACATAAATAAACTAAATGAAACATACAATCATATGTTAGCACCTTTAATTGAATACGACACCAATCACTTTACCCAATTAGTAAAAACACTACAATGTTTAATAAAGCACAACCTCAATACTTCAGAAGTGGCCGAAATAATGTATTTACATAAAAATACCGTATTACAACGCCGAAAGAAAATTGAATCACTTTATACTTATGATATATTCAAACCTATCTGGCGCGCTCAGTTTAATTTAATTTTTTTGCTGATGGATTTATTCTCATAAACAGAATGATTCCTGATTTTAACATAATACAAGTTAAAACGAGATGAATACAAGACTGCATCAAATGTAATTGAATTCTAAAAGATTAGTCTTTTTCCCATACACAAGCATAATTGCAAAACAATTGACTTTTTGGGCGCGCTTTTATATACTATTTTCAAACAAAGACAATTTAACCATTTTTCAATTCAGGGGAAGTTGGGTGGAAATCCCGCACAGAGCCGCTACAGTGATAGTCTGATTACCTGCTTGAAAATTTTTTGTGCCGTACTTCGTGACTAAGGGAGGCGCAAGCGAGACAAAACAGGCCCTTAGTCTGTTGTTTTTTGTTTAAAGTAAACCTATTGCTATAAGATAAGGAGATCAATTATGAAGCGATTAACATCATTGGCATTAGTTTTTTTATTGGCTTTTGGCCTAACGGCCTGTGCCGGCCAACCGGCTGAAGAAACAACTGCAGCCACTGAGACTAAAACAACTGCCGCTAAAACAGAAGCACCTACGACTGAAGCTGCTGCTACAGAAGCAGCAACCGAAGCCGCTACAACTGCTGCCGCTGACAACGATATGAAAACGCAGTATCCCTTCACAATTACGAATGAAGTTGAAGGCGAAACTGTTGAAGTTACTTTTGAAAAAGCACCTGAAAGAGCAGTCAGTTTAGCTAGTTTTACAACTGAAATCATGCTTGCGCTAGGCCTTGAAGACAAAATGGTCGGTTATTCTTACCAAGACAACGAAGTATTACCACAATACAAAGACGCTTTGGCCAAAATTAAAATGCTCTCTGAAACATTTCCTTCACAAGAAGTACTGCTAGAAGTTGAGCCCGACTTTTTAACCGGTTGGACAGGTATTCATAACAAATACTCAGGCGTTGACTTTTTAGAAAAGCAAGGCATTAAGTATTATGTGCCACGTACAGAATACCCCAACACGACAATGGAAGTTGTTTACAACGAATTTGAACTACTTGGCAAAATATTTGACGTCAATCAAAAAGCTGCCGAAATTGTTAATGACTTGAAGGCTAGAATTGCTGTTGTTCATGAAAAAGTCAAAGACGAAGCACCGTTAAAAGTATTCTTCTATGACAGCGGTACAGAAGATGACGCCTTTACAGCAAGCGCTGGTTTGCCAACTGAATTAGCCCGTTTAGCCGGCGGCGAAAATATTTTTGCCGGTACAGAAAAGAACTGGTTCTCTGTAAGCTGGGAACAAATCGTTGAGAAAAACCCCGATGCAATTATTATTATCGACTATATCGACAGTGATCCAGTAGACAAAAAAATTGAATTAATCAAGAGCCACCCAGCATTAAAAAACACCAACGCCGTGCTTAATGACAAATTTATGGTTATTGGTTTAACAGATATTTTAGCTGGCGAACGCAATGTTACAGCGGTTGAAGATATGGCTAAATTCTTACACCCAGAGGCATTTAAATAATTGATTAATAAAGATAGCAAGGGCTATACTTTTGTACTGGTAATCGCATTTGCAATT
>PDWI01006758.1_pt1 | contig 14293 bp, 9 predicted proteins | sample 1430891 | NCBI WGS metagenome assembly PDWI01 (sample SAMN01162508, study PRJNA174530) | Oral metagenome, whole genome shotgun sequencing project. | biome: Marine environment; feature: Marine mammal; material: Swab sample of the gingival sulcus; isolation source: swab sample of gingival sulcus...
ATCCTTTGATATGGAGAATGAGGCTTATCAAACGAAGTGTCTTATTTTGAAGTAGATGCTGACCGTAATAGAACTACTTGGTGAATAATGCGGGTTAATAAAATTATAGGCGGTTTTGAGCTTTCCATAATTTTCCCAAGAGCTTCACTCCGGTTCGTTTTTATCAATAAAAGAATTGTTATTATAATTAAAAGCGGCTTATTTTCAAACTATCTTTTTTATCATCATAGGAAATTACTATTCTAATATATAGACTACTGTTAATCTTTTTAATTCCGGGTATCTTATACTTACGACTTGCTTTTTTAATAGCATTTCTTTGTTTAAATGTAAGTATATTATCTATAAAACTTATTAGTTTGTCATATAAAAAAGGTGGCCTTACAATAATTTTTTTTATTTTACCTCTTTTATTGAAAATAACATAAAAGTCATTATAAGTTGCATCTATAAAAACTTTTCTATCAATATTTTTTTCAATTATTCCAAATAAACTATCTCCGATAATTTTTCTTTCAATATTATTAAAACATTTGTATTTATAATTATCTTTACTCAGAAAATGCGTAGGAAACTTATCTCTTATTGGATATAATCCATTGCTTGATTTTTTAAATATTTTTTGATAATAGTATGGATTATATCCGTTTGTTGAATGAAAAATACTAAGTTTTTCAATATTTTCATTGTTTACAATGTATGTAAAAGATTGTTTAGAGTATAGTTGGTCAAATATTTCAATGGTATCACTCTTTTGCAATTTCACCTTTATTTGCCCACATGTATCAGTTGTGTAATACTTTTCATTAATTTTGAAATAAGAATATTCTTTTACTGTGTCAGCTTCATTTAATTTTCTGACAGGAAATAAGTAGTTTTTGTTGTTTATATTATACAGGTCAGTATTGATTTTAGTTAAAATCGCAGGTAATGAATATATCTGTATTAAAGTGCTATCAACTAATTTCGAAGTATCAATTTCCACAAAAGATTTTTGATTTGTGTATTCAAATGGCAAAACCGGATTTAGAATAATTTTATTAAATTTTCTCTTGTAAACACCTTTTACTGTATCTGCACCCATTAAATCACCCCATGAAATATATTCGTATTTGTTACCTTTTTTTAATTTTAGTATTTGACATCCCATTCCGACGCAACAAGCAGTATGTTTATATGTCCCAATCAATGTTTGAGAACAGGAACTAAAAAAAACAGAAATTAATATGATTATTACTGTTTTATTCATAATTTTTAAAAAATGAGAAACGACCTTTCAATTTGCAAGATAATAAAAGTTGTTGGATTTTTAAAGTTTGAAACTCCTTTTGTTCCATATTTTTTCACTTAACCCGTATTTCGAGACTTTTGCAAAAGTAAAACCAAATAGTTAACGTTTTTTAAACGGCGCAGCCCTCACGTTAATTAAGTTGGAAGCCGGAAGCCGGAAGTTGGAAGAAAATTGAGGGCTGAAAATTGTTAAAGACCTTATTTTCGGTTTAAACCTTAGTAGAAATAAACACCCAAAAGAAAATCAACCTTATTGCCTTATTAAAGGATGCTTGCCGAAGGTAATTCTTAATCGCAAAGGATGCAAAATTTAGCAAAAAGCGCAATAGCAAATTCCTTCTTAGAGAAGAGGGTGTAGGAAAATTGATTTTCTGAAACACTAAGGTGCTGTATATTAATAGTTTGGGTTTTAGTTAGGTGAGGTTAGTCTTTAATACAACGCACCGAAAATCCGTAAGTAGCATAATGTTTTGATATGCCGAGTTTATGCGCAGTATTAATTTCAACTCTTATAGCCCGGTCTTTTTTTGCTTTGGAAGATGTCCACCATACGCCGGTTCTATCTTGGGCAAAAAATTGATTATCCGAAGAACGGCGATAGCCGCCGGGCAATGCGGAAAAGCCCAACTCGTCCATGCCGGCTTGTCCCTGTGTCCACAGGTTTCCGGACTTTAGATACTTCCCTAATTCGTCTTTAACTTTTTTATGTTTTTTTTGTTTATAAAATCTTAAAACATAATCAGTCAAGCCTTGCCACTCTTGGGCTGAGGGCAAATGCCAACCTTGCGGGCACACATTCTTGGCAACTTTATAAGTGTATAAATATCCGTATTTGTCAATATTTTTATGGTCGTTATTATAAGCCCATGTTTCTTGCCCGGCATTGTATGCCAGATTTTCTGCCATCCATATTTGGCTGCCGATCTTTACGGTTTTATACGTTTTTCCGTCTCTGCCATCAATCAACTTAGAGGAATAACCATCGGTTTGTTTGTGGGTGCTGACCGATGCAGCATTTGACTGATTACCAAAATCCACCACAATAGATTTGTCGGCTTTTACCACAACAGAGCGCGTAAAAGATTTGCCGTTTGCAGCCACCAAACGAATGGTGTGTTTGCCGGGTGTTTGTTCTTTTAAAATATTGCCTTTGCTGAATGCCTTGATGCTGCCCATATAGCTGTTGTCAAAATACAATTTGCCGCCTATGGTACTGTTTATTATCAAATCGCCGTATTTTTCTTCGACTTCGCCCGGAATGAGACCGCCGGTTTTTTGCTTTTTGGACAGGGTATTGTTCTTTTTGCTGCTTTTTGTATTTACCAAACAAAAATTTCCGGTAAGCATGTTCCATTCTTGCGGACATTGCTTGTTTCTGCTTGCCTTTAAGACTTCAACACGCGTGTTTTGAAAGACCTCGGTAATGTTTTGAGCTTTTTTCATTTGTGCAACCAACTTTTCGGTGTATAGTCCATTGCTGCCTACTCCGTCGCTTGCTGTTTCGCCCTCACGTGTGGCAAATGCAATTATGGTTCCTGCCGTTTGATTGGAAAGTGCCGAAAAACCGGTATTGCCTCCGCGCATCCATGAACGAAAAGGGTTGTTTCGGCAAGCATCTAAGATCATTATGTTCAGCTGTTTGTTGTTTAGGGCAAAGGCTTGATTTATATCCGAAATGTCAAAGGCTTCATATTTGGTTCGCAACATATTGTCTAATTGTGCATCAACCGGGATAAGATAATTCACGCCGTTTACTTGCACGCCATGTCCGGCATAATAAAACAGAGCCACCGAATAATCCGATATTTTATCGGTAAACTTGACTGCCGCATTTTGCATTTGCTCTAAATCGGCATTTGTAATCTTTTCAACTTCAAAGCCTAATTTTAACAATGTTTTTGCCATTAAATTGGCATCATTTACGGGGTTTTTTAATGCTCCGCCATGTTGATAATTAGAATTTCCGATGACCAAAGCAAGGCGTTTATCCGGATTTTGAGCAATACCGGCAAGATTTATAATTGTTACACACAAGAAAACGGCTATTTTTTTCATAACAAAAGAGTTTATAGTCAATAACTTATTGAAATATCTGAACAAATATAATATTTTTTTTTAAATATCGAAGAATTAAGTTGAATAATATTATGGCGGATTTTCTGAAATTATTGGTATTAAAACGCATTTCGAGACTTTTTTAAAAGCCGGAAGTTGGACGAAAATTGATATCTGAAAAATTGTTAAAAACCTTAGTAGAAATAAACACCCAAAAGAAAATCAAGCTTATTACCTTATTAAAAAATACTTGCCGGAGGTAATTTTTAAGCACAAAGAGCACAATTGCAAAATTCCTCTTGGAGAAGAGGGAGCGGGGAGATTGATTCTTTATAAAGTTTAAATGCTGTATGTTAAAAATTTGACAGCAAAAGCACCGGGCAATGGTCGGAGTGTACAACATCTTTTAAAATAGATGCGCCGGTAATTTTGTTTTCAAACTCTTTGCTTATCATGTGATAATCAATGCGCCAACCTTTGTTGTTGGCACGGGCATTTGCCCGATAGCTCCACCAGCTGTAATGATGCGGTTCGGAATTAAATTTTCTGAAACTGTCCACATATCCGTCTTCAACAAAAGCCTGAAACCATTCGCGTTCTTCGGGCAAAAAACCGGACAAATGCGCTTGCTTTGTCGGGTTGTGAATATCAATGGGCTGCCGGCAAATATTGTAGTCGCCGGAAATAATTAAGTTCGGCAATGTTTTTCGCAAGGAGTTTATATAGTTCCGAAAATCTTCGAGCCATTCCATTTTAAATGCTTGACGCTCGTCGCCGCTTGAACCCGACGGATGATATATGCTTATCACCGAGACATTTTCATAGTCGGCTCTGATAAAGCGTCCTTCAAAATCATATTTTTCCATTCCCATACCATATTCGACATGCAATGGTTTTTCTTTGCTTAAAATACCCACTCCGCTGTATCCTTTTTTTTGTGCCGAAAACCAATAATCATGGTAGCCGAGTTCTTGGAATAATTTAGAATCGATTTGTTCCGGCTGCGCTTTGGTTTCTTGAATGCAAACAATATCCGGATTTTCTTCTTTAAGCCAATCGGCAAATCCTTTGTTTATGGCTGATCGTATGCCGTTAAGATTGTATGATATGATTTTTTTCATTATGTGTCGTTAAGCTCTGTCAAACCTTCCGGAAGATTAAATACGATAATTTTTTTATCGTAATCAATCAAATTCAAAAAGTCGTCATGAACCGGGATTAAAATTTCTTTATCCTCTTTTGTATATACGGATAAAATCGGGTTTGAGGGAATATTTAATATACCGCCGGATATGCCGATGTATGTATCTTGGTCATATACTTCAAAGCCTTCGGGCATGCTTGCTTCGTATTCCTTTGTTTCGGAAATAATATTTTGGCGTTCCGTAAAAACCGGGACATTAAGCAGCTTTTTCACGTCCTCTTCAGAGTGGATGTTTTCTAAACAAAGCATCATACTGCTTTTTTTATATTTTCGGGGATTTTCGGAAAAGAAAAACGGAACTTTATTTCCGTCAATGACAAGAAATATAAGTTCCGTTAATTTTAAGCTTTCAAACTCAACCGAGAGTTTAATAATTAATTCGCCTTTATATCCGTGCGGTCTAAAAACTTCACCGATTTTGACTAAATCAAGTTGATTAATCGGTATCATTTTTCTTTAATTATTCTTCGGTTTTTTCTGCTTCGTCTTTTGCTTCTGCTTTAGCCTCTGTGTTTTCCGCTTCTTCGGCAACAGTCTCTTCGCTTTGGGCTGCTTCTTCCGATGCTTCGGCTTCCGCTTCTTCGGGCGGGGTTTGTTTCGCCGCAATTTCCTCAGCACGCGCTTTGTTGATTTCTTCTTCAACTTTTAAGCGGCTTTCTTTTTCGGCTTTGGCTTTGGTTTTCAATTTATCAACTTTTGCTTGAATTTTTTGCTCTTTGTCTTTCATCCAAGCGTTGAATTTGTTTTCTGCTTCTTCTTCAGTTAAGGCACCTTTTTTAACGCCTTTCAATAAATGGTTTTTGTATAAAATACCTTTATACGAAAGAATTGCGCGACAAGTATCCGTAGGAATGGCTCCTTTTTGAAGCCAATCGAGTGCTTTGTCGAAATTAAGATCAATTGTGGCAGGATCGGTATTCGGATTATACGAACCGATTCTCTCAATGTACCTACCGTCACGCGGTGCCCTGCTGTCTGCAGCAACAATGTAATAGAACGCTCTTCTTTTGCGTCCGTGTCTTGCTAATCTGATCTTTACAGCCATGTTATTTATGTTTTTAAATTAAAAAATGACTGCAAAAATAATGCTTTATTCTTTTTCCGCAAATGTTTATAAGAAAATTATTTAAAAATATCGAACACCTTGTTTGTTTTGTGTTTTTTTGAATGTTCTTAACCCGAATTTCGAGACTTTTTCAAAAGTAAAACCAAATAGCGAACTTTTTTGACCGGCGTAGCCCTCACGTTAATTAAGTTGGAAGCCGAAAGTTGGAAAATTGAGAACCGAAAATTGTTAAAAACCTTATTGTCGGTTTAAACCTTAGTAGAAATAAACACATAGAAGAAAATCAACCTTATTACCTTATTAAAAAATGCTTGCCGGAGGTAATTCTTAATCCGTATTATTATCTTCGATGCTACTTCGTGGTCATCAAGTCTTTGTAGTGAGGGCTGCATATACAATAAAATAAGTGGTAAGGCTGAGGCATATCCTTTGATATGGTGAATGAGACTTATCAAACAAAGTGTCTTATTTTGAGGTAGATGCTGACCGTAATAGAACTACTTGGTAAATAATTCCATTTAACTAAACTCGCAACTTGTTAATGTATAGAATTTTAAAATTTTCAAAAAAAAATCAATCTCCCTACACCCTCTTCTCCAAGAGGGAATTTGCAGTTTGCAAAAAATCATGAAAGTAGCAAACAAGTGCACTCACGGCAAACAAACATGAGCTTCCGGCTTCTAAAAAAAGTCTCGAAATGCAGATTAAACTCGCAGGGCTTTTCATTATGAAAAGCCCTGTGAATTTAATCTAAAAGAATTATTTGATGATAAACCGCAGCGTTTTGCTTGATTTTTCATCATATATCTTCATTAAATAAATACCGGGGGCTTGTTGTCCGATGTCTAATTTTTTAAAGTTATTATTCAAGTTTCCGTAATATATGGTTCTTCCGGCTAAATTGCTAATTTGTATTTTTACCGGGTCTTTGATTTTATCAAAACTTACGGAAAATCTTCCATTATTGGGATTAGGATATATTTTTAATCCTAATTCTTCTAATGTTTGAACATTTACGATTAGTGCAAGCACGGCATCGCCGCTTGTAACATTTCCACAGGTTCCGGATACTTCTACTTTATAAGTTCCCACGTCTGTTGTTGCCACACTGCTAATTGTGTATGTATCAGAAACTGCACCCGGAATAGTGCTGTTGTCTTTTTTCCATTGATAAGCAATATCTTCTCCGGTTGCAGAAACAGAAAATACTGCCGTTGAACCTATTTCGGCATCCGTAATACTCACCGGTTGGCTTGTTATTTCTGTTGCTTTTAAATTATTTAAAAGAACAAGGCTTGATAAACCGGACATTGTACCGTTATTTTTTACTTTTCCGCGATACGTTCCGGTAGCCAATCCGGTAAATTCATGCGACGTTGCATTTCCGTTCCATTCTTGCAAGACAGTTCCGGCACTGTTTGTCAAATAAAATACTTGCGGTCCGGGCATATTTGATTTTACCTTAATCGAACCTGTTTGGCATTCGGGCATAGCCTCAATCGTAGCTGTGGGAGCATTTGCATTTGCTATAACATTCAATATATAGTCTTCCGCTTCCGAATAATTTTGAGCATTACAAGGAACTGGACCATTCGAGTAAACGGCTCTTATTCTCATAAAAGTGTTTCCCTCTAAAGCATCTGCCGGAATTGTTATGGATAAAGGAGAGCCGGATACTGCACCGTCAGTTTCATTTTGAGCCGAGCCTAAATCGTATTCTTCGCCGGCATCTGTAAAATCACAATCGTGGTTCCAATCTATCCATGCTTTTGCATTAACGGTATAATTTCCTCCGGTATTTACGTTTACATGCAACTCGTAGGTATTTCCGCGAGCCACAACTGTACTCTCTGAGGTGTTATCCGTATATTCGGGGCTGCCTGATGAAGTATTCGAAATTGTATTAAATTCAACCTTGGTTATGCCGGTAGCATCATCAGTACCTGCCGAAACGCTGCAAGGCGTGCAAGATGCTTCGCCCGTAGTTAAAGCGTTTCCGGTAAGTGCCGATAGATTATAGCAGTTGTCTGCCGTAAAATATTCAAGAATGGCATAATGATACATGCTTCCCGACTCTAAATTTGTAAGAGTAACACTTGTTCCGGTTCCTTTGTAAACAACGAAGTTTCCGGAACCTATTTCATCACCGGAGCCAAAGATGCTGTTTGCCGTATAAACTGTACCCGAACCGGGCAGCGGATTAACGGCATCGCTTTTTCGAGCAACAACAATCACTTCATCACCGTTGCCTCTTGTCCAGTTTAAGGTCATTTGATTGTCTTGTATATCTGTTGCCGAAAAGTTGGAGGCTTGTGTTGTCGGAGGCGTACATGGTGTCGGAAAACGGAACTCGGCTATTCGGGTTGCCCAATTCCAACCGCCGTTACTATATTCGCTTGTGTACCAAAAATCGTCATTTTCATCCACACTCATCATGGAATAATCGCCCCAACGATTACCCCCGGATTGCGATTCTGTACCTTCATAAATGGACGTTTCCGTAATGGTCATTATGTTTAAAGGGTCGTCGGCATATCTTCCGGTTACTCTGATTGAGGGGTGGGTAGAGGGACCCGAAACCGAATAGCCGAGCGCAATATCTCCGGCAGCATTTATTGCTATTGACGGCATCCAACGACTGTTGCCGTCTCCCGGATTATAAGTTCCTTCTTGATAAACAAACCAATCTCCGGTCGTTTTTCGTAATTCATACCATCGAATAGCTGCCACATCTCCGCCGGTATTAACCGTTCGGCTTACGACAATTGATTTGTGTGTGCCAAAGTCTCTGTAATTTGCCCGAAACATCATTCTGTCGTTTACGGCGCTTAGTTTTGAACCTTCGGGTTGAGAAATTCCGTCATTAAAGGATGAATTGAAAGGGGTTACGTTGAAAGAGGCAATTTCGGTTAAAGATGAACTGCTCGGATTGCTCCAATTGACATTAAATTCCGTGATTTTTAATCTGTCTAAATCCCAATAAGTATCATCATCCGTATCATATACAAATAATGCTTTTTCACTTGCAGCAGGAAAAGAGCCGTCGCAATCTGCAGGCAGCAATGAATATTCCATACCTGGGCTTCTATCTATTTGAGCCATAGTAGCGTTTGGATTTCCGGCAAGCATGGCATTTCGGTCAAAAGCACACGCAGATACTCCTTCATAAGTATTCGTAAACCTATTTACCGACATATAATAACCGTCGTGCCATATTCCGAATTTCGGATAATCGGGCATTTGGTCAAACTCATAAGCATATCTGGCATAAGAGCCGGTGGGGTCGGGAGTGGTTGATACGGCAATCAATATCCATTGGCTTCCGTCGGACGTATTTACGGCAAACTGACTTACCAACCACCTGTCGGCTTGTTCATCATACAATACAATAGGGTCGCCGTCGTTTGTTCCGGTCCATGCTCCGTTAAATCCGTCCCAGAACACTGAAGTGTTTTGCGGTCCCCAAATGGTATTACCGGATTTATCAAATATCTCACTTACATTGTTTACTGCCTGAAAATAATGGTTTGGTCCCACATCACCGTCAGTATCGGGCGGCATTATCAGACCGGAATTATCCCCGTTGTTTGCTCCGTCAAAATTGGTCAAAACGCTTGCCGCAGCTCTGTTATTATACTCTTTTTGCGTAGCTTTGTCATAATAACCTTTTCCCGGCGGAGTTCCGTCATTTCTGAAATGATTGTTTACAACTTTTTTCTTTTTGTTTTTTTTGTAATTTTTCGGATAAATAAACCCGTCAATGGGTGCCATTTCCCGCAATGGCGGTGAAATATCAAAATAAGCTGTTTTTACCACTTTTACGTGGTTCTGTTTGTCTTGGGCAAATGTTTCGTTTTCCGTAAAAACAAGAAACATAATTGCCAAACTTAGATAGATTAAAATATTTTTCATATTTGTTATTATTTGTTAAAAAATAGCCGGTGAAAGTACGATTATTTTAAGTAGAATGCAAATTTTTCAGCATTTACTAATTGAATTTTTGGGCGTTTTGTAATTTTTGCGGGCGGTGTATCTCAAAAAAACAAATTATATTTTGCTAATTAAATATAAGTATCTATTTTTGGGCAAAAATTACTCATAAATATATTTCAAATATAAAAACCTTAAAGGGGAATTTGATAACTCAAATGTTTGACTGCAACATAGTTCTGTAAGAACTTTATCACATATATTAGTCCTATATAAATGACCTTGAAAAAGCAATACTTATTGTTTCTTCCTTGAAAGCTGAAAAGTTTTGTAATTTTTAAGCCGGATTATACACAAGAAGTTTTTATAAAAAATCAGCGCGCAAGTAAGCCCGTTTTTTTGTAAAACAGGGTGAATTGTTAAATACGTGCAAGCTTTTATTTTGATACTGAAAAATGCTTCTTGACCTATAATCAGATGAATATTTTTTTATTAATTTTAAAAAAAACAAAATGAAAACGACAATTACAACTTTTTTTGTTGCATTATTTTTAGCAACAACATTTTTGGGAGGAATTGCCAAGGCTCAGAATGTAAATATTCCCGACTCAGTTTTTAAAACCACATTATTGGCATACGGATACACAATAAACAGTAATCCTTGGGTTAGTGGTATCTCAAAAATAGATATTAATGGCGATGGCGAAATACAAGTGTCCGAGGCAGAGGCTTATACGGGGCATATTTACTTAACCGGTTCTTCATTAGAAAATTCTGTTACGGATTTTACAGGTTTAGAAGCATTTATTAATTTCTCTAAATTTAGTTATGCAATTTACAGTTTTACCCCCATAGAGGTCGTAAATCTCGATTTAAGTAACTTTCAGTCATTGGAAGAAATTCAAGTGTTTGGAGATATTAGTATCGAACACTTAAATATAAAAAACAACCAATCATTAACTAAGGTAGGACTACACAGTACTTATATAAAAGACATTGATTTGAGTAATAATACGTCTCTAAGTATAATCAGTTGTACGAGAAATGATGAGTTGGCAGGGTTAGATTTGACAAACAACACCTCACTTACAGAGCTTTATTGTGACGAAAATTTACTGACGGAATTGGATTTGACTACAAATACAGCTTTGAGGCTTTTAGATTGCGATAATAATTCATTAACAAGTTTAGATGTAAGTAATAACACTCTTATTACAAATATGGCTTGTTCGCATAATGAGCTTACAGAGCTTGATTTAAGTCAAAATTCAGCGCTGAAAGGAATTTCTTGTTATTCATCAAAGTTGAGAAATTTAGATCTTAGTAATAATCCAAATTTAGAAAAACTGATTTGTTTTGATAATCAATTATCGAGTTTAAATATTGCTAATGGAAATAATGAGAATATAGAATTGCTTATTGCAGACAACAACCCGAATTTAACTTGTGCTCAACACGATGCGAATTTTGACCCAAATACCAAACCATACAATGATAACGGAACTAATATTAACTTTTATGATGATACCGGTTGGAAAATACCTGCTGCCGCAAATTGGAGCTCTACTCCTTGCGATGACCGGATTGTATATATTCCCGACTCAGTTTTTAAAAACACATTATTGGCATACGGATACACAATAACAGATAATCCTTGGGTTAGTGGTATTTCTAAAATAGATATTAATGGCGATGGCGAAATACAAGTGTCCGAGGCAGAGGCTTATACCGGGCATATTTACTTAACCGGTTCTTCCTTAGGGAATTCGGTTGCGGATTTTACAGGTTTAGAAGCATTTATTAATTTCTCTAAATTTAGTTATGCAGTTTACAGTTTTACCCCCATAGAGGTTGTAAATCTTGATTTAAGTAATTTTCAGTCATTGGAAGAAATTTTAGTGTTTGGAGATATTAGTATAGAACACTTAAATGTAAAGAACAATCCTGTTTTAAATAAAGTTTATGTAGGACATTCTTATATTACTTCTGTTGATTTGAGTAACAATCAGTCTTTGACACTTATAGAGGCTTATAATAATAAAGATATTGAAGAATTAGATGTTAGCAATAATCCGTCTTTGATAGAGTTGATTTGTAATTCTAGTCAAATTTCGAGTTTAGATTTAAGTGCCGGTTCAAAACTAACTGATTTATATCTTGGTGATAATAAATTAACTGATTTAGATTTAAGTAACAATACTAATTTAATTAACTTAATTTGTGGTGACAATGAATTAACAAGTTTAGATGTTAGTAATAATCAGTCTTTACGTAGGCTTTCGTGTTCACATAATAGATTAAGTGAGTTAAATCTTAGTTATAATTCGGAATTAGCTGAATTAGACTGTTTTGACAATGAATTGACAGGTTTAGATGTAAGTAATAATAGTAATTTAATAGATTTACTTTGTTATGAAAATCCACAACTGAAAACTTTAAACTTAGCCAACGGTAATAATTCTAACATGTATGTTATGTTGGCTCATAACAATCCGAACTTAGTTTGCATTCAACATGATGCCGATTTTGACCCTTCTTCAAAACCATACAATGATGGCGGAAATACTTATAATGTTTATGATGATACAGGTTGGAAAAAAGATGAAACTGCCTCTTGGTGCACAACATCATGCAGTCCTACAAATTTAGACACACACAACTTTGCGGAAAAATCTACGATATTCCCAAATCCGTTTGACAATGTATTAAATATTACGAATTCGGATGTCTTAAACGCCATAAGTATTTATGATATAACAGGTCAAAAAATAAAAGAGTTTGAACCTCGCTCAAGATTGAATTTGTCGAATTTTAATCAAAGTATTTATATTATTAAACTTCTTTATAAGAACGGGAACATTGAGCTTATTAAAGCAATTAAACAGTAAATTTTCCGAGAGGTAATAAAAAAATGATAAAAACAGGTGGCTCCTTGCTGCCTGTTTTTGTATTGTGAATGCTTCGGCAAAGAAAGAATTATTGACATTCAGCGCAATTGTTAAGACAGCTTATAAGGTGTTTTAAATTATGGTCTTGCAAAAAATAGTATGAATTGTTGCCGCTTCTTTTTGAATTTAAAACGCCTTTGTCTTTTAAAATTCCGAGATGGTGAGACGTTGTAGATTGCTCGATATTTAATGTTTGATAAATCTCGGTAACGCTCAGTTCCTTAGATTCCGACAAAAGATTTAAAATGGCAACTCGTACTGGGTGCGCCATTGCTTTTAATATTTTAGAAGCTTTTTCTAATTTCTCGGCACTAAACTGATTTTCTTTTTTCATATAATATTTTATGATTTTATACTATTTTGCAAAAATATATTTTTTTCTCAGACACTCGAATGACAATTGTCATATTTAGATATTTCAATATTTATTTTGATAAGATTATGATATTCGTAAAGATTTCTTTTTGTAAGCAAAAATATTTTCTACTTTTGTTTCCCCTAAATTTTTAGAATGATAAAAGCTAAGTTCCCGAGTATTAAGACTTCTGTGTTCGCCACAATGTCTAAATTGTCTAATGAATACAATGCAGTTAATCTTTCGCAAGGTTTTCCGGATTTTGGAACATCCGAAAAATTAACAGAGCTTGTATGCAAATATATGCGCAAAGGCTATAACCAGTATGCCCCAATGCCCGGCGTGTTGCCTTTGCGGGAAAAAATTTCCGAAAAACTGCATACACTATATAAGCACAAATATAATCCGGAAACAGAAATTACAATAACAGCCGGAGCCACACAAGCACTGCATTCAACGATATCTGCCATTGTGAACGAAGGCGATGAAGTTATTATTTTTGAGCCGGCATACGACAGCTATGCGCCGGTTATTCGATTAAACGGTGCCCACCCGGTGTTTATTCGCTTAAAATATCCCGATTATTCGATTAATTGGGAATATGTTAATCAAATGATTAACTCTAAAACTCGAATGATAATCATTAATTCACCGCAAAACCCTTGCGGAAAAATATTTTCCGAAGAAGACATCATGAATTTAAAAAGAATTGTTGCCGGAACGAAAATATTGATATTAAGTGATGAGGTATATGAGCATATTGTGTTTGACGGCAAAAGGCATAACAGTATCGCAAAATATCCGGATTTGGCAGAACGAACGATTTTAGTGTTTTCTTTTGGAAAAGTATTTCATACAACCGGCTGGAAAATAGGGTATTTTGTCGCACCCGAAAATATTACCGCAGAAATAAGAAAGATACATCAATTTACGGTTTTCACCGTAAATACTCCCATTCAATATGCCATGGCGGAATATTTGAATGATGAAAAAAGTTATATGGACTTACCCGATTTTTTTCAAAAGAAACGAGATTTTTTTAACGGGCTGCTGAGCGAAATAGGCTTTTCTGTTATTCCTACGGAGGGTACCTATTTTCAAACCCTTAGTTTTCATAACCTGACCGATGAAAGTGATTTTCAATTAGCCGAACGACTCATTAAAAAATTCGGTATTGCCGCAATTCCCATGTCTTCGTTTTATGATAATGAGGAAAATACGAAAACTTTGCGTTTCTGCTTTGCAAAAAAAGACGAAGTATTAAGGCAAGCAGCCGAAAAATTAGCCGTATTTTACGAAGATGCAAAAAAACAGTTAAACTTGTTCTAAGCCGCCTTTCGAGACTTTTTTAACCCGCATTATTCATCAAGGGTATAAGTTGTCATTTTTTTTAAGAGTTTGGTTTTATATTTTATATAATAGGCTTATTTTTCTTTCTTAGGGAG